>APMI01007235.1_pt1 | contig 11910 bp, 11 predicted proteins | sample 667938 | NCBI WGS metagenome assembly APMI01 (sample SAMN01084076, study PRJNA167559) | wastewater metagenome | biome: Wastewater | place: Denmark: Ejby Moelle, Odense | collected 2011-11-28 | reverse complement strand
TCTTTTAGCTGACCCAAGTATAGGTTAATTAAATTTTGTCTAGTCACCTAATTCTTCAAAGCAAGCTCAATTTCAGCAACTATACTATTTATATAATTTACTTCTTGTTTTCTTATTAAATACTGATGGCAGGCTGGTAGCAACAGATTTGTAATATTCGTCAGCACTGTTGTTGCTGCCTAATAGTTCATTTAAATATTATTTTATGAACTATTTGCTAACTTAGTGTGTTTTTTCATTCTGCAATGATGCCTTTACTAATGTTAAATTAAATATTACAGTAGTTTATGACCTTAACTGTCATGAGAGTGATTAAGTAGGGATCGTATGCTGTTTTTACTAATTTTTTGTGAGCTTTGATGGCAAGCATTGGTTTGTCTAAGTGAATAAATACTCGGATTGAGTTAGCAAACGCTCTAGAATAAAGTTTATTTTATTTTTTATTCTATTTGTTTACGTACTTAGCTGAAGTCACATTTTTCGCATAGGTAAATGCTTCTTTCCAAATGTTAGTCTTTATTTTTTCAGCATATTATTTGCCAAAATAATCTATTTTCTTTCTAAATTGTTATACTGGTGTTAATTATTATTCTTAATTGGCTTTCTTCTTCTTCTTTTTCTTCTTTTTAGCAGCTTCGTCTTCTTTAGTTTATTATTGTTTAGGCTTGTTGGCTTCTGCTTCGAGATAATGACTATACTATATTAGATTCTATATTGCAAGACCTGCAGCCTAAGTGTACTTTTTATCCTTATAAATGTTGTCGTTGAAGTTAATATACTCTAAATATTCCTTTAAAGTCCATTTACGGATGCAGTAAGTGTGGAAATCATATTGATTTGCCTAGATGTCTTGGAACTGCTTCTCAACAAAGTACAAATGTCTAAGACCGGCTGGGAAATTTCTCTGCTTTATGAAGGACTTTCCAGCTTCAATGATATACCATTGATTTTGCAGTTCATATAAACTGGCTTCATCTCTCATAAACAATTTAAGCACTTATTCAGCAATGGAAGGCTTCATGCACTTGAATAAGAATTTAATGCAAATGTTATTCATATAGCGATCTGCAAGATCTGTTTTTCTAGCCTCGTTAATAGTCTTCAAGGCTTCTAAATTGTTATGCATTTTGTATTCAATTTCGGCTTTGATTACATAGAACTCAGTCACAGTGTTCGTGTGATCAATTGCTCTCTTTATATAATCATAGGCTTTGTTGAGACTGGCAAATCGAAGTGAAAAATGTTGCGCCAGCATATACAGCGACCAAAGATATTCAGTTGGGAATACTGCTTTAGTTCCATCAGGATACTCATTCTTTTACTTAAGACTTGCCTCTGTTTCCAAAAAGACTTGCTATATCACATCAGCATGATCAGTTGTTTAATATGATAGTTGAATTTCAGCAAATAGACTAATCAAATTCTTTTGATAGTAAGGTTTTATAAATTAAATAAACTCTTTTTTAAACTCAGCTTTATCTTTAATAGTACAAATTTAATATATTTTAGCAATCTTCGACTTAAATTATGTTCTTATTTTGGTATACAGTTGTTGAGGAGAGAGTGATGTTATTTTTTGATAATCTTTCATAAACTAGATATTTTATGGGTATTTTTTGATAAGAAATTACAAATACTTTTCAGCTTACTCGTTTTTACCCAATTTAACACTACATTTGCTCATCATTTCGTTCCAGGTATCTTCGTCTAAGATAGCTGCTTTATTTTTGATTAATTATTATTGGCATTTATCATACTGTTCTGCATCCCAATATGCAATTGCTCGATAAATTTCGTAATGCGAATTTTATATTGGTTTCATGTCTGCAGATGCTCGCAGGTTTTATATTGATGATAGAGCTTTGAAAAGCTGTTCAAAATCTCCTTTCTAAATCAGATCATAATTACTAGATGCTGAGCAACTGCGAAAGCCACCCAGTTGTTGATCATATTTGGTTTTAGCTTTAGAATCTTCAGTCTTGTTGCGACATGGTTATTATGATCTCGGATTTGAATTTGCAGTGCAGCTGTTTCTCTAAGGATTTGCATGTTTTCTTTATCGAAATTCAGCGCCATTTGGAAGCATTTAGCAGCCTCTGTGAAATTCTTTTTTTGTTTCAAGACTGAACCATAAGTATGCCAGCAAAACATGCTTGCCATTTTACTTTTCTCGAGAGCGAATTTTGCTGTCGCCTACGCTTTGTCTTATTCACCTAATCCTAATTCGAAGAGTGCCTTCATCGCATTAGTCTCTGGATGGTCTTTATGATTCTCTAATATCTTTTCAGCATTCTTCAAGCCTTTTCGATAATTCTTGGCGTCGTAGAATTTCTAGTATTAAATTAATCATACAGCAAGTGCTTTGTAGTCGTGAGCCACCTTGCCAGGCAGAGTCTCTGCTCCTTTTGCCAGCATCAACTATAATGTAAGATTTATGATATTAAAAAATTAAACTAAATTATATGCCGATTCTTAAAAAATATCTAAACAATCTGGATCGATAATCATTTCTTAGGGGTGGCTGGCTTTGAGAGTCTTTCTTCGATAATTTTCTTGAGTTCAGGATAATCCTTGACTCCTTTCTTGGTTTCGTAGTTAATGAGAACTCCCATTTTCTCAAATTCGATAAGAAGAGGCTTAGTCTTAGCTTCGTACTCTTTCATTCTGGATGAAATAACTTTTTCAGTGTCGTCTTCTCTGATCACGAGGTTGTGACCGCAGTTATCGCATACTCCTTCTTTTTTGGGAAGAAGAGGATCCATAGAATAGCCGTCTCTGAGTTAAAATAGTGTAATTACTTTTGGATGTTGCAGATGTTGAAACCAGTGCCGCAGTTAACACAAGTTCGGCGACCCATAAGCTTTTCTAGGAGGATATCATCTCTAAGAGTTATATTAATGACACCATGGATAGTTGGGAAGAGTTGAAGATACTTGTCCAATTGCACTTTGGTCCTGGGGAATCCGTCAAGAATAACTCCTTTTGCTGATTCCGGTTCTTTAACTTTTTCCTTAATAATCTGCACTACAATGTCGTCGCTGACAAGACCGCCAGACTTGACTATTGATCGGATGGTCTCGATGAGCTTGGTATCAAATTGAGCAGAAACGGTTCCTTTCAGTATTTTTCTGATTTCGTCTCCTGTTGAGATATGATTGAAGTGCATATCTTTGCGCAACATTTTAGCGTAGGTTCCCTTGCCGACCCCTGGAGCCCCAAACAGGAACAAGAACTTTTGTCCTGTCTTTTGAGCTGGTTGACTGCCGTAGTAAGCAGCTGCTGTAATGAGGCGCATCATTTTTCGTATCTTTGATATTTAATTTAGTTACAAGAACATACTACATAAAATTTCATGCTTTTCACTATAAAATAGAGTTCGATCTAGACTTTTAATTTATACTAAAGTTTGAATGCCTAAATCAGATTGTTGGGTATTCGGAGACAAAGCTTGAGTCTTGATCCCTTGGGAGTGGCCTGCCAATCGGCACCTGCTCATAAGTATGGAATGGTTGAGGAGGGGACACAAAATTATTGCCATAATAAACTCTAGGCTCGCCCATTTCAACTTGATAGTAGGCTCTCAAGGTCTCTTCTGCTCTTCTCTTTTCAATTTGCTTTTCTTCAATCATTCGATATTCGGCTTCTTGCAACATTCTGCTCTCTTGTTCGAGCTTCTTGATTTCGCATTTATGCCATTGAATTCTATTTCTGATTTACTGCTCGCTGACAGCTTTGTTCAACATAGGACTTCTCATCGTGTTAGGCTGAGGTTGAGCGATAACTTGTGTCACTCTGTTTCTCTTTCCTTTGACTACACATGTTTTCATGAGCATGCAGGCCAATAGCATAGTTCCTGCAATTAGACCGTATTCGAGAGTCTCATTGAATTATTCATATTGTTGTTGTTCTTACTCTGAAAGATTCTCATGGTCGTGGACTTTCTTTTATGATTCGACTTCAACAATTTCTGGAACGGGCTGGTTATTTTATGGCTTGGGAACATCAGCAAAAGGTTTGTAGATTTGATAATTTTGCTCCTTTTCTTTGTTGTGTGCGAATGTCAAGCACAACAGGCAACACAGAATGAAGACAGTTCGGGTCATAATAAATAAATAGATTTTAAACTACCTGAAAATAGTTATCAAATTCACAAAGTAGCTTCTTTTATTTTTCTGTGAACAAAGAAAATTGTTAAAAACTAATGGTATTATAGAGTGAGTTTTTAAAATTTTACACGAACATCAAATGAGTACGCAAGATAAAAGATACTTCAAAGTAAATCTTCTATTTCTTAATGTAAAATGCTCATAAGCATTTGTTGTCTTCCAACGTTATTTAATTTTTCCAGTTTAATGTCTTTTTGCACTACTTCTTCTTGTCCTTCGTGGAAAGACTCCTATAAATTGGTGGGCATATCAAGTAATCCTGATACCTTTGCCACCCAACCATTATTCTTAAGTACACTTCCGCTTAACTCAGATCTCAGTTTTTAATTTTAGACTTCCTCACTGTCTTTGCGTTGAGGTGAAGTCCTTTGTCTCTGATCGTTACCGAGAATTTATTAAAACTCCACAAAGTATGGCTAGTTTTTCGTTTTCTTACCAAACAGCATATTTTTCGAAGGCGACTTGTTTTGTAGCTTCTGAGGTGAAATTTTACAACTATATTTCCTACTTTCATGGTTGTTGTTGTTGGTCTGCATGAAATTAAATGCCTAAGATTGTGTCATCTCGTTCTTTTTCTTTTAGCTGTGATTACTGAAACTAGTTTACTCGCCCATAATATAAGAAGACTCTTCAATCCAGCCTGGTCTTTTCTTCTTTTTTTCTGTTAATTTTGCTGAAGTCTACCGAGGTGAAGGATAGTACATGTCAGCTGTCGGAGTCTGATTTCTTTTTCTGGTATGAGCGGTTTCTTAGTTTGATACTTTCATCATGTCCTTACTTGTAAATGAATCATAATCCTTCATGGCCTTTTCACTTTTTAGTCTTTTTAGTTGTATCGGACTTGAACTATTTTTTCGTTACCTTTGACTTACTTTTAAGTCATCTTTAATAATTTATTTTATTTTATTTAACCTTTCGTCTTTGATGGAAAACCTAGAAACTAAAATGGGACTGTCAGTTTCCGATTGAATTTGCCTTAAATTTAATGGAGTTTCAAACCGAGGAATCTACTTCATCGAAGAGATGGATATAAATTTGGTTGGTACAAACAGTTTGCTTTCTTTCACAAACATTTATATCGTTTTAAGAGCAGTTAAGAATGAGGAACATTCTCTTAGAAAGGAGAACAGTTTTTTAGTAGCCTTGGACTCTTGTGAGTGCGATTAGAGTATAGTGATAATTTTGTGAACCATTTTACTTTATGTGATCTATCGTTTGGGGAAGAAATTTAAAGCAAAATTCTAGTTAAACCATACCCTGCAGAAACCTTTCTCGTTGATGGCGATCATGGAGTTCAAAATTTCGAAACTACCAAATCTATTATACAGTCTCTCGAAGCCTAGCATAGTTTCTTTGAGCATGTATAGCATCTGTCCAATGGGCATATCGTAAATTTGTGTAAGCTTCAAAGGGCAGTGTTCATTGAAAGCTGTGATCTCCACTGTTTGAGTAGTGCTGCAATCATTTTCCTTGACCGTCACAAAGACAGTTTTTACAATGGGGAAGTCTGTTTGCGATCTCCACTCGTAAGTTTCCAGATTGGGGAGTAGTTTTGATTTATGGATCGTCGTCTTATAGGCAGCCAAAACCACTTTCCTAGTAGTATACACGAACAGCGAGTACTCGCTCGAAGGTGACGCAATTTATCTGAGCTGGTTCTTAGGCGGCGAGTTCAACACTGTGAGGATGAGGGGAGTGGCTTTCTTGTTTCGAAGAGTCGATTGAGTCAGATCCATACTCTATGCTTTTTAATAAAATATATGCAAAACATTCAAGACTTGTACAATCGCATCTAGTAACCTTTAGGTTGATTATGTTTTACGTTAACTATGCTTCACTCGCAGATTTATTGCAAAATCAACCAAAATAAATTTATAGTTTGCTCTTTTATTATAAAAGTTGAGTTTGTGAATCACTTAAATGAAATTATGATTTAAAATATTAAACTAAAAATTGATGGAAGATAAATCAATAATATGAAACTTTTTACAAAACCTGAAATGATAAGTTAATAGAAAAATGAACTACCTTAAAAATTTTTTTAATGTCTAATATTGTAATTTTTTACTTTCAGCTTATTACTCAAAATTCATACATTATAGAAACTCACTAAGGTCATCATAAGGCATTTTCCTCTCTCGAAATTATCAAAAACTACTAAAAAAAGAGATCTATTGAATATTTATGATAGAATTAAAGCAACACATAATCAAAAATATTTGCTCTAAGCTACTTAAAATTCCGGTCGCTGTTGTAGTTAGAAAGGCGTTCCTTTAAAAATTTCATCCTGAAGTTCGCATATTCTTTGCTTGCTAGACTCTAAATCCTTGTAGTACTCTGGCAAGTAGGTTTTACATTTTTATAATGCACTTTTCTGCTTGAGATTCTATTACTGATGCATCACTTTATTGGATTTTATAAAATTCCTCAACTTTTCAAAGCCGATTATCGCAGTCTGTTGAACTTCTGTTAGCGATGATAGTGTTTTCTTTTCAATTTACTTAAGTTCGTGTCGTATTTTCTTCGCATTCGTTTCTTCTATCGCCATTTATTTACCAATTTTAATAATTTCCTCGTTTAAGTAGCTAATAGGTAGATGCACATTGTCCAACACAGTAAACTGCGACTACAATTAATTAAGCACTGGCAATTGGAATCTGTCTAACTTCATAGTAGTAGTTTATGGGTTAAGTTTATCGTTAGTATCTCCTTGTTCTCTGTCCTTCTCTTTAGCATTGTATCGATTTCTCTCCATGCTAAGCATAAAATTAAACGTGTCCATGTAGCTAGTTCGCTTCATTTTGTCTTCCTAAGTAACTTCCCAGTTAGGCATGCTGTTTCTGCATTCGCTGATATTCGAGAATGAAAATTTAGTGTGATTACGTCGCGATCTATTCATTGAGTTCTTAGCTGTGCTCGGCAAGAATGCTTTTCTATCCATTGTGCTTTAATTTGCTGCCACCGATATGTCCCGGTTCAGCTTGTACTTGACAGACCGGTATCTATGCTCTTGTGTACTTAGGATAGTCTTCATGGCCTGTGCACAGTTGCTAATTTATAATATGCTTGCTAATAATTTTAATATCAATCTCATCTCAGCAAGTATTCATATTTATATTCAAAATATTATTTAGAGAATAGTAATTAAATATATTACAGTTAAGCTTATTGTTTGATAATTTGTGCTCATTAACGTCTATATATTTTTTGAGTTCTCGCGTATGAAAATGGTCCGATATTTCTTTATGCAAGCATACTGTCTTTTTCTTCATTTTCGTCCACAATATAGAAGTACGGTTTGCGGTAATGTCTTTAATTTTTTAAGTTTCCTCTCATTGAACTAACGAGCTAGATTCTTTTTACACTGATGGAACGCTTTATATTGGTTAAGGACTATAATCTCAATGATATGCCTGCAATAGCGAGTCCCATTTATCTCATACTTTCGTTCAAAAATAAAGTCATTGATTATCGGTAAGGGTCCATATATTCTTTAGAGGAATGAAACTATTATCCAAGCACTTGAAAATTCAAGAGAGGCAACTAGTAAGTCACAAAATCCTAAGTTTTGTCAGCAAGAATAATTCCGCGTACAACTCTGTGCCCAACTTGACGAGATTTGACCTACAGTTCACAATGAATCGGTTAACCATCACCAATGACTTTAACTCTAACGCAGTTGAATATTTGATTGAAGAATCTAAATTGTGATCTTTGTATGAGTCCAATGAAAGGCGTGGTTTACAGTTTGTCCATATCTGTGCAATCTATTTTTCCCTTCAGTATCATGTATTTTAGATACTCGTTATAAACTACCTCACCTTTGGAATTACCGCCAAACTCCATATCAGAAACGTCGCCCCATCTGCCTAAACAGCTTTCGTCTTAGAAAGTTTAAAAAGGGATTTTAACAATAGGTCTCGTGTATGTTTAATCTTGTTCAGCATCTTTCTACATGTAGAATTTGCTTAATTTCCTCGCCTGTGATTTGAACTTCAATGGCCACACGTATGACCCGTAGATTGAGTACAGCACCTGCTTTATCGACGGTAAGTTCTTGAATTGAGGCATCAGTCTACAGTGCGTGATTGACTGTCTCTCTATTTTAATATAATAGTGATGCAAAAGATAATGAGAACTAAATTAATAATAATCAACGAGGCACTGTTATTGTTTTTATTGGAATAGTCACATCAATATATTTTACTTACCTGGTTCTGAGTGTCTATGCTTTTGTATAACACTATGGCTATTTCTTTCTCAGAAGCAGCTACCTTTTGCTTCGATTACTGGGCTTACGACACAGCTTAGATGAAATTTTAGATTACTCTCGCACCTAAATATTTTGACAATTTCCCATAAATTTAGTAAATTGCTCTTTGTTATAATTTCTTACAGACTGCTTATTTTCTTCATTTATGTTACGCTAAAAAATATTACTAAATTAATTTTGTACTAAGTAGTTGGCATAGTTAGATTCGCTGACTTCCTGCAAGAAAGGACGAGGGCTCAGCACATTATTAACATGATCCGCATTTCTATTAATTATTTTATTCTTAATGGAAGAAGACACTCGACTTGTTTTCTTACCACTTGAGGGCAACAACTGTAAAGAAAATCTATTTTATTGTAGCTTATTGATGTTAATGTGTATATTTGTGGGCTCGCATACTTCATCCAATATATTACAGGAGCATTTACTTGTGTTTTATTTATTGACGACTAAATTATTCTGTTTTTGGTTATTATTTTTGAGTAGTATTTTGTATGGAGTGACAGACTAGCCATGTTTATTGATATTGCTATTGTGGTAATCAAGGCTAGGTTTTTATTTTTGCTTTTCCATCTCTCTATCTGTTTTCAATCGTGCAATTTCGATCTCTTTATCAGCAATCACTGCATACAATTTATCTAACTAAACACGATGGTTTTCCCGCATGCCCTCCATCTATTCAAGCAGCACTTTCAGCACCTGTGATAGCTGTTCTTTCAGCTGGATCAAGTACTGACTGTGATCTTGTTCAATATTGCGCTGACTCATATTTCGGTGCGCTTTTTCCATCGGTTAGTTATATCGGCTTAATTTTAACTATCATAAGTATGCGGTAATGTATGTGCCCATATTATAAATATTATTCAAAAAACAGCTTGCTTTCTCCTGAACACGTTCAGTTTCTTCTCCAGGATCTCCTCTATTGCAGACTTTCTTTTTGTTGCTAGTGCTTTTTCTTTTTCTGTGTTCACTTTGCTAGTCCTGTAGTTCTTGTCGCTGTGACCGGACGTCAATTTTCCTGATGAGTTTGTTCGCAGGATTTTCTGTGTGCTGTCTCTAGCGGTTGATACCCTTTGAGTTAATTCATTGTTTTACAATTATATCGATTTCTTTGATCCCATTCCGAGTACTATCTTTGAAATTGGATTTTTTGAGGGTTTTAAACTACTTAACAATTTATTTTTTGAAGCATCACGAGTAAAAGCAGTCGGCAAGTTATGGTGGCTGTTTGATCTTACTTTCAATTTAGGTCCTAACTACTTTGAAAAGTATGTCTTGCGATTTAACTAGCAATGAATCGTCTACTTTCGCTATTTCTATACTGGCCTGTAAATTTCATTAATGGTCTTCATATTCTAGTTATTCATCTTCGATAAAATGCTTGGCCTTCTCGCTGTCTAAAATTTATGTTTTATTAAGTCGACAGTTAGAGGGTTTCTTGACGTTGAGCTTTTCCTAGATAAAATATTTCGACTTGAACTTTGATGAGTACTCTTATTTTTCTCTCTCCTTGATTTCTAGTCTCTCGAAATAGTCTCATTTGCCGTTGTTTTTTCAATAGAAATTGTGTTCTTCATTAAGTATTTCCTCTATTTTATCGAGTGATTAGACCTAAAGTTTATTTCCCGCATATCGTGGCCCTAATCGTCTTTAGTGACTAATTTAGGGTTAAATTTCATTTTTTTAATCGCCTATGTCTGCTTGTTTTGCTATTGCTGAAGTTTATTATTTTCTTTGCGTCGCTTTTGTTTTTTAAGAAATTATTAAAATTTCTTCTCCCCTGAATAATAAATACCTTTAAAGTTATTCTAGCATTTTACTTTACTGAGTGCTTTGCCGATTTTCTCACACACATCCCTCAAGACGAGCTCGTCGTTAGAAACTTCTAGATAATTAAGCATGGTGCTGTATCTAGACTTCTCAGTAAACTAGGAATCATCATCCCCGATAGAGCTAAAACTTTTATGCGTAGTGATCGATATACCTTGTTATTTTTTTAGAACAGACTTAATCTTCTTATAATCGACATCCTTAAGTCTTTCGTAGTACTTGCCCATAATTCCTTCTACGCTAGCCTAATTCCAGACAGGCAGATCACGATGAAATTTATAATACTAAGTTAACATCTGTATTTTCTTAGGGTACTCCTCCTCTCTGTACTCCCTCTTCATGAACTCTTAGTCATTATCATAAAAGTGATTATCTTGGTAATTAATGTAAGCTGGCGATAGTGCTTCATCTAAAATTTCGTGCACTTATTTGGTGTAGTAGAAATTTTGTGATGACGAGTACTTGCCGTAAAGTGAGTGTGCCATTAAGGTGTTGAAACTTGTCACTTTGTCAATGCAAAGTCTGCAAGATGGAGACGATTGGTTATACATCAGTTATTCTAACTATATTTTATTATGCGTTATTTTTATATGTCACTGCAATACTCATCATAATAACAATTAGCCAAACCCTCAAACATATCATTAAATTATTGTCAATATTTGTTCATATTTTGGCTCTTTCAGTAATCCTTAAATAGTCATAAGATCGATCAATGCACTTAGCTAGGCATTTTTTCTCGCTTTCGATTAGATCATTTTAAATGTGGTTACTAAACACGCACTTCTTCACGCAGATGTCTGAGAAATTTTATAGTATGTTTATCTCCAGTTCACTCTATTTTGGGATCACTGCTTTTTATTGCTTCTTCTTGGAGAACATTGTATAGGATTGCTTCAATCAGAATTATTATTTAATATTTTATTCATAGTTAATAGTTAATAAAGATGCAAATCATTCATAGTTTTTCTTAGAGCTATCAAACGAAAAATACGAACTCGATCTTCCATTCTAGAACAATTAAGCTAGTACATTTTCTATTGTCTCCACTGAGGGCAGTGCTGAATCTGAAAATACTGCGGCTGCGGGCTCAAATTTTAACTAGGAAATTGTAGTTTGATAATGTGACATAACCAGTTGATAATCCTACTCAGGGGTATCCTTTACAATAGAATCATGTGATGATACAATATCCTATTTCATTGTCTCTAGCAATTCTACTTTCTCAGTGACGTATCCTAGGTAAGTAGCTAACTCTTACTCCGCTGCTTTTTTTCTAAGAGAGATCTCATGAACCTCTTTATTTTTGTGCCTTTCTAAAGTGATATAAAGTTCCTAAAAGAATTACTCGACTTTTTGAACTTTATCTTAGTAGTTGTCCTCGATATCTGACAATTGCTGAGCTGCATCTCTTTTGTTTTCTTGTAAGACAGTAATTTTCTAGGAGATACCTCTTACGAAATTTGATAGTTATTGCTCTCTAGGGTTTATTTTCTTTTTCTCAGCGGTCCTTTGCTCAGTATACTCTAATTTTTTGACTTCGAATCCTTTACTGGCTAGCAGTATAGCGCATTTTTAGCAATAGTAAGTTTATTCATCGTCTTCAATTTCATCAGTCACCACCATGTACTTGCCCCTCTT
>APMI01000559.1_pt1 | contig 11910 bp, 11 predicted proteins | sample 667938 | NCBI WGS metagenome assembly APMI01 (sample SAMN01084076, study PRJNA167559) | wastewater metagenome | biome: Wastewater | place: Denmark: Ejby Moelle, Odense | collected 2011-11-28 | reverse complement strand
CATGGTGGGAAGCCATGGCAAAAAGAGCACGATTGCTAATGCATGCGCCCATAACCATTCTTTGGAGAAAAACCGCCGCACTCTGTCTTTATGCGACTCGCTCCGTATAATGTTACTGCGCCAGATCCAGTGGGCAATCCACGCAAGTGCCGTGTAATAGTGGGTCCACATGCCCAACGAAACGAGAACTCCGTAATACACCCACCGTTTCTTTGTCGGTTTTTTAAGTTGAAGAGCGAGCGCGTAGGTAGCAGAAGCAACAATTGCCATAACCATTCCGTACATGCGCGCTTCCTCGCTATAGCGAATCAACATCGGGGAAAGGCTGGCGACAACGATTGCAGAACCGGCAACCCATCGACTAAATCCCTGGCGTACAAGCAAATAGACAAACACAAGCGCAATACCAATGCACACGAGACTAAAACTCCTGAGTCCTATTTCGGACGTACCAAACACTGTGGTCCAGGCCTTGAGGAGCCAGTAGTAAAGGGGTGGATGCACATCTGTCGCTGTAAACTGCGCAACTTCACTGTAGCTGTATCGAATTAAATAGGCGCTAAACGCCTCATCAAACCATATTGACCAGCGCGTGATATTACCAAGCGCAAGTACCGAAAATCCCGCGAGAATACTTCCTAAAAGCCACCAGTCTCTCTTGGTAAATGATTCGCTATTTCGTGCTGTACGACGAGAAAGAAATGCTTTTAGTTGTTTCATAGTACGTATTCTAGTGATATTATCCGATATATTCAACTAACTCCTAGGAAATCCTCACTTTTTCCGCTATAATACCTGTACACATCGGGGTGTGGCGCAGTTGATAGCGCGCTCGGTTTGGGACCGAGAGGTCGAAGGTTTGAGTCCTTTCACCCCGACCACAAGTAGTTGAGTTCGTCCTTTGGACGTGCTTTTTTTATCTGCTATCATACATGCTATGGGGACAACCGAAAAACGACCCGTATATGCCAATGCGTTCGGCGCCTTTGGGTACGTATTTCTCGTATTTTCTTGGCTATGGTCGACGCTCATCGTTGGATATTCATCGCTATCGACACAAAATATCACCTGGCTCATCCCCAAGAATGCCGATCAGCCTATAGGTACCTCTGAGCCTTCGTCCCTGGTATCCGGCCCAGTCGCCATAACAATCGGTCTTGTCGTTACGATTTTTATCGTACTAACTACTCTCTATGTATTTATCGCTCTCCCAAAATCTATCGGGAAAAGAGGCTCGACGGTCACCCGCAAAGCTGCTTCGCTCATTGTTCCGATCGTAACCCACCATCAGCCACTGCCGGAAACGCGCCGTGTCTTTCTTACCTCACGCATTATCATGGTGCTCAAATCAATTGCGTGTCTCTTACCGGTAACCACGTTACTTGTATTTCCAAACACAACGACATTGTCTTATGAGGTCGTGCTCATATGCTCATTATTTTTTAGTCTTTTTACAGTAGCTCTCTTTACTGTCCAATACGCTCTCGCGCGCCTATTACATATTCCTCGTGAACTCTTATGGTAGAAGACTAGTAACCATACTGCATCTGCGCTACAATACGCAGTATAAACAGTAAAAATAAATACTATGAATAATAAACAATTTACTCGACAGCTCATAGGCCTTACGGCTGTTTCTGTTGCTATCATGAGTGGACTGGTTATTCATTTTCAACTGTTCCCGGGAATACAATCAAAATACCCCCTTGTCCCTACAAAACCGATCGACAAAAGCCAATCTATTGGTGGACAGCCAGAGAAAAGGGTAACGCAGCACATACCCCCCGCACCATCCGCAGCCGCACCAGAGACTACTCCCCAATCTCAATCAAAAACAATACTCCCGTCAGGTGATGTCTCACCTCGACAGACGGCGATTGCTGCTACCGTTACCCATGAATACACCTATCACGCGCTTGCGTCTCCGAATGACCCTTATTACCCATCATCGTGGGCATTGCAACATACGGGAGCAACTGGTGCTTGGGCAATTTCGACCGGCACGCCTATGGTTATTGCTATCATCGATACGGGATTTGCACTTTCTCATGAAGACCTCCAGACTCAGTGGTATCAAAATCAAGGTGAAAATGGCTTTACACAGTCTGGGGACCGTTGCTGGACCGGCGTCTCCCAGAATAAATCTACAAATTCCTGCGACGACGATGCGAATGGCTACATTGATGATTGGCGCGGCTGGAATTTCGTAAACAAAAGTAATTTGCCTCAAGCAGGTACCACTAATCCAACAGGCAGTGGTGTATCACATGGAACCGCAGTCGCCGGCATCGCTGGCGCCGCTACCAATAATGGTATCGGGGTAGCATCATACAACTGGAATGTAAAACTAATGCCCTTGCAGGCCCTTTCTGATAACGGCTCTGGGGTGACCAGCGATATTGCTGCAGCTATCTACTACGCAGTCGATAATGGTGCATCAGTCATCAATCTCAGTCTCGGCGGAAGCGCGGACGATCCCGCACTAAAAGCCGCAGTACTCTACGCCTACCAGCACAATGTCGTCATCGTTGCAGCTGCGGGTAACTGCGGAACTGGTACAGAATCCGGCTGTGACCCCTCAAAACCTGGACAGATGCTTTATCCCGCCCTTTATGACCATGTTATTAGTGTGGGAGCGACAGACGTCAACGATGCTCGGGCGAGTTTTAGCAGTTATGGTCCAGCTCTTGATGTTATAGCACCCGGATCCGGCAACATCACCTCAACGCTTATCGATACTTCGTCGTCCCCTATCAATATGACAAATGCCTATTCAGCTAGCCTCTACGGAACATCATTTGCATCGCCGATGGTAGCGAGCATTGTATCGCTTATAAAATCAATCCGCCCCAACGCAACAGTAGAGGATATTACCGCCCTTGTTGATGGTTCAGCGCAAAAAGTCAGCGGTATGTCGGGATCGATCTACACCCTCCAATACGGTCACGGCCTTATCAACGCAACAAGCGCCTCAACAATCGCGGCTAGCCTGAGTCCCACCGCGACTACAGTCAAACTTGGTCAAACAGGAAGTGTTCACTCAGAGCATAGTTTTAATACCGCCGATACCCTCGCTAGCTCCTGTACCGTCTCGCCTTTCAGCTACTGTACCGTGCGTATTCATAGTGTATCGCTTGGGTATGACCGCTACCTCCCCTATACCAAGACTGACTCAAGTGGAATAACGAGTTGGTCGTGGCCAGGTAATATTATATCGGCCTCCGAAGCCTGGGATGTATCTAGCCAGCAGGGCGGATCGTTTTCTCCCTACTATCCTCTCGTGGCAAAATAGCTTTTCTTGCTCATGCTTGTTATACTAAAAAAGATAACTTGGATTTTTGAATGTTAAAGATAAAGAAACGCCGCTCAATCGGTATACCCCGTATTGCCCTACTGGGCACGGCCCTTCTTCTGCTGAGTGGTGGTCTGTACCTCTTGCTACTTGTTGCTTCGCCCTCACTCGCACCACTTATCACGATGAAACCCATAGAGGTACGCTCTCTCCCCGCTCCCCAAGCGACCGACAATCGTGTCATCATCCCAAAAATTGGAGTAAATATTCCCTATGACAAGGGGGCGGCTTCTCTTGACCGAGGCGCAGAATGGCGTTACCCAGAGCGAGGGAATCCTGAAAAGGGTGGAAACTTCATTATCGCTGCTCATCGCTTTAGCATTCAACCTACACCTCAGGGAACGATCGAGAAATCACCTTTCTATCATATTGATAAGCTTGCCGTTGGGGACAAAATTGTTATCGACTATATCGGGACACGATACGGCTACGAAATTGAAAAAATATTTACTGTCAAACCAACGCAAGTCGAAATTGAAGCACCCTCAACCGACGCAAAGTTAACGCTCTATACCTGTGAGCTCGATGGTTCAGATGCGGGCAGGGTCGTGGTAGTCGCCAAGCCTCTCGGCAAAGTCGCTCTCTAGCTATTCTCTCGCGCCGGCACCAAACACCTGCTCCCTATAACCACGCTCACCGCGAGCCCAGGCGAGAGTGGTTTGTGAATAATGACGGTTACCTGCAACTATCATATCTGCCATCACTACATCAAACATCTCAATCTCTCGTTTATCTATCTTGGCACCTTCTAGTACTTCAGCTGCTACAGTTGCCTGAAACACAAACTGATAGGTGTGGGCATACTCACTTACTCGATCAACAACCATGACAAACTCAAGCTCATCTTCGCTCAGTTGTATGTTTACTTCCTCAAGGCATTCACGAACTGCTGCAGCCCGCGGAGTCTCCCGTGTATCAATAATTCCGCCAGGAAATGACCAATAGTCCTTGTAAGTTGCTTTCAAAACCAGCACTTTACCATCTACGGTGCGAAGGGCGACTGTCGCGCTCGAAACACGATGCTCCAGTGAGGTAAACCACTGTCTGGTTTCTTCGTCTGAGTAGGAATGCATATTACTTTGCAAACTCGATAGCGCGTGTCTCACGAATAACGTTTACCTTAATCGTGCCCGGATATTGCATAGTGCTTTCGATTTTTGTCGCAATGTCACGTGCCAATTTGATTGCGCTTAGGTCGTCAATACTTTCTGGCCTGACGATGACACGAACTTCCCGTCCTGCGCTAATTGCATACGCTTTATCAATCCCCTTAAATCCAGTGGCAATATTCTCAAGATCACGCATGCGCTCAGCAAAGTTTTCAGCACTGATATTTCGCGCACCTGGCCGCGCCGCGCTGATTGCGTCGCAAACACGCACCACAAGTGCTTCAGCAGTTGTGGCTTCGATATCGTCGTGATGGGCTTCGATGGCGTGAACAATCTCATCACTCATACCTGCCTTACGAGCTAACTCGGCGCCAATGTGATGGTGCTTGCCTTCAACCTTATGCGTCACAGCCTTGCCGATATCGTGAAGTAGTGTAGCAATCTTAGTTACGCGTACATTTGCGCCGATTTCGTCTGCAATTAAGCCAGCCATATGCGCCATTTCAGTGCTGTGCATTAGAACGTTTTGGCCATAGCTGGTACGGAACTTCAGTTCACCGAGAAGCTTGAGAAGATCTTTTGGTATTCCGGCAACACCTACTTCACGAGCAGCATCCTCGCCGGCACGAATAACTTCTTTTTCAATCTGTTTTTCGGCTTTTTCAAAGACTTCCTCGATGCGACCCGGATGGATACGACCATCTTTCATCAGCATTTCAAGGCCCATACGAGCAACTTGGCGACGAATCGGATCAAAGCTGGATAAGATTACCATGCCAGGCGTGTCATCGACCAAAAAGTCAACTCCAGTGGCGCGTTGCATAGCCTGAATATTCCGGCCTTCCTTGCCGATGATGCGCCCTTTCATCTCGTCATCAGTCAATTTCACGGCGGTGACAGTTCGCTCAGCAGTCACTTCACTCGCCATTCGTTCCATGGCAGAAAGTATCACTAGTTGAGCCTTTTCCTCGGCATCATCGGTGGCTTCCTTTTGTAGCTTTGCAACAAGTCCAAGCAAATCATCCTTTATATCTCGCTCCGTCATCTGGAGCAGCTTCTCCGCTGCATCTTTCTTTTTGAGCCCAGCGATCTTTTCAAGCTTCTCTTGCTGTTTTGTACGAATCTCACGAATCTCGGTCTTAAGAGATTCGACTTCATCCTCTTGTTTGCGTAATCTCTCGCTACGCTTGTCTAGCTCATCAAGTTTGTTGTCAAGTGAGCTCTCCCTATCAGCCAACCGCGACTCTACCTTCTGTATTTCACGTCGCCGTTCTTGCTCAATTTTAAGCGCCTCGTCTTTTGCCTGCAGAACAATCTCGCTGGCCTTGCGTTCGGCACGAGCAATCTCCTTCTCTGCTTTGTGTTTACTACTGGTTGCTTGGGATTTATCGTACACAAACTTACCGCCCACACCAGCAAGTACGCCTACGGCAGCCATGATGATTTCTATCACCATAATAGGTCCTTTCTTTCAGGCTAGCTTAGTACGGGTATCAATGTATAAAAACGTCAATGTCGAATCAAACTAGTCTGTAAATTCAAACGTTAAAAAATAATCAGTGAGCTATGGTAAAAACCTAGCTATTCTTTATTGTACCGCCTTGACTCCTGCTTCGGCAAGAATGAGTTTACTTTCGCGGTGAAGTGACGCGCGCTTCGCTGCCGTACTCTGGCAGAACGATACCATCATTTTCACCACTCGCCAATCTCTTTCGACAGGTAGCCTGCCAGGCATCGCCAGTCGCCCCCACAATGGGGATGTTCTTGCTATGCGCCAGTGTGTTGAGCACCGTCAAACCAATGCGTAGCCCAGTAAAACTACCTGGACCCCTATAGACGCCAATGCCTGTGATATCATCCCAGTCCTTTGAGTGTGTCCTGAGAGTTGACTGAAGGTAGCCAAGCATTTGCTTTGCTAATTCGTGTCCTGCATCCCAATAAGTGTCTGAGACAATCGTCTCACCCTCAAGCAGCAGAAGTTGACAGGTAAACCCAGCACTATTCCACAGCACTATCATGTCAATCTCTCGATGATATTCTCGCTATGTGGTCCGCTTGCTTTGATAATTACCTCACGCTCCTCACCCATGAGCGTATTAAGTGTTATTTGCAATCTATCAGAGGGAAGTACGTCACTAATAATTTCAGACCACTCAATGATCGTAATTGTTTGGGGGTCGTTAATTGAGTCTTGAAGCTCGCTTCTCATTACACCAGCATCACTGAGTCGATAAAAATCATAATGCGCAAGTAATCTGCCGGATTCCGTCACATACACTCGACTAATGGTATAAGAGGGGCTTTGAACCTCTTCCTCAATCCCAAGTGCATGCGCAAATCCTTTTGCGAAGGTAGTTTTACCAGCTCCAATGTCGCCTATCAACTCAATTACTTCACCACCACTGCAAAGCGCACCGATACGTGCTCCTAATTTTTCCATAGCCTCCGATGTGGGGATCTCGAGTTCCATATGTCGCTCAGTATACCATATTGACACTAGCGCATGGTGTCATTATCAGATACAATAACATAAGCGATATGCGTATTTCTGATGATACATTAGATAAGATATTGAGCGGCGATACGAAGGTAAGTGCCGAGCAACTTGCGCCCCTTAAAGAAGAGGCGATCCGTTCCGCGCGACCCCTTCAAGAGCTTGTGCTTGAGGCAAAGCTCGTCGATGAGCCAACTCTTACGCAATTATTCGCCGAGTATGCAGATATTCCGTACGTCGTTATCGATCCAAAAGAAATTAGTTCTGAGATACTGGCAAAGATACCTGAACGTATCGCTAGACAATACAATGCTGTCATATTCAAGATTGATCCCGATGGTCTCGTGCATCTGGCCATGGACGACCCCGATGACGTCCAAGCAATTAGCTTTATTCAAAAAGAGATCGGCGAAAACGTAAAGATATACGTCGCGTCTCACGATAATATCCTTCAGTGCCTCGAGAACTACCGCGGTGATGTCAATGAAGAATTGAACGAGGTTATCGATGTGCAGCGTGAAGATGATGGCTCAAGCCAGCAGGTCACTGAAGCTGAGGTGGCCGAGGATTCTCCTATCGCCCAGACGGTCAACCTCCTTCTCGAGTACGCTATCCGCTCGCAAGCATCCGACATTCATATCGAACCACGCGAGGAGTATGTCCAGATCCGCTACCGTATCGACGGAGTTCTCAAAGAAGTTAACCGTTTGCCGCGAAATGTTCTAGGTGCCCTCGTGAGCCGAATTAAGATTCTGTCAAACCTAAAAATCGATGAGCGACGCGTCCCCCAGGATGGCCGTTTCAAGATCAAGATCGCAGGTAAGCAATACGCCCTGCGTGTCAGCACCCTCCCTATCGCTGATGGCGAGAAGGTAGTGATGCGTATTCTCGACGAATCAAACCAAGCCGTGACATTGAAAGACCTTGGCTACTGGGGTCATTCCCTTGATGTCATCAACGAGGCGCTGACTGAACCAAATGGTATGGTACTCGTCACTGGTCCAACGGGAAGTGGTAAATCAACCAGTCTTTTTAGTATCCTCACCTACCTCAATAAACCTGATGTAAACATTTCGACTATTGAAGACCCGGTAGAATACAAGATCCCAGGAGTCAACCAGACTCAAACCAATCCAAAAGCCGGTATGACCTTTGCAAATGGACTACGTGCACTACTTCGCCAAGACCCCAATGTAATTATGGTGGGAGAGATTCGAGATGGCGAAACAGCCAATCTTGCGGTACAGGCGGCATTGACTGGTCACCTTGTATTTAGCACCCTTCATACCAACAATGCAGCCACCTGCTTGCCCCGTTTACTCGATATGGAGATCGAACCCTTTCTGATTGCCAGTACAGTTAAGGCAGTCGTGGGGCAACGTCTTGTACGCAAACTTTGTCTCTTTTGCCGACAACAGTACGTTCCAGAGAAACAAGAGGTTTCCCAATTTGTCGAACTATTTAACCTGCGGGATGATCAATCATTTTCACATATCAATGAGTTGGAGGAGCAAGCAATTGCTCAGGAGCTTGGTGGTGATACTCCAGCCGGAACTGCCAAGACAACTATCACAGCGCTCTGGCGCGCCAATCCAAAGGGATGCGATGAGTGTGACCACACTGGTTATAAAGGCCGTATCGGTATCTATGAGGTACTTGGCAACACTATCCCGATTCAAAAAATGATCGTCAACAACGCCACAAGTGCGCAGATTCAGGATCAGGCCATACTTGAAGGGATGACCACGATGCAGACCGATGGTCTCATCAAGGCGATCAGGGGCTGCACCACACTTCAAGAAGTACTGAGAGTGACGAAGGAATAATCATGTCACGCTATCAGTATGTTGCCGTTAATCAACAGGGGGAAACTTCCTCGGGGTCGTTTGAGGCAGCTGATCGCTCAGCCGCCCTGGCAATTTTAGCAAAGCAGCAACTTCACCCCATTAGTCTCAAGCAATCTGATACCAAGGAAGCATCATTTGGGTTTGGTAATTTCTTTGGTAAAAACAAGGTCAAGAGTGATGATCTGGTAATTTTTACTCGTCAGTTAAGCGCCATGGTAAGCGCAGGTGTACCACTGCTTCGCGCCATCGCGTCGCTCAATCAACATACGGCAAGTAAACCACTGAGAAAAGTCACGGGTGGCATTATAAAAGATGTCGAAGGTGGCGCGCAGCTTGCCGATGCCCTGGCAAAATATCCAAACACTTTTAGTGATGTCTACGTCAATATGGTCAGAGCAGGGGAGTCGGCGGGTATTCTCGACGATATTCTCAAGCGACTTGCGATGCAACAAGAAAAAAATGCCTCTATTCGAAAGAAGATCAAGAGTGCTATGACCTACCCTATGGTTCTGGTGTTTATCACGATAGGGGCCTTCTTTGGCTTAATGCTTTTTGTTATTCCACAGATCGGTAAAATTCTCAAAGACCTAGGAGGTCCGGATGCTAAGCTACCCGAGCTTACCCAGTTAATGCTCGGCATTAGTGACTTTATCATAAACTATTGGTATATCGTGTTCCCTGCCCTTATCGGTGGCATCATATTTTTGATCAGATTTATCAAGACGCCAAAGGGTCGGACCATGTTCCACCGTTTTATCCTCAAGGTTCCACTAGTAAATCCAATTATTCGCAAAGTCGCTATCGCCCGCTTCACCCGAACCTTCTCTGCTCTCATGGGGGCTGGAGTAGCGGTACTAGAAGCAATTACCGTTACCTCGCATGCTGTTGGCAATGTCGTTTACGAAAAAGCCTTGCTTGACGCTGCAGAGGAGGTAAAAAATGGCAGGCAACTTTCGGCTGTTATAGAAAAAAACGAGCTATTCCCTCCGATTGTTGCTCAGATGCTCTCTGTCGGTGAGGAAACTGGACAAACCGACACTGTCCTCGTGAAAGTTGCGGACTTTTACGAAGAAGAGGTCGATGTTGCGATTGATGGTATCAGCGCCATTATTGAGCCGGTGATGATTGTTGTTATGGGTTCTATGGTAGGGCTAATTGCTGCAAGCGTTATGGGCCCCATCGCAAGTCTTTCTCAAAATATCAAGGGTTAATTAGATACCGCTCATGCTATACTGGTAGGAGAGTTACCAAAGTAGTGGGCTACGATGACAAAATTACTGCATAAAGATAAGCCAATCATTGGTCTTGACATTAGTCAGACTGGTATAAAAGTGATGTCGATTGATCCCAAAAAGTGGCTTGTGTTGGGGTACGGATCACTCGACCTTGATCCAGCGCGTGTACAGACTTCTTTCGAAAATCCCGATGATACCTATTTATCCGAAAACATTACAAATCTTCTGAAAGAAAATATCATTGGCCAGCTGGAGTCAAATCACGCCGTAGTTGGCCTGCCGACCGGGAGAACATATTCACGTACCTTTACTCTTCCTGCTAATCAAGAAAAAGCCCTTGCCAGCGCTGTTGAAGTTGAAGTCGAGCAGTACATTTCAATTCCTATTGGCTCACTCTATGTTGACTATGAGGTAATCGAACGCACAAAGGATATTATTACTGTCGTGATGGCCGCTGTTCCTCGCACCCTTGTCGATAGCTGCCTCCGTGCCGCACAACAAGCCGGTCTTGAGCCACTCCTGGTCGAACCAAGCATCAATGCTGTTGCACGCGTTATTGAGGCGACCGAAGAAGGTCATCTATCCACCTTGATCGTCGATATTGGCCCCGCGAGTACTGATATCGCGGTCTTGGACGGTGGCGCCATCCGTGTTACTGGCGGTATCGGTATCGGTGGAAATACCTTTACTCTCGATATCGCAAAGAAACTTGATGTTGCTCTCGAGAATGCACATCAACTCAAGGTCCTCAATGGATTGAATGCGGGACCCCGGCAAGCAAAAATAACTGCTGCTCTTAAACCAAATCTCAACCGCATTGCGATCGAAATTCGCCGTGTTGTCCGTTATTACAACGAACGTATCAACGACAATCGAAAAATCGAACAGGTTTTAATTGTGGGCGGCGGGAGCAACGTACCGGGAATCGGCGAGTATTTCACTAACGAGCTCGTCATGCCCGCTCGCGTTGCTAGTCCCTGGCAGAAACTTGACTTTGCTAGCCTCCAGCAACCAAACAAGCAGTTCAGGCCACGTTATATATCGGTGGCAGGTCTTGCCAGTGTAAACAAGGAAAGTATTTGGCGATGATAAACCTTCTTCCTCCACTTTATCACCGTCAACTCATTGCTTCACGCGCCAATACCCTGCTCGCTCGATATGTTGTGCTATCACTGCTTCTCATCATCGTTATGATTGCCGAGATGACTGCAGTTTACCTGTTTTTATCAAGCTCGAAGGCACAGAGTGAGGCCGCTATCAGCGAAAATGATCAAAAAACAGCGAAATATAGCGAAGTGCAAAAACAAGCTGAACAATTTAGAACTGATCTTGTGACGGCAAAGACTATTCTTGACAAGCAGGTACCCTACACAAAGATTTTCCGCACGGTAGCTGATCTAATGCCAGACGGTGTTATCCTCAATCACCTAACCATCGATCCGTCAACCTTTGGCACACCCACGAACCTTGATATTCGGGCTCGTACCTACCAAGCAGCGATTGCCTTCCACACGACCCTCAACAATTCAAACGTACTATCAAATGTTAGTTTTCAGACGGTCTCATTTGATGCGCAAGATAAGACTGGGTACCCCTACTCTTCTACACTCAGTGTTACCTTCAAAAAAGAAGCGCTGACTGAAGGAGTCGAGTAGATGATTAAGCGTTTGTCAGCAACCCAATTACGTGCAACACTGATCGCCGTGCTTGTACTGCTGGCTGGTGCAGGTATTGGTATATTTATGTTTGGATATGGACTACTCGGCACGGTCGCACAAGAGAGTAGCGACGCAAATCAAAAAGTAAACGAGACCAGCAAAAATCTCGAGAACATCATACAAGTACAGCGCGACCTATCAACCAATAAGGTTGC
>APMI01014243.1_pt1 | contig 11911 bp, 8 predicted proteins | sample 667938 | NCBI WGS metagenome assembly APMI01 (sample SAMN01084076, study PRJNA167559) | wastewater metagenome | biome: Wastewater | place: Denmark: Ejby Moelle, Odense | collected 2011-11-28 | reverse complement strand
ACCGAAGGTGAAACGGTACACGCCGAATTGCCGGAGCAGAGCAACGCACCCTCGCAAACCTTGCATTGATCGCCGCCGATGCGAAATTCCGACCTGCTGCAACGCAGCCTGAAAGCCGTCTGGCATCCCTGCACGCAGATGAAGCAGCATACGGACCCGGGCGCCGGGTCGCTGCCCCTGATCCCCGTCAGCCACAGCAAGGGGGCCTGGCTCCATGATTTCGATGGCAATCGCTATCTGGATGGCATCAGCTCGTGGTGGGTCAATCTATTCGGCCACTGCAACCCGCGCATCAATGCCGCCCTGCGCGATCAGCTTGAGCAACTCGAACACGTCATCCTTGCCGGCTGCACGCACCGCCCGGTGGTCGAGTTGTCGGAACGTCTTTCAGCGTTGACCGGCGGCGCCCTGGGACATTGCTTCTACGCCTCGGACGGCGCGTCGGCGACCGAGATTGCACTGAAGATGTCCTTCCACAGTTGGCGCAATCGCGGCCGCGAGAAGAAGCAGGATTTCCTCTGCCTCGAAGGCAGCTACCACGGCGAAACCGTTGGCGCGCTGGCTGTTACCGACGTGGCGATTTTCAGGGACGCCTACGCACCGCTGATCCGACCGGCCGCTACCGTACCGACCCCCGACGCGCGCAGAGCACGCGATGGCGAGACGCCGGTGGACGTTGCGCGTCGCGCTGCCGCCGCGCTCGAACAACATCTGGAACGGCATCACGACAGCATCGCCGCATTGATCGTCGAACCGCTGATCCAGTGCGCCGGCGGCATGGCCATGTACGATCCCGAATACCTGCGCCTTGCGCGCGTGCTATGCGACCGCTATGAGGTGCACCTGATCTGCGACGAGATCGCCGTCGGTTGCGGGCGCACCGGAACGTTCTTTGCACACGAGCAGGCCGCCAGTGAAAACCATCCCTTCAAACCGGACTTCCTGTGTCTCTCGAAAGGCATTTCCGGGGGCTATCTGCCGCTTTCCATCGTTCTCACCACGGATGCCGTGTACGAAGCCTTCTACGACAATGCCACCGCGCGCGGCTTCCTGCATTCGCATTCCTACACCGGCAACGCGCTGGCCTGCCGCGCGGCGCTGGCGACGCTGGATATCTTCGAAAGCGATCAGGTACTCGAGGGCAACAAGAACCGCGCGACCAAGCTCGCGGCCGCGCTTCGCCCTTTGAACGAACGTCCGAATGTCAGACATCTGCGTCAGCGCGGGATGATTCTCGCCTTCGACGTGGACACCGATGACCCGCATTTCTCCCGCCGCTTCTACCGCGCCGCCCTTGAGCGGGAAGCCCTGGTCCGCCCGATCGGCAATACGGTCTATCTGATGCCGCCGTACATTGTCGGCGATGAAGAAATCGCCCATCTAGGCATGGCTGTCACTGGGGCACTGGCCGCGGCACTGGTCTGATCGGGCGTACCCGACTTACCGCGCTGGCAAAACCGACCTGATCCAATCCAGCAAGGTGGGCAGATTGACCGCCCCGGACTGCCTCGCGATCTCGCGTCCGCGCTGAAACAGGGCCAGCGTCGGAATGCTGCGGATGCCGAAGCGCGTAGCGATCACACTCTCCGCTTCGGTGTTGAGCTTGGCGACGCGCACTGTTGTCGCCAGCTCCCCAGCCGCCTGGGCGATCACGGGCGTCATCGTTCGGCAAGGGCCGCACCACGGCGCCCAGAAATCGATCAGTACCGGCAAATCGGTTTGAGCGACATGACGATCAAAATTTCCCGCACTTAATTCCAGGGGAGCGCCGGTAATCAGCATTTGTTTGCAACGACCGCAGACCGGACGATCGGAAAGGCGATCTGCCTGCACCCGATTGACGGTGTCGCAATGGGGACACACCAGTTTCAGTTGTTCGCTCATAAGGCACCTGTGTATTAGACATGCCTAATGTATGGCCGTTGCCCAAGAAATCAACCCCGGAGCTGAAATCAAGATATCGCGATTCACATCGCATGACTTTGCAGACACTGTGTGGATTCTCGCCGACTCGACCGCGTTATTTCATTGCCGCTGCCGTGGCAGCCCGTTTACGTCAGGGCGCCACCCAATCAAGCCTGATCCCGAACCGCTGAAATCTATCTTCCAAGCACTTCACCGGGCGATGAATTCGTGCACCTGTGCCATCCAGAGATTGAAATCAGCGCGCCGCGAAACCGGTAAACTCCAGCCATAGTCAGCCAGCTTTCGCTCCAACGCTTGGGTGAGTTCCTGGAATTGCCAGGACAGCTCGTCGAACATCACCATCAGCTCCTGGCGAATCTCCGAATTCCCTCGCTCCTCTGTGTGCGCCAGATTCAGCTCGTGGCGAATCTCTGAATCCTCTCGATCTTCCTTGGACAACAAATCCTCAAGCTGGCATCGGCCGAATCCGGTCTCAAGAACCATCCTGCGCGATCCTTCGACGCGCTCGTCAAAATAGGAAATCTCATCAATGACCGCCGGTGAGAGCGTTGTACGAAAGGCTGTCCAGCCGTCGAACAACTTCTCCAGCTGCGTGAGGCGGGTCATCAACAGCCCGTCATCCGGCAGGGATTCCTGTTCCGTTTTCGAATCGCCAAAAAGAGCACACATGACCCCGACCGCCTTCGCGTCCAATTTGTCGAGATTCAAACGCAGTTTCATGTTGATACGGCTGTCCGCGCCAATCTTTGTCAAAAGCGAAGCGACGACCTCCGCCACCGCCAGATAGCGCGATGCCCTGTCGATTTGCCCGCCCAGAAGACCATACGGATAACCTCTCCCATTCATCCGTTCGTGGTGCCTTAACACTGCCATTGCCATTCCCTTCGGAAGTTCCGAAAAGCAACGCAATATCAGGAAACCGGTGATCGGGTGAGTATAGAGATAGCGGCGTTCGTCGTTGTCCATGCGGTGACCAGGCGCAAGCAGTGATGGATCAAGGTAAAGCTCACCGACATCGTGAAAAATACCGGCCAATGCCAGAGCCTGCTGCTCTTCAGGCGGCAGATCGCCGCGCACTCCCATCAACATGCACAGCATCCCCACAGTCAGACTATGCTGGAAAAGCTCCGGCCTGTCCTCCTGCATCACGGATAGCCTCAACGCAAGTTGAGCCGGTATTTCCAGCTGATAGAAATACCCTTGCAGTCGTTCAAAACTCTTGTTCTGCTCAAATATCCTGCAGAGCGAAGGCACGCGGCGCGCCTCCTCACAGATCAGGTCGAAGAGCTGTGCCGCACTGATCGCATCGGTGATCGAGAGCGATTGTTCGATTGGCTTCAGCAGCTTGTGCGCAACGAGGTGGTCATAATACTTCCCCGACAGCCGTGTTCCACCACTGACCAGCTTGATCCCGGCCCGGGAGAATATGTCTTCACTGGCCTCCACCTCTCGCTTGTCGGCGAGTTGAGTGACTGACCTTAAAAACTGCGTTCCCTCTTCTAGAGTTTGACGGGCAAGTGAGTCATGCGCATTCTTGGTCTTAGTATTGTTGGAATCCACGAGGATGAAACTCCATGACAGATTGATTGGTTATTTTTTCTGAGTCATTGGCCCTGCATACCCTATGACGCTCGCGACCAGAGAGCTGCGCGACGCCTGCACTAGACCACCAGATGACAGCCAAATGGTCGCTGAAGATTAGCAAAATACGCGCCACAGTAAAACAGTTCGGATGCTGGTCAGTGGCAAGCGGATACGAGAGTCTGCACCTGCGCTAGCGAGGTCACTGGAGCGCCAAATCCGGCACCGCGCTGGTGCAACGACCCGCTCCGATGATTCAGCAAAGTGCATAGTCCACGTCGCCGATTCAGCCGTTTCACGCAAGCTGTTGTTTTATTGTGGCCTTATTTCTGGCATAGCAAATGCTAAGGCAAAGAAGCACAACTTTCATCCCCTTGAACACTGTCCGGGGAGAAACACACATGGGTTCGGTTCTTCCATCCGGCGCAGCAGGTTATGAAAGCGAGCAAAATGGCCAACTATGAAATCGTCAGTCGGGAAGATTTCTCCGACGTGACCTATCTGCTTGAAATACGTCATCCGATGATGGCCAGGGCGGCGAAGCCCGGTCAGTTCGTGATTGTCATGCTGAACGAGCAAGGCGAGCGGATTCCGCTGACGATCGCCGATTTTGACTGCGACAAGGGGACGATCACGCTGGTGATCCAGGCGGTGGGCAAGACCACGCGGCAGATGCAGGACGAATGTCAGGTTGGCACCTCGCTGTATGCCCTGGTCGGCCCGATGGGCGTCCCCAGCCCGATCAGCCACGCCAGGAAAGTGCTCTGCGTCGGCGGCGGGCTGGGCGTCGCGCCGATCTATCCCCAGGCGCGCGGATTCAAGGAGGCCGGTGCTTACGTGGTCGGCGTCCTGGGCTTCCGCAACAAGGATCTGGTCTTCTGGGACGAGAAGTTCAGGAACTGTTGCGATGAGCTGATCATCTGCACCGACGACGGTTCGGTCGGGATCAAGGGTCTGGTTACCGCGGGGATTCAGCAGGCCATCGAGAAACATCCCGACATCGATGAAGTGGTGGCCATCGGCCCGCCGATCATGATGAAAGGCTGTGCCGATACGACCCGACCCTACAAGATCAAGACCATGGTCAGCCTCAACCCGGTGATGGTCGACGGAACCGGAATGTGCGGCGGCTGCCGGGTCAAGATCGGCGATCAAGTGAAATTTGCCTGCGTCGATGGGCCGGACTTTGACGGCCATCTGGTTGACTTTGACGACCTGATGACGCGTCTGGGTCGATATACAAAAACCGAACGAAAAGCCCTCGATCACTGGGAGAAGAGTTGCCGCTTGCAGCGGGAAGTCGGGGCCAGTGCCGAGTCGGCCAAACCCGCGTAAAAGACGGTAGACGACCATGGCCAAGAAGAAGACGATCCGGACGATTCCACAGGAGCGCACGCCGATGCGCGAGCAGGACCCTGTCGAGCGCGCAAAGAATTTCGAAGAAGTTGCCTGCGGCTATCATCCCGATGATGCCATGCGCGAATCCGAGCGCTGCCTGATGTGCCCCGACCAGCCCTGCGTCTCGGGCTGCCCGGTGGGCATCGACATCCCCGGCTTCATCAAGAAGATCGGCGAGAAGGATCTGCGCGGCGCCTATGACATCCTGACCGAAACCAGTCTGCTGCCCGCCATCTGCGGCCGCGTCTGCCCACAGGAGAACCAGTGCGAAGGCGTATGCACCGTCGGCGATTCCTTGGAGCCGGTCGCCATCGGCCGCCTGGAACGCTTCGTCGGCGATGCGGCGATCAAGGAGGGCTGGGTCAATATCCCGTATATCGAAACCAACCGCTTCAAGGTCGGCATCGTCGGCTCTGGCCCGGCGGGCATGGCCTGCGCGGCAGACATGGCCAAGGCCGGTTGCGACGTCACCGTATTCGAGGCATTCCATCAGCCGGGCGGGGTGTTGCGCTACGGCATACCCGACTTCCGTCTGCCAAACACCGTGATCGACGCCGAAATCGGGAATCTTGAAAAGCTTGGCGTCAGGTTCGAATGCAACACGCTGGTCGGCCGCCTGTTCACGATCGAGCAGATGATTACCGAGCTGGGTTATGACTCGGTCTTTGTCGGCGTTGGCGCCGGCTATCCGACGATGCTGGGCATCCCTGGCGATTCCCTCAACGGCGTCCTCTCGGCCAACGAACTTCTGACGCGCTGCAACCTGATGCGCGCCAAGGAGTTTCCCTTCTTTGATACGCCGCAACCGATAGGCAAGCGGGTCGCGGTGGTCGGCGCCGGCAACACGGCGATGGATGCGATGCGCGTCTCTCTCCGACTGGGCGCCGAGAAGGTGTATTGCATTTACCGTCGCTCGCGCAAGGAAGCGCCCGCGCGAGCGGAAGAAGTGCACCATGCGGAACAGGAAGGTATCGAATTCCACTGGCTGACGAACCCGGTGGCGATTCTGGACGACGGCAAGGGAAGCGTTCGCGGTATGCGCTGCGTACGCATGGAACTCGGCGAACCCGACGATTCAGGCCGCCGCCGGCCGGTTCAGGTTGCGGGCAGTGAGTTCGACTTTGAAACCGACCTCATCGTCTATGCCATCGGCACCAATGCCAATCCGATCATGGGTCAAACCTCGAAGCTTGAGCTGAACAAATGGGGTTACATCCAGACCGGCGACAGTCTGGCCACGTCAATGGCCGGCGTCTTCGCCGGCGGCGACATCGTCACCGGTGCGGCAACCGTGATCGAGGCCATGGGCGCCGGACGCAGGGCAGCCGCCAGCATGAAGTCCTACCTCGGCATTCGCGACAGCAGCCAGCCCTATGACTCGGGGGGTGAGAAGCTGTTCGGCATCGACGCGAGGGAACGGAATTTCGCCCGCGTGCGAGTGGCTTGAGCGCCTTGTTTGTAGGAAAGGATTACTACCTCACCACCAAGACACAGAAAACACAAAGTTTCAGCAAGAAAAACACGAAGACAACTTTGTGCTCCTTGGTGACCTTGGTGACTTGGTGGTTAGCATTTGAATTTGAAGTTGATCGATAGACATCCGAGTTAGAGCCAGCTACGCCTTACAGCGACTATGGGAAGAACCGAAATGAACATGCTGAAAACCTCGCAGAACGCCGACCGCAAGACGATCACCACGCTGAAGGAACACATCGTCGAGATCATCAGCGACTCCGGTGAAGGCGCCCAACGCTGCGGGCAGTCGCTCGGTTCCATTGCCGCCCGCATGGGCAACGGCATCTGGACGACTGAAATCATTCCGGCCGAAATTCGCCCGCCGGCACGCAGCGTCGCCGGCGCCAGTGGAAATCGCATCCGGCTCGGTTCCGGCTATATCACCAACGGGGGCGACGAGACGGACCTGGTCGTCGCTTTCAACGAACAGGTGTTGCTCGGGCGGGTGCGCGCCCGCGAGCTGAAGCCGGGCTGCATCATCTTTCTAGAAAATCTGTGGCGCAAGCACCCGGATCTGAACATTTCCATGGCCTACGTCGAGGCCCACGACCGGCTGATCGCCGCCGGTTACAAGGTCATCGAATTTCCCATGGAGCAGGAATGCCAGTCGCTCAATACCGACCCGAAGCGCGGCAAGAACATGTTTGCCCTAGGAATGCTCTGCTACCTTTACAGTTTCGATTTGCAGATGGCACGCGACCAGATCGCACTGACCTTCGGCAAGAAAGAGCAAGCCGTCATCGATGCCAATGTCAGGCTGCTCGAAGCCGGCCACCAATGGGGCGAAGCCCATCTCGACTTCAGCTTCAGCATACCGGCAACCCCGACGTCACAATCGCAGATCGTCGTCAACGGCAACACGTCACTCGCGCTGGGCGTCATGGCGTCGGGCATGGACCTGTGCTCGATGTATCCGATCACCCCCGCCACATCGGCGTCGCACTACTTGTCCGATGTGTTCGAGCAAGTGGGCGGCATCGTGCATCAGGCCGAGGATGAGATCGCCGCCTGCGCGTTTGCCATCGGCGCCTCGTATGCCAGCAAATGCACGATCACCATCACTTCCGGGCCGGGCTATTCGCTCAAGCAGGAGGCTATCGGCCTGGCCGTCATGGCCGAAATCCCGCTGGTCGTCGTCAATGTCCAGCGTGGCGGCCCGAGCACCGGTCAACCGACCAAAGTCGAACAGGGCGACCTGATGTGCACCATCTTCGGCAGCCATGGCGATGCGCCCAAGGTGGTCATGGCGGCGGCCACCATCGAGGACTGCTTCTACTCGGTCATCACTGCGCGCAAGATCGCCGAAGCATTCAATATGGTCGTCGTGATCCTGACCGACGCCAGCCTGTCTTCGTCACAGCAGCCCTTCACGCGCCCGCAGTTCAACGCGTCATGGCTGGCGCCCCCGTTTGACCAGAGCCCGCTTCCCGAGGGTGCCAGAGCCTACGATTGGGATGCAACAACCGGCCTCGCCCGCCGTTTCGTTCCTGGCCAGCCTGGCGGCATGCACACCGTCACCGGGCTCGCCCATGACCGCGACAGCCACGTGGCCTACGATCCGGACATCAACCAGGAAGGTTTGCGCGCGCGCAGCCTCAAACTCGCTGCCTTGCAGAAGACGCTGACGCCGCCCGAGATCTTTGGTGGCGACGCAGGAGAAAGCGGTGACCTGCTGGTCGTCGGCTGGGGCAGCACCAAGGGCGCCATCGAGGAAGCCGTTGCATCCCTGCGCTCCGAGGGCCGAAAAGTCTCCTCGATTCACCTGCGCTTCCTGCAGCCGATGCAGCCGGGAATCAAGGAGATCATGCAGCGCTTCGGCAAGGTCATGACCATTGAAACCAACTGGAGCGACAAACCCGACGAGGAAATCATCGACGAATCGAATCGTCGTTATTCGTCACTGGCGGTCCTGCTCCGCTCACGCTGCCTGATCGACGTCGACTGCTGGAGCGAGGTCCGTGGTCAGCCGGTCAAACCCAGCACCATCCGCCGCGTTCTCCTGGCCAAACTCGACACCTAATGGAAAGAAAACCATGAGCTGCTCCGCCACCGACTGTCTGCTCGAACTCTACGACGAACAACACGAACTGGAGGACTACCAGAGCGGCGTACCCCGCTGGTGCACCGGCTGCGGCGACAATGCCATTCTCGCCGCGGTCCAGCGGCTATGCCGTGACGAGGGTTTGCGTCCGGAGAAAACGGTATTCGTGTCGGGTATCGGCTGTTCGAGCCGTTTCCCGCACTATATGAAAACGTACGGATTCCACGGCATCCATGGTCGGGCACTGCCGATCGCCGAAGGCGTCAAAATGGCCCGACCGGACCTCACCGTATTCGTCAATACCGGTGATGGCGACTGCTGCAGCATTGGCGCCGCGCACTGGATCCACGCCATCCGCTACAACATGAACCTGACCGTGTTTCTGCACGACAACCAGATCTACGGCCTGACCAAGAAGCAGGCCTCGCCAACGTCGCCGATTGGCACGAAGAGCAACACGACGCCGCGCGGAAGTTATCTGGATGCGTTGAACCCACTGACCGTGACCCTTGGGGTAGCCAACGCTTCGTTCGTTGCGCAAGCCGTCGACTGGATACCTGAAAGCCTGTTCGAGATCGTCAAGGCGGCCTATCACCACAAGGGACTCTCGTTCGTTCGCATCCTGCAGCGCTGCCCCGAGTGGCTGTCCAAGTCGTTCGATCCCTGGATGCAGGATGCGGACAGGATTCAGCTGTTGCATCACAAGAACGCATTGCAACTCAGCGCCGGACTGTCCAGAACGTACAGGAACCAGCACGAGCACGATCCCCTGGACATGAACCGGGCGCGGGAAATCGCCTCCAGCGAGGACGTCATCCCGGTAGGCATCCTCTACCAGAACCGTGAAATACCGCGTTATGAGGAGACGCGGCAGACAGGCGTGCTGCGCACTACCGAGACGGTGCGCCAAGGCTTCGAAGCCGAGCTCGACAAGTACACTGTCTGAGCAACCTTGAGCTTATCGGCATGGCGCGACACGTGACAATCGACCAAACGACTTAACCGGGATGCGGCACTCCTATGGAAACTGATCTGCAAACGAACCTAGCTTTCTATCTGACCGGAAAAAGGCTGGACGCTCATCTTGATGCGGTCGACGAACTCAAACTGCGCCCGGCACTGTTCAACGGCTACCGCGACCTCACCCGCCTGCGCTATGACTTTCCGTTGGTGCTGACCGACAACCGGCAGGATGGCGCCTCGGATGACTCCACCGATTGCCCCTGTTTCGAACCGCTTTCCGGACTGATCGACGGCATCCTCGACAAGGTCGCCAAAGGCGCCAACAGCGAGCGGATCAGAAAGCACGTCTTGCGGCTCGAGCAGGATATTCGAACGCAGGTGGCGCGTGGTGCCAGCGGGTTGTTCTCGGCCTTGTGGGATCAGGCGGCGCTTCCGCTGGGCACGGGCGACAAGGGGATCGCCGACAGCCTGTCGCACGCCCGCGCCAATCTGAAGATCGACGGTGAAGTTGTCGATTGTAATGCCGCCCTGCCCTGCGTCCTGATCGGCCATGCCTGGCACATGAACCAGACGCAACGCGCGCGACAGTTTGGCAAGGACATCAAGCGGCTGGAGCTCAAACTCTCGGACATCATCAAGGCCGACTTCGTCAATTCGGACGCCGGGAAAAGCGCTGAAGTCCTCCGATCCTCGTTCGGCTCCGGCCCGATGGATCACTTCGATTTCGAAGCCATGTCGCGCATCCTGGCCAAGTCTTCTCGCCGCGACAATCTTTCCGAGACGCGTCGAAACCGGGTCACGAATCTCCTTGCGACGCTTCGCTCGCAAAAGTTCTTTCCGATGTCGGAAGCAGATATCGCGGAAGCCGCCGGTGAGACGTACGCCTTCGACTTTGGCAGTTGCGTCGATGCCCTGGCCGCCTACCGCCGCCGTCTGCCCAGACTCATTGAACTGGCCCGGGCCGTGGCCGTCGCCGAGCTGGAAGTGAAGGGCGAATACAATGAGTCAAAACACGATCCGCTATTTGATTCGTTCGGCGAAAACGGACTTGAAGCGGGCGATCTGGCGCTCTTCCCGGACTATCTGGTACGCCTCAACGCCGGCAATATGACGGGGCTGGAGCACAGCACCCTGACCGAAATACTGGCGGTCGACCTGCCGATGAAAATCCTCTTTCAGACCGATGACGTCATCGAGGAATCGCCGCTTGGCAACGGCCATCTGGCGTTTGCCCTGCGCAGCCGACAACTCGCCAGCATGTCCATGGGCATGAACGGCGTGTTCGTGCTGCAGTCGCCGGCGTCCAACCTGTATCAGCTCCGCCAGCAAATTCAGCGCGGCCTCGCCTATCCCGGACCTGCCCTGTTCAGCATCTACTCCGGCGCATCGCCTTCCTGCGGCGATCTTCCACCTTATCTGGTCGGCGCAGCAGCACTGGAATCGAGGGTATTCCCGGCCTTCACTTTTGATCCGGCGGCCGGACGCGACTGGGCTTCGCGTTTTTCCCTTGCGACGAATCCGCAGCCGGCGCTGGACTGGCCCCTGCAGGAGTTCGCTTACGAAGACGAAGATCACCAGTCCGTTTCGGAGCGGATTCCCTTCACCCTGATCGATTTTGTCTCCTGCGATGCACGCTACAGAAAACACTTTGCCCGCATCCCGAAATCGCGCTGGGCCGGCGCGTTGACGCCGGTTGGCGATGTGCTGGCGAGCGAAGAACGGGGGCATCTTGGCAGCGTACCCTGCCTGAATATGGTCGACCCGGAAAACAGGCTGCAAAAGGTCATCGTCGACGAAAAGCTGATCCGTGAGGCACGTCGTTGCCGCGATATGTGGAACAGTCTGCAGGAACTTGGCGGTATCCATAACTCGCACGCAGACCGGCTGTTGGCGCGCGAAAAGGAAATCTGGCTAGAGACCGTCGATCTGGCCGGCGTAGCGGCTGCAAGCGCGATTACGGCCATCACAACCGTTGCCGCCGCGCCGTCTGCGGCGACAGCCCCCGCTGACCCGCCAGCCGATCAGGGAACGGAACGTGAAGCGGAACAATCATCCGACGAGGCTTACATCGAAACATCGCGCTGCTCGACGTGCAACGAATGTACGCAGATCAACAACAAGATGTTCGCCTATGACGACAACCAGCAGGCTTACATCGCCGATCTCGGCGCCGGAACCTACGCCCAGTTGGTCGAAGCCGCCGAGAGTTGCCAGGTGTCGATCATTCACCCCGGCAAGCCGCGCAATCCCAACGAACCGGGGCTGGATGAACTGCTCAAGCGGGCGGAGATGTTTCTGTAATCAATTCAGCACACTGCCCGCGCTCAGTTCGCGGCCAGTGCTGTTGGCAACAAATAGAGCTGACCGGTTTTGTAGTAAATGAATTGTCCGCTTTGATGGCGGCTAAGAATTCGGTGGAGGGCGTAGCCCGGAACCGGATTTTTAGCCGCCGGCGATTGCGGCGGACTTACGCAGCGGCCTTTAAGT
>APMI01026703.1_pt1 | contig 11912 bp, 9 predicted proteins | sample 667938 | NCBI WGS metagenome assembly APMI01 (sample SAMN01084076, study PRJNA167559) | wastewater metagenome | biome: Wastewater | place: Denmark: Ejby Moelle, Odense | collected 2011-11-28 | reverse complement strand
CGCTGATGGGCCAGCCGCGCGCCGAGCGGGTGGCGCGCGAAGCCTGCGTCAGCGCCTGCGTCAGCCTGCTCGACCAGACGCCGGCGGCGCAATGCCCGGCGCTTGTCAGCCAGTTGCGCTCCACCGGCCAGCTGACCTCGAGCTTTCTCGTGCGCATCGTCGCCTTCGGCAAGATCGACTTTTTCGGCGCGGCGCTGGTCGCCTTGTCGGAGCACAAGGAATCGCGGGTGCGCTCTCTGCTCGCCGACGGGCGCGACGTGGCGCTTGAGGCGCTGTTGCGCGCCGCCGGGCTTGCCGCCAGCACCTATCCGGTGTTCATCGCCGCCATCCATGTCTGGCGCGACGTTGCGCGCGGCAAGCGCGTCGCAGGCCCGCAGGAGGTCAGCTGGGTGATGCTGCGAGCTGCCGGCGACCGCGATCCAAAACTGTCGGCGCTGTTGTCGGGCATCCATGTCCAGCTGCTGCGCGACAATGCCCGCCGCCATGCCGCCGACTTGCAGGCGATCGAACATGCCGCGCAGCTGGAAGAACAGCGGCTTGCCGCCGAGGCCGCCGAAATGGCGCTGCTCGAACCTCAGTCGTCGGACGAGGCCGCGCTCGAAGCGCTCGACCTGCAGACGGCGGAATTCCTGGCGCTTGAATTCGATGCGATTGAACTCGACGCAGCCGACCTTTCGGAGTTGCGCGCCGCCTGAGGCCGTCTGCATTCAGCGAGGCCCAAAGGGTCATCAACGCAATTTGATGGCAATCGCCGCGCCCGCAACCTATCTGGTGCGTTCGAACCAACGAATGCCGGAGCGCTTTCCACATGTCGCAAGCCTATACGCCGCCCAAAGTCTGGACCTGGGAACAGGGCAATGGCGGGGCGTTCGCCTCGATCAACCGGCCGATCGCCGGCGCGACCCACGACAAGGAGTTGCCGGTCGGCAAGCATCCGCTGCAGCTCTATTCGCTTGGCACCCCGAACGGCCAGAAGGTGACGATCATGCTGGAGGAACTGCTGGCGGCCGGCCACAAGGGGGCGGAATACGACGCCTGGCTGATCCGCATCAATGAAGGCCAGCAATTCTCGTCCGGCTTTGTCGAGGTCAATCCGAACTCGAAGATCCCGGCGCTGATGGACCGCGGCGGGCCGGAACCGATCCGCGTGTTCGAGTCCGGGGCGATCCTGGTCTACCTGGCGGAAAAGTTCGGCAACGCCTTCCTCCCGACCGACCCGGCCGAACGCGCCGAGACGCTGTCATGGCTGTTCTGGCAGATGGGTTCGGCGCCGTTCCTCGGCGGCGGGTTCGGCCATTTCTACGCCTACGCGCCGGAAAAGATCAAATACGCCATCGACCGCTATGCGATGGAGACCAAGCGCCAGCTCGACGTGCTCGACAGACGGCTGGCCGACAATGAGTTCATCGCCGGCGCCGACTACACGATCGCCGACATGGCGATCTGGCCGTGGTACGGCGGCATGGTGATGGGCTGGGCCTATGAGGCTGCCGAATTCCTGTCGGTGCACGAATACAGGAACGTTATCCGCTGGGCGGAGCAGCTTCACGCGCGGCCGGCGGTGAGGCGCGGGCGCATGGTCAACCGGGTGTCCGGAAAACCCGAGAGCCAGTTGCGCGAGCGCCACGATGCCTCGGACTTCGACACCAAAACGCAGGACAAGATCGGCGGAGCCTGAGCGATGGTCGACTGGACCTTGCCGCGCGAAGGCGGCTGCCGCTGCGGCCGGGTGCGGCTGAAGGTGACCAGGGCGCCGATGGTGACGATGGCCTGCCACTGCACCGGCTGTCAGCGGATGAGTTCGTCGGCCTATTCGCTGTCGGCGGCGATCCCGGCCGACGGGTTCGCGGTTGTCGAGGGAGAGCCGGTCATCGGTGGCCTGCATGGCCCCGACGCACGACATTATTTCTGCGGCCATTGCATGAGCTGGATGTACACGCGGATCGCCGGGCTGGACGGGTTCGTCAATCTGCGCCCGACCATGCTCGACGACACCTCGGGCATCGCGCCGTTCGTCGAGACCTACATGAGCGAAAAGCTTGCCTTCGCCGAAACCGGCGCGCCGCACGGTTTCGAGCGATTTCCGCCGATGGACCGGATGCCGGAACTGATCGAGGCCTACCGGAACTGGTCGCCGGCCTGAGATGGAACATCGGGAGCCCGCGCTTTTCGGCGCCGGCCCCCGATCCGGTCATTCAGCGTTGAGCGTCAGCGAGGTTCCGGCCGCAGCCAGGTTCAGCCCGAGCTGGCCGGTGACGCTGACCGTCTGCAGGCTGATCGAGCCCGACGTGCCGCCAACCAGCACATTGGCGCCGACGCCCGCGCCGACGGTCGCCTCGACGCTGGCGCCCTCATAGACGCCGCCAAGCGAGCCCTTGTGGTAGCCGGCGGTCGGCGCAAACACCGCCCATACCAGCCTGCCCTTGGTGGTGAAGCCGAGATCGACGCCGAGCTTCCTGATCGCGCCGGTGTAGCGTTCGGCCTGGCCGCTGGTGGAGCGGAAGGTGCAGTCCATCTGCTTGGCGGAGCCCAGCACGTAACCGAAGCCGCCGCCGACATCGCAGTTGAGCGCGCCGATCTTGACGCCGCCGAAGTCGTCGGCCTGCGGGCTGACGTCGCCATTGACCTGGTCGGCTGCCTGGGCAAGCGCCGCGCCGATCAGCACGGGCGCCGCGACGAGCGCGGCAAGAAAAGTCTTGTTCACTTGGTCTCTCCAATCTTGCCGGGACAGATGTCCGGCCGCCGGAGTGGTCGGCTTTGAAACCGGCGGAACATGGGAGCGGATGTGGCGATCCTGCGGCGATTGCGTGACGATTGCGCCCAGGCCCGCCGCCAGCCGAGGGCGAGCGCGCGAATGCCGCAATGACCGGTTGCCGACCCGCCGCAGCCGTAATAAGCCAGCGGCACGCGGGCGTGGCGGAACTGGCAGACGCAAGGGACTTAAAATCCCTCGACCTTTGGTCATGCGGGTTCGATCCCCGCCGCCCGCACCAGATCGAGACCGCGCTTGGCCGCGTTCGCGGCCGGGCTGCGGACTTGACGGCTATTCGTCCTCGACAAACACCTCTTCGCGCTTCCTGCGCACCGATGGCAGGAAGACGACGACCAGCACGGCGACGGCGAGCAGCAGCAGGCCGGCGCTGATCGGGCGGGTGACGAAGGTCGTGGGGTCGCCGCGCGACAGGATCATCGCCCGACGCAGGTTTTCCTCCAGCAGCGGCCCGAGCACGAAACCGAGCAGCAGCGGCGCCGGCTCGCAGCGCAGCTTGACCAGAAAATAGCCGAGCAGGCCGAAGAAGGCGACGGCATAGAGGTCCCAGATGTTGGAGTTGACCGAATAGACGCCGATCGAACAGAAGGCCATGATCGTCGGGAACAGCACGTAGTACGGCACCTTCAGCAGTTTCACCCACAGGCCGATCAGCGGCAGGTTGAGGATCACCAGCAGCAGGTTGCCGATCCACATCGAGGCGATCAGCCCCCAGAACAGGGCCGGGCGCTCGGCCGCGACATTGGGGCCGGGCACGATGCCCTGGATGATCATCGCGCCGATCATCAGCGCCATCACCGGATTGGCGGGGATGCCGAGCGTCAGCATCGGGATGAACGAGGTCTGCGCGCCGGCGTTGTTGGCCGATTCCGGTCCGGCGACGCCTTCGATCGCGCCATGGCCGAATTCATGCGGGTCCTTGGCCATGCGCTTTTCGATCGTGTAGGAGGCGAACGCCGCCAGCACCGCGCCATTGCCGGGCAGGATGCCGAGCGCCGAACCCAGCCCGGTGCCGCGCAGGATCGGCATCGCCATGCGCTTGAAATCTTCCTTCGTCGGCATCAGCCCGGTCACCTTCGACATCAGCACCTCGCGGGTGCGTTCGTCCTCGAGGTTGCGCAGGATTTCGGCGATGCCGAACAAGCCGACCGCCAGCGCGACGAAATTCAGCTGGTCGCCGAGCTGCGTCATGCCGAAATTGAGCCGCGGCGCGCCCGAGATGACGTCCTGGCCGACAAGGCCGAGCAGCAGGCCGAGTATGACCATGGCGACCGCCTTGACGACGGAACCGTGCGCCAGCGCCACCGACATCACCAGGCCGACGACCATCAGCGAGCAATATTCGGCGGAGCCGAATTTCAGCGCGATCGTGGTCAGCGGCGGGGCGAACAGCGCAATCAGCACGGTGGCGACGGAGCCGGCGAAAAACGAACCGATCGCGGCGGTGGCGAGCGCGACGCCGGCGCGGCCTTTGCGCGCCATCTGGTAGCCGTCGATGGCGGTCACGGCGGACGAGGATTCGCCCGGCATGTTGATCAGGATGGCGGTGGTCGAGCCGCCGTATTGGGCGCCGTAATAGATGCCGGCCAGCATGATCAGCGACGACACCGGATCGCCGATCTGGAAGGTGATCGGCAGCAGCATGGCGATGGTCGCGGTCGCGCCGATGCCCGGCAGCACGCCGATCAGCGTGCCCAGCAGTACGCCGATCAGGCAGAAGGCGATGTTGTAGAGCGACGAGGCGGTGGAAAAACCCAGCGCGAGATTGGAGAACAGATCCATGTCGAGCGCCTAGAAGCGGAGCCAGGGGCCGACGCGCTCGAACGGGAGCCCGAGGCCGTAGCTGAAGACGATCAGGGAGAAGACGGCGAGCGCCGCCGCCAGGATCGGCGCAACCCACCATTTCATCCGGTAGGAGGCGAACGAGGCGAATAGCGAAGTGACGAAGACAGCGCCGACGAAACCCAGCCCGCGCACCGTCAGGCCGAAGATGATTGGCGCCAGCAGGATGAAGAACATGCCGCGCCAGGCGATCTTGCCGATCGGCTCGCCCCCGACATTGATCGCCCCGACGAAGATGACGACGCCCATCAGGATCAGCAGGCCCGACAGCACCAGCGGCATGCCGCCGGGGCCGATCCGCAGCCACGAACCAAGGTCGACCTGCAAGGACTGATAGCCGAAGATCAGGCCGCACAGCACAAAGAACGCGCCGCAGATGGCGTTCTCCTTGTCGAACGTCAGTCTATTCATCCTGCCCCCCGTGGTCCGGCGTCAAGCTCCGGCACGCTGCCGAACGAAGCGGGGCGACATTTCGGCCGCCCCGTCGATATCGATCAGTCGGCGAACTGGCCGGCCGCTTCGATGATCGGCTTCCAGCGGGCGATTTCGCTCTCGAGCTTGGCCTTCAGCGCCGCGGGGGTTGCGTCGGAGGCAGGCGAGGGCGAGGTGCCGAGTTCGGCGAAGCGCGCCTTGACGTTGTCATCGGTCAGCGCCTTCTGCAGCGCCTTGGACAGTTTGTCGGTGATCTCGGCCGACGTGCCCTTGGGCGCATAGATGCCGTGCCAGATCGCCACTTCCATGCCCGGCAGGCCGCCTTCGGCGGTCGTCGGCACGTCGGGCAGCACGTCGAGGCGTTTTGGCGTCGTCACGGCGTAGGCCTTGATCGTGCCGGCCTGGATCTGCTTGGTCGTGTTGGTGGTCTGGTCGCACATGATGTCGACCTGGCCGCCGAGCAGGTCGGTCATCGCCGGTCCGGTTCCCTTGTAAGGCACGGTGACGAGCGGGGTGCCGATCGCGGTCATGAACAGCATGCCGCACAGATGCGACGCCGCGCCGATGCCGGCGTTCGCAACCGTCACCGTGTCCTTGTTGGCCTTGGCGTAGTCGACCAGCGCCTTGATATCGGTCGGCTCGAGATCCTTCTTGCCGACGATGGTCATCGGAACTTCGGTGACGAGGCCGACATATTCGAACGATTCGGCGGGTTTGTAGGGCAGCTTGCGGTAGAGCGTGGCGCTGGTCGCCATGCCGATATGGTGCAGCAGCAGGGTGTAGCCGTCCGGATCGGCCTGGGCGACGCGGGCCGCGCCGAGCGTGCCGCCGGCGCCGCCGACGTTCTCGACCACGATCTGCTGGCCAAGGTCCTTGGACATGGCTTCGGCGACCAGGCGCGTGACGGTATCGGTCGGGCCGCCGGCCGAGAACGGCACGACCACGGTGATCGGACGTTCCGGATAACCCTGTGCAAATGCGGTTCCCGTCATCGCCAGCGCGGCAGCGGTCGCAAAGGTTGCGAAAAGTTTCTTCATCGATTTCCTCCCATTGGCCCGTCACTGTGATTTGACGGTGTTTTTCAATCTTGCCCCGAAAAGGCCAGATCCGGCGCTTTGCCGCCGCTGGCGACGATAAGAGTACTAACAGGCTGGGGCGTCAAGACTTTGGTTCTAAACCGTTTGTATTAGATGTGCGCAAACCGCGGGCATCGCGAGGCCGCGATACTCATTCAAAATCCCGGTGGCTGGCAAACGGCGGCGGGACGCGGCAATGTGTGCGAAAGGGAGATTCCAGCATGAACGACGCCGCCTTTCCGCACCCCGCGCCGCGCGAGGCCGTGGCGCCAACCCTTGTCGACGTCGCCATGGGCCGCCGTCCGGCCGACCTGATAGTCAGGAACGGGCAGTGGGTGAACGTTCACTCCGGCGAGATCATTCCTGGCATCGATCTGGCCATCCAGTCGGGCAGGTTCGCCTATTGCGGCCCCGACGCCAGCCACACGATCGGCCCCAACACAAAGATCGTCGACGCGGCGGGGCGCTACCTGGTTCCCGGCCTGTGCGACGCGCACATGCATGTCGAGAGCGGCATGGTGACGGTGACCGAGTTCTGCCGCGCGGTGATCCCGCACGGCACCACGTCGATGTTCATCGATCCGCACGAGATCGCCAATGTGCTTGGTCTCGAAGGGGTGCGGCTGATGCATGACGAGGCGGTCGCCGCGCCGGTCAACGTGCATGTGCAGATGCCGTCCTGCGTACCGTCGGCGCCGGGGCTGGAGAACAATGGCGCGGTGATCACCGAGCAGGACGTCGCCGAAGCGATGAAGTGGCCCAATATCATCGGCCTTGGCGAGGTGATGAATTTTCCCGGCGTTGCGGCCAACGACGCGCTGATGGTGGCAGAGATCGCCGCCACCGTGCGGGCCGGCAAGACGGTCGGCGGCCACTATGCCTCGCCTGATCTTGGCCTGCCGTTCCACGGCTACGCCGCCGGCGGACCCGAAGACGACCATGAGGGCACCCGCGCCGCCGACGCGATCGCGCGGGTCCGGCAGGGCATGAAGGCGATGCTGCGGCTGGGGTCGGCCTGGTACGATGTCGCCGAACAGATCAAGGCGGTGACGGAACAGGGCATCGACCCGCGCAACTTCATCCTGTGCACCGACGACTGCAACGCCGGCACGCTGGTCAATGACGGCCATATGAACCGGGTCGTGCGCCACGCCATCGCCCAGGGCCTGAAGCCGATGACCGCGATCCAGATGGCGACGATCAACACCGCCCAGCATTTCAAGGTCGAGCGCGAACTCGGTTCGATCGCGCCCGGCCGGCTGGCGGATTTCCTGATCGTGTCCGACCTGCCGGCGCTGGTCATCGACGAGGTGTACGGGCGCGGCGTGCTGCTCGCCGCCGACGGCAGGCTGGTCGCCGACATCCCGCCCTACGACTATCCGTCCAAGGCCAAGAGGACGGTCAATATCGGACGCGAGGTCGTCGCCACGGATTTCGACGTCAAGGCCAGGGCCGGCGCCAATTCGGCGCGGGTGCGGGTGATCGGCGTGGTCGAGAACCAGGCGCCGACGCGGGCGCTGGAACACGATCTTTCCGTCAAGGACGGGCTGGTGGAAATGGACCGCAAGGCCGACGTCGCCCAGATCGCCATCGTCGAGCGCCACAAGGGTTCCGGCAAGGTCGTCAACGCCTTCGTCTCCGGATTCCGCTACAACAAGGATTGCGCCATCGCCTCGACCGTCGCCCATGACAGTCACCAGATGGTGGTCGTGGGCACCAACAAGCTCGACATGGCGCTGGCCGCCAACCGGCTGGCCAAGGTCAATGGCGGCGTCGTGATGTTCTCCCAGGGCAAGGAGATCGCGATGATCGAACTGCCGATCGCCGGCCTGATGTCGGACGAGCGCGCCGAGATCGTCGCCGACAAGGCCGAGAGACTGAAGCAGGCGATGATCGCGTGCGGCTGTACGCTCAACAACGCCTTCATGCAGCATTCGCTGCTGGCGCTGGTCGTCATTCCCGAACTGCGCATTTCCGACATCGGCCTGGTCGACGTGCGCACCTTCGAGAAGGTCGACTTGTTCATCTAAGGGATCGCCTCAGCGCCGCCAGAAAGTCGGCGAGAACACCACCAGCACGGCGAGAAGCTCCAGTCGCCCCATCAGCATCAGCAAGGTGAGGATCAGCAGCGCCGGGTCGGACAGTTTCGAATAATTGCCGGCCGGACCGATGACGTCGCCAAGGCCCGGACCGACATTGGTCAGGCAGGCCAGCGATCCCGACAACGATGTGAGGAAATCGAGCCCGGTCGCCGCCATCAGCACCGTGCCGCAGGCCCAGATGACAAAAAAGGACGCGACGAATAGAACCACCGCTCGCTGCATGTCTTCGCTGACGCTGCGGTCGCCATAGCGCACCGGATAGATGGTGTTGGGATAGACCAGTCGCCTGACGCCGTTGGCCAGCAGTTCGAACAGGACGAGGAAACGGTAGGCCTTGATGCCGCCCGACGTCGAACCGGAGCAGCCGCCCAGGAAGGTGGCGACGAAGATGGTGGAGACGATGAACGGTCCCCACTTGGTGTAGTCCTCGCTGGCAAAGCCGGTGGTGGTGATGATCGAGACGAAGTTGAACGTGGCGTTGGATAACGCATAGCCCGACGGCGCGTGGTTGGCGACGATGATATAGACGGTCGCGGCGAACGAAAAGGCGGCGCAGTAGGCGGCGTAGACCTTGATCTGCGGATCGGCCAGCGCCTCGAACCGGCCGCGCAGCGCGATCAGGATCATGATCGAAAACGGCAATCCGCCCAGGAACATGAAGAACGATCCGGTCCACAAGATCATCGGGCTGTTGGCGTATCGGGCAAACGAGCTGTCGTGGGTCGAAAAACCACCGGTCGCCAGCGTCGCCATCGCGTGGTTGATCGCGTCGAAGCCGGTCATGCCGCCGGCGGCGTAGAGCAGGGTACAGGCCGCGACCAGCATGGTGTAGATGGCGATCAGGCTGACGGTGAACGTCGCCAGCCGCTCGAACGGCCTTGCGTTGATGTCGGAGGATTCGAGCCGGAAATAGGTGATGCCGCCGATGTTGAGGAAGGGCAGCAGGAACAGGCCGATGGCGATAACACCGAGCCCGCCGATGAAATTGAGGATCGACCGCCACAGGAGGATGCCGGGCGGCGCGACATCAAGGCCGCTGATGACGGTGCCTCCTGTGGTGGTGATGCCGGAGACCGATTCGAACAGGGCCCCGGCGAGGGTCATGTTGATCGACGACGCCGCCAGCGGCAGCGCGCCGCCGACGGCCAGCGTCAGCCACAGCAGGTTAAGCACTAGAAAGCCGAAGCGCGGCGTCGCCGGCGGCGGCCGGCCCTGCGTCGCCATCGCCACCGCCATCGCCAGTCCGCCCTGGAAGAAGGCCGACAGCGCAAACACCTTCCAGTCTTCATGGCCATAGTAGAGGTCGATGCCGGCCGGGACCAGCATCGCGATCGACAGATAGAGCGCAAAGATCGCCGAGATATGGATGGCGGCGCGAATGACGTGGCCGTTCATCGGACGGCCCTCGCGTCCCGGCAGTCCGGCGCGGCCCGGGTGAATAACGACAGTCCGCTCATCTCTACCGCCCCCAGAAAGCCGGCGAGAAGATCACCAGCACAGCGAGGATTTCGAGCCGGCCGAGCAGCATCAGGCCGGACAGGATCCATTTTCCGGCGTCGGGCAGGTTGGAATAGTTTTCGACCGGGCCGATGCCGGGGCTGATGCCGGGGCCGACATTGGTGATGTGCGACAGCGAACTCGACAGCGATGTCAGGAAGTCGGCGCCGGTCGCCGCCAATAGCAGCGTGCCGATCGCCCAGATGACGAAGAACGAGGCGATGAACAGCACGACTGCGCGCTGCATGTCGTCGGAGACGCTGCGGTCGCCATAGCGCACCGGATAGATGGTGTTCGGATAGATCAGGCGGCGCACGCCATTGGCCATCAGTTCGAACAGGATCAGGAAGCGATATGCCTTGATGCCGCCCGACGTCGAGCCGGAGCAGCCGCCGAGAAAGGTCGACACGAAGATGCAGGCGATCGCAAACGGTCCCCAGGCGGCGAAATTGTCGCTCGCCAGCCCCGTCGTGGTGATGATCGAGACGACGTTGAATGCCGCATGGGTCAGCGCGAACGAAAACGGCAGATCGTCGACCACCCGGATATAGATCGCGACCGCTGCCACCAGCAGCACGACATAGCTGGCGTAGACCCTGATCTGCGGATCACCGAACGATTCGAAGCGGCCGCGGACGATGAACAGGATCATGATCGAGAACGGCAGGCCGCCGATGAACATGAAAACGGTGCCGGTCCACAAGATGCCGGGATTGGATGAATAGCGGACGAACGAATCGTCGTGGGTCGACAGGCCGCCCGTCGCCACCGTCGACATGGCGTGGTTGATCGCGTCGAAGGTCGCCATGCCGTTGGCCGCGTAGCTGAAGGCGCACAGCGCAACCAGCGCGGTGTAGATGGCGATCAGCGTCGTGGTGAAGGTCGCCAGCCGCTCGAAGGGACGCTCCTGGATGTCGGAGGATTCGAGGCGGAAATAGGTGATGCCGCCGATGTTCAGGAACGGCAGAAGGAACAGGCCGAGCGCGATGACGCCGAGGCCGCCCATGAAGTGCAGCAGCGACCGCCACAGCAGGATGCCGGGCGCTGCGTTGTTCAGCCCGTTGATGACGGTGGAGCCAGTGGTGGTGATGCCGGAGACAGATTCGAAAAACGCGTCGGCCAGATCCAGTTCGATCGACGACGAGGCCAGCAGCGGGATTGCCCCGACCAGCGCCATGGTGAACCAGAGGAGATTGATCAGCAGGAAGCCGAAGCGTGCGGTCGCCGGCGGCGGCCGGCCGCGCGTGGCGATGGCGATCGCCATCATCAGGCCGCCGGTGAAGAAGCCCGAGAAGGCGAACGCGCGCCAGTCGTCATTGGCGTAATAGAGATCGACGGCCGCGGGGATCAGCATCGCCGCCGACAGGTAGATGCCGAAGACCGAGGCGACGTGGACCGCGGCGCGTATTGTCAGGCTATGCACTCGGGAACCTCGATGGCGCGGCGCGACGGTGTGGCTTCGCGGGGCGGAATATGCAATAGCGCGCCCGATGAGCCAACAGTTTTCGGTCGACGCGTGTCGCGCGCCCGGATCGGGGAGAGCCTGCCATGGCCGATGACTTTGTGCGCGGAGTGCGGCAGGCGGCCGAAGCGCTGCGACCGCTGTTTGCGCCGACGCCGCTGCAGGAAAACGCGCATCTGTCGCGCCGTTATGGCGCGCATGTCTGTCTCAAGCGCGAGGACCTGACGCCGGTTCGCTCCTACAAGCTGCGCGGCGCCTTCAACTTCTTCCGCAAGGTTTTGGCGGGCAGGCATGTCCCCGAGGTTTTCGTCTGCGCCTCCGCCGGCAATCATGCGCAGGGCTTTGCATTCGTGTGCCGCCATTTCGGCCGCAAGGGCGTGGTGTTCATGCCGGTGACGACGCCGCAGCAGAAGATCGACAAGACCCGGATCTTTGGCGGCGAGTTCATCGAGATCAGGCTGATCGGCGACTTCTTCGACGACTGCTACCGCGCCGCGCTCGATTTCGCCGCAGCGTCGGGCGGCATGATGGTGCCTCCCTTCGATCATCGCGACATCATCGAGGGCCAGGCGACGGTGGCGCTGGAGATCGAGGCGCAACTGCCGAAGGGCCGGTCCGCCGACATGGTGATCATGCCGGTCGGCGGCGGCGGACTTGCGGCGGGCATGACGCAATATTTTTCCGGCCAGGGCTCGGGCGCGCAGATGGTGTTTGCCGAACCGGCCGGCGCA
>APMI01038211.1_pt1 | contig 11913 bp, 5 predicted proteins | sample 667938 | NCBI WGS metagenome assembly APMI01 (sample SAMN01084076, study PRJNA167559) | wastewater metagenome | biome: Wastewater | place: Denmark: Ejby Moelle, Odense | collected 2011-11-28 | reverse complement strand
AAAGGTATCGGTCTGTGCCGTACCGAGCATATGTTCTTCGAAGGCGTTAAGATCAAAGCCATGCGCGAAATGATCCTTGCCGACGACGAAAAAGGACGTCGTGCAGCCCTTGCAAAACTGTTACCAATGCAGCGCGAAGACTTCGAAGGTATTTTCGAAGCTATGAACGGACTTCCTGTTACTGTTCGTTTGCTCGATCCTCCTTTGCACGAATTTGTTCCGCACGAAGAAGCCAACCAGAAAGAAATGGCCCAGGAAATGGGAATTTCACCTGAGGCTGTTAAAGCAAAAGTTGAATCACTTCACGAATTCAACCCAATGCTGGGTCACCGCGGATGCCGCTTAGGAAATACTTATCCTGAAATTTCGGAAATGCAGGCACGCGCAATTATCGAAGCTGCCATGAACCTGAAGAAAAAAGGCATCAAAACGCATCCTGAAATCATGATTCCGCTCACCGGAACCCTGGCTGAAATGAAACTGCAGGAACAAATCGTACGCGACACCGTTGAAGCTGTATTTGCTGAACGTAAGGACCGCATCGATTATATGGTAGGTACCATGATTGAAGTACCACGTGCTGCCCTGGTTGCTGATAAAATTGCTGAATCCGCTGAATTCTTCTCGTTTGGTACCAACGACCTTACCCAGATGACCTTCGGATACTCACGCGACGATGCCGGCAAATTCCTCCCGATTTATCTGCAGAAAAACATCCTGAAACAAGATCCATTCCAGGTTCTCGACCAGGAAGGTGTTGGTCAGCTTGTACATATGGCAACTCAGAAAGGCCGTTCAACCCGTCCGAACCTCAAAGTAGGTATCTGCGGTGAGCACGGTGGCGAACCATCATCCGTTGAATTCTGCCACACCGTTGGTATGAACTACGTAAGCTGTTCACCTTTCCGCGTTCCAATCGCACGTTTGGCTGCTGCACAGGCTGCAATTAAAGAATCATTAGCCGCTCCTGCAAAAGCAAAGAAAGACGACAAGAAAAAAGCAGACAAGAAAAAATAATACTGCTTAATTCATACAAAATGCAAAAGAGGCTTCCGCAAGGAGGCCTCTTTTCTTTTCAACCGGTAGTCAAATGACTGATAAACTATAATTTAGCTGCATATAGCTGAAGCCTGGTAAGCGGGTAAATGTTTACACACTTTACATCCGGCTAAGTTCAGAAAATTTAAAATCATTTCGAGGCTTACTTTGCCGTAATTTTGCAGCATGCAATACACCCATCAACAATTGTTCGAATTGCTCGAGGAGCAAATCTATTTTTACAATCATCCGCGGTTCGTCGAAACCGATCCTATCAGTATTCCACAACTTTTTTCACAGAAAGAAGATTTAGAAATTGCAGTGTTGTTTTTTTGTTAAAACATGTAGTTTTAGAATCATTGTTCCTTAAAAATTTGCACCTTTGGTCTGATTTCAAATTTCTCATACCAATAATTCGAAGCGGATTTTCAGCATTTAAAAATATTTGCTGTCTGAAATAACCAATTATTTCTAAGTTTTCAGAATGCAGTCAATAGCAATTTACTGTTTAATAAAACTGAATGAATCTATTTTTACAAGATCATCGTACTCTCCCCAGAACCTGAACCACACCGCATGAACGCCCTTAACCTTCGGTATTTTACAGGCAAAAGTTTGGCTTGTTTTACCATCACCATTTCCCGGAATATTTAATTTACCAATAGGACGACCTCAGGAATTATCAAGAACAATATCATTGGAAACAGGCTTTGAACCCAGGAAAACATTCACTTTAGCAGAATCGGGTTCGTCAGTAAAATCAATGTATTTAAATGCGGCAGCATCTCCATTCCTGATTTCAGTAAGTATTTCCTTGATGGGAGAATCGGCTTTAATCCTTACATTGCCATACAACAGGCAGGCTCTCGCCGCATCTATTACCGAACCAGCTCTTATCGGATCCCCGGCACCCTGGGTGGTCATTTCAACTTCATTAATGCTGCCATCTTTGTTAAAAGTGATAGGTTCAACACATGCTTTTCGCATGGTATTTGAACCATGTGTGGATCGGTGAAAGAAAACATACCCTTTCCCGTTAAATTCCGCAATTGATCCATGATTGTTCCAGCAACCGTGACCACAATGATCATTGTCAATAATAACCCCACCATATTTAAAGGGCCCCATGGGCGATTTGCCGGTAGCGTACCCGATGCAGGTTGGCCTTCCGGCACGACCCATGTGGGCATACACAAAATAATAAATCCCGTCACGCTTAACCATGTAACCGCCTTCATGAAAAAAATGCTCTTTCTCGGTAACAAAATTGTCTCTAATAGTTGATAAATCTATTTCAGTCATATTGGATTTAAGCTTCGCCATTTTTGCATTGAACTGACCCCAGATGTAATAAGCCTGGCTATCATCATCTATGAAAACACAAGGATCAATTTCGTTGTACCCTTTCAGTTTGATATTTTTGCCGTTTACAAACGGACCGGTTGGTGATTTGCTGGTTGCGACTCCTTCTGAAAATGTATTATTGGCCAGGCAATAATATAAATAATATGTCCCTTTGTAATACTGGCAATCGGGCGCATATAAGAAATCATCGCTGTACGGAACCTGGTCGTTCGGGCCCTTACTGGCAAAACTTTTCTCGGTGAATGACCAGGTTTTCAAATCGGATGTCGAAAGCACATGGTGACTCCAGGAGCAATAATACTCAGGACTTTCGTCGCGCGAGCCATAAACATACATTTTGCCGTCATTCCATTGGTGTGCCGATGGATCAGCAATATACATTCCGGCAGGTACTATGGGATTCTGGCCTGAAACAGAAGTTCAAAAACAAAAAAGTATTATCGTATAAATAGTCCTGATTTTTTTCATTACAATTCCCTCCAATAAATACAATTCCCGAAATCATTTACTGGTATCAGGTTATAACCGCAAAGGCTCTATTAAAGAAATCTCATGCGTTACCTACAATCCCATTCATTTACCCTTTTCTCATTTTGATATTTCCAATTTGATTTCCCTTCATTCAAGTACTTTCATTCCCAAAAATTACATCTTTGCCGGACTTGATCATTCATTGACATAATTCATTTTCAGATAGTTAATAACAAGGCATTCATCAAGCTTAAAAGTACAAAAAATTTAGGGAAACGGTTGGCGAAAATCTCAGCACCCAATACTCACCTGAATGTTATTTATCCCGAGCAATCCCAAGTTTTTCGCGAATAAACTGGTTCCTCAATTCAGTAAACTCTGAAGGCAAGCCATGACCAGCGTTAGGGAATACTACATATTTCTTTTCCACTTTCAGGTTGTTGTATGCAGCGAAATTGATACGTGGCGGGCAGGTTTCATCAATCAATCCCACTCCCATAAACACGGGTGCGGTAATCCACGGGGCAAGGTTCTTTATGTCGATATAACTTAATGTTTTTAATATGCCGGTGATTCCAAATTGTGGATTCTCCTTTGCATATCCTTCCCATTCGTTGGCGGGCCATTTGGCCACTTTTATATATTCAGGAAAATCACTTAAAAACGGGACAGCAGGAACAACAGCTTTGATTCGGTTTCCACAAAGTGCGGCAGTAGCAAAACTTAATGCGCCACCCTGGCTGCCACCTTCAACTGCAACACGGGTTGTATCCACTTCGGGACGCCAGAAAAGAAAATCGATAGCCCTTACGCAATCCATGTATGCTCCCCGGTAGATGAATTTCTCCTTGTCCTGGATGCCGCTGTACAAATATCCGGGGAAACCGGGATTTACATCGTCCCGGCTATTGCCATGGCCACGGATATTTAATCCAAGGCTCACCACATTTGGATCGTCGAACGTCCAGTCAGGTTGCATTACTGAGCTATATCCCTGAACACTTAGTACAGCAGGATATTTCCCTGGTTTCTTTGGCATTAACAGCCAGGCACGGATTAACACGTTGCCTAACGAATGCATTTCAACAACATAACAATCGCGGGCAGATGTTCCTAAACTATCCACTTTTATAAGTTTATATTGCGGTTCAATGCCCGCCAGTTCGCGTTTGGCCCTGGCCCAATATTGTGCAAAATCGGGCGGTGTATCCGAAACTGTTGTCATTTTTTCAGGGTCTACAGCAAAACTGAACTTAATCTGTTTATTGATATTTGTGGCTGACAGGTTTGCCGTTACCATGTATATTCCGGGTTTAAGACCTGAGATCGGAAAAGATGTAATGGATTTTGATTTCGCAGCAACTTTTACTTTTGATTCATCAATAATTATAGTATCAAAAAAGTCGTTACGGATAAAGATACTGAGTTTACCTTCAATTTTTTTTGAATTCTCATTTCGAATTTCAATTGGTAATTTCAGTCCCGGAACTCCTGACAGTACCCTGTCGACTTCTTTAAAAGCAGGAGATATACTAACCAAATCTTTTGCACCACGTACTATAAGAGATATATCACTGCCATATATTCCTCCCCCGCCCGATTGGTCGTAAACCCTTACTGCAATAGTATTAGGCTTACCCCACAAAACCAGGTTAGCTGGAATTGCGTAAACACGGTCAATATCGTATCTCCCGACATAATTGGGAGGGAATTCACCAGTTTTGCCTATCAGCGTTCCGTTGAAATACGTATAGTCGGCATCGTCTATACGTGCTAGTCTGAGGATTAGCCCCCCATTTTTCATAGCCTCCTTTTTCAATGTTGCGGGGATCACAACTTGTTTGCGATACCACCCATAGCCATCATAGTTCTGAAATCCCCAGTTTTCCCACACTTCGCCTGTTCGGGCATCTACCCATTTGCTATCGCCGAATGCCGGACGCATCCAGCTGGAATCATCACCGGTTGTAAATTTCCAGTTGTTGTCCAAAAGGTTCTGTGCATACAGCACTGTACAATAAAAAGTTGCAATCGCAATAAAGATCAGTTTTTTCATTTTGAGTTATATTTTCTTATTTCAGTATCAACTATTTTATGATGAGGCTTTTTGTATTCTGCTGCCTGATCTTAGCGCTTTCAGTATCAGTAAGCCTTTTGCCCATATATGTCAGGTTTTCAATAGTAATCCCGGAAACATTTTTTTCGGCATCATAACCATGAAAGACCGAGAAAGGCATTAATCCCCCAACTACCTGTATATTTTTAAATACAATGTTGCTGATTTTTCCGCGGAACTGCCTGTGATACTCTTCTTTGCCTTCCGGGACTTTTTGTACGCCATCCCAGGCGCCATGCAAATAGTTTTTATCAATAAACTCCTGGTCACGGATACCATCCGGGCCCCACTGCGAAAAGAAAATCGCGACATCAAACAATTTCTGTCGGCTGTCCTCCACACGGATATTTTCAAAAACCACATCGTGTACGTGCGCCTGGCCGGCGTTGTGGATACTTAAAGTAGCGCCGTCTTCCACATGTATGATATCAATGTTTTCGAACCGGATATTTTTCACTTCGTTGGAATACAACTCAAAGCCAACCTCAACGGCATTGCCCCAGATGGAATTCCAGAACACGCAGTTTTTGACCAGGATATTGTCGGTGGGATCTGCAGCAGGGTATTGCCCTCCTGATTTAATTGCGATACAATCGTCCTTGGTATGCGCAAAAACGTCATCAATAACTACATTGGTACAGCGGAAAATATCCATACCATCGTCGCCGCCACTTTCACTTACAATTCGAATTCCTTTAATCCGGGCTTTGTTACAATGAAAAAGAGCTGTTTGCCAGGTTGTTCCGTTGTGCAAGGTGATTCCTTCAATCGAAATATTTTCGCAATCCTCAAGGCTGATAAACCGGTTATGGTTGCCTTCGGTGGATTTATTGAAGGAACCATCCAGAATTCCACGTCCGCAAATTTTGATATTCTTTTTCCCCTCTGCTATGATATAACCCTGAACCACTGCACCACCTTCGATGTAAACAGTTTGATTGTCCTTTAAATCTAGTTTCACATCTTTGTAGAGTTTTCCGCTTCCGAACCAGATCACATTGGTGTCCGATGGGGATGGACGGCAGGTTTCAGGATTTCCGGCAAAGATAAAAAGCGGTTGCTGCCGGATCCGCCCGTTGAGTTCGAGGCTCAGGTTTGCAGGTTGTTTCATATTGAAGCGGAATGAATTATCACCGGTGTATTCCGGTTTTAAACCCCATCGCAGTGGCCGGATATCGACCCAGCGGACGTCGAATATAGTGTTAACTTCCACGTTTACCTCGCCCGTAAAGTCGAAAACGGCATACGAAGCAATAGGCGTATCATAAACCGGTACCGGCTTTCCGTTCACTTTTACCTGGTAGTATTTGGCGGAGGCAGAGCCCTCGGGCCCTTGCCATGTGGTTACCTGTGCAAAGGAAAAGTAACTTAGTAATAAAAGGTAAATCAATCCTGATGTTTTCATTTTGTTCTGATTTTAAATTCTTTATTTATTGGTTTAGAGTCCAGAAAAGCTATGATTTGGTACTGCTATTATTGATTCTGCTTTATTGCACGGTAGAAAAAAAATTATGTTCTGAAAGTGGTGTGTGTCGGTGGCTGTGCTCATATCTTTTTTATCTCAGAATTATTCTTCACACAACCAATCACTATGTATTGAAGTTTTGGATTGAGCGTTGACCCTGGAACCCGGAACTTAGAACCCTGAATCACCAAACGTGAAACTTTCACATTAAATTCCTTTCCTCAATCTTTTGAAACAGTCATTATATCTTTTACAATCAACTTGCTGATAATTTTGTTGCTTGTCTCTATTTTGATCAGATATGATCCGGCTGGTAAATCAGATACATTTATGGCCGAATCCTGTGTTTTCATTTTTTTGACTAAAGTTCCATCTAACCTGTAAATAGATATAACCGACATTTCAAATAGATTTGCAATGTGTATAACATCTTTTACAGGATTGGGATAGATTGAAATACCATCCGGTACTTCCTTTTTAACATCGGTAGTGAAACTGCCCTGGCGGATTTCGATCACTTTTACATCACAACCCTGTCCATAAATATATACATACTCAATGGCATTAATGCCGGTAAGTGCCGGAATTGTGCAGGTTATATTAATTGTGTTATCATCAATGGCGTAATCTTCACCGTTTTGTAACTTGATATTATTCCAATTGCTAAGAGCGCCAAGCCGGGATGAACTGTGCGATGCCTGCCAGAATGTGTTGGCTTTAACAGGAATGGTTACAGTTCCACCAGAAATACCTGCAGTTATTACAGAAGGTGCATCAACAACCAATTGAAAAGAGGGTTTGTAAACTTTGATATATCTAATTGGGAAAATTCCATTCGAACTTGTGAGTTGCAGGGTATGCATTGTATTACCTAAGCCTTGAACCAGGTTTATGGCATTTTCTTTGGCTGCATCAAAACTGATGGTATCAAAGGCAATTTCTTCATTAAACATCCCTTTACTTTTGAATGTATAGGTGCCGCTGCTATTGGGCGTACCATAATTTCCCCAGTCATTTTTCTTTATGAGCACAACTCTCTTTGAATCGGAGATAAAAACATTGTCTTTATTGCCTGATCCATCAAATCCAGTTTTTGAACCTGACAGGGAGAAGTTTCCATTACCGGTCATGGTTAAAGTCCAGTCTTCTTCCCGGGGGATTCCCATGCCTGGCCTCAGAAAAGGTGCGCCACCCCAGAAACCTACGCTATGAATAGTAAAATAATAGCAGTTAGCGAATTCAGAGGCTTTTTTACCATCAATTGTGGCAGATATTACGGCTTCGGTTTTGGATGAAGGAACTAACTCAATCTTATTTCCTACAAAAGGGAGGCTGATCTTACCATCGACTACCATAACATCCTTGCCAACCTCATAGTATGTTACCATTCCCAGTGGATCGGGATTACGGCCAGCATCAAATACAAAATGACGTGCTACCAGGCACGCCGTAAGCCATTGTCCATGGTCATTAAAATGAATATCATCCTTTAGTAACTGCGCCGGAACATACGAATTTGCCCTCAGATAATCATACCATTCCTGTCGCCGGTTATCCCGTTCAAGTTTATAGGTATCACAATATCCTTTCACAATCTGGAACGACATATTATTATCCCATTTCGACATATCATTCAGGTTATAGTTCCAACTGCCGGCTGAACCGGTTCCGTCATTTTTCCCAAAATGATCGCCCTGAATAATCATTTCAGCTGTAGTGCAACCACGTATTTGCCGAATAATCGTTTCGTAAAATGTATGATGGCCATAAACATGAAAAATCACCAGATCAGGATGGAATGCTACCATTTCCTGGTTGGTGAGCCGCCACAATAGACTTGACGCTACGCCTCCAACTCCAAATGTGCGGATATCAATATCAGAATTTGAATATGCAAGTTTCAATGCATCGCCCAAATCGCGCCACCAGCGATTATTCTCGTCGCTCAACGATTGTCCGTAAACAGCTATTTTAATTTTTTGCCCGTTATGAAGCAAACTCATTGTCCGCGGAATTAAAGCGCCTAATGCTGCGTTGTCGGAAGCTGAAAGAGGTGCCGGCAAAGGGTAACCTAAAGGATTAGGAATGCTCACGGTCTGTGCCATTCCACCTAGTACAGCGAATACAAGTAATGAGATTAAAGTTAATTGTTTCATAGTTATTCTTTATAGTCCTGAATAAAGCTGACCCAGTGTCTTCTCTTTAAATTTCCAGGTAATGCGGGATAGCTTTGCTTGAATACCTGTTTCAGGCAAACCGGTCAGTGTCGTATTTCCTTGTTCCGGTTCAGCTATGTTTAAACCTGGCGAGATTTTTTGCCCTATTAGTTACAAATTCAACTAATAAAGTATTGATAGGAGAAGTTTAAATCGCATAGATGGTTATTACTTTTTTATGAAAGACACAGTCCGGATTTGTTTTTCGTTAGTGATCTGAATAAAATAGATACCCGGTTCAATGAGGCTTATATCAATGGCCCGATGTTTGACATACTTTTCGCCGTGCAGCAGCTGTTGCCCGGAAAGATTGGTAATACGAAAATCAAAAGAATCTTCGATTCCGGAAATATTCAGATGATTGGCTGAAGGATTTGGATATACTGACACTTCAGCAGTTTCATGATTTGAATCATAACCGGTATTTATAGTCGTTTTTTTAGGTGCAACATCGGCATACGAGTTTCCAAAACGAATTTCATCGGCAGCCATTCGTAATGACCCATTACTGAAATTCATCGAAATGGATTGAAATGATAAATTGTCTGAGCCTGATCCCACAACCGGCGAAACATCAGGCTCCGTTCCGGGTGTAGGATTTACATAAAGTGAAACGGTATCAGGGGTGCCGAATTCGATTTTCGCCACTAAAAACGCAGGGGTATTGTTTGCAACCGGAATAGTACCCGGAAAAATTACACGGCTGTTTTCGTGGCCAAATGCAAAACCCCAGGTAGAACCACCAAAAGAGCCGATACTAAGTAAATGTGATTTGGCAGTATTGTTTAACCAGGCGATATTTTCATCACTCAGTGAAATATAACATTCCATGTTGTTGTTCATTGGCCTGATAGCTACACTGAACCATAAAGTTGTTCCGGCTTTTCCAATTTTACCACCCGAAATAAAATCTTTAAAAGCCCCGTTGTCTGAGATATCCAATTGGCGGCCTACCCCCGAGTAACCTTGCCCCAGAATCATGTAATTTCCTGCCTGTCGTAAATTACCTATAACAATGGGCTGGGTATTACTAACTGCAAAATCATTGATAGTATTAGAGGTTTCACTTTGTACACTCCATCCGGTCCGCCAGCCACGTCCGCCATTAAAATTGGTTATAGCTGCCTTTACATAGTCAAACCCCTCATAGCAAATTGCAGTTTCCTCAGCAGGAACATCGGGCATTTTTAAAACAGTAACAGTTAACTTTTCGGTATTTGAACTTCGTAGCTGGGCACCGTTATCCACGGCTTGAAGTGTAACATCATAAACACCTTCTGATGTAAAAGTATGATCAAACCCATTGCTTGATTCTTCTAGATAATTTGTAGTTTCACCTTGTTTTTTAATCACCCAGTCGTAACCCAGAACGAAGTCGTCAGGATCGGGATCGTAACTGGAGCGCCCGTTAAATGTAACTTTGAAGGGAGCATAGCCAAAATTGCCGGGAGAGTAATTCAGCACTGCAACCGGCGGATTATTGGGCCGGGTTACAGTAACTGCAACCGAGGCTGTGAGTAAACTGTTAACCGTTGTGGCTGTTATAATTGCAGTGCCCTTGTTTATGGCAGCTATTTTCCCTGCCTGATCAACAGTTACAATTTTTACATCGCTGCTCGACCATAAGGTACTCTTATTGCTAGCATCCGAAGGTTCAATAACGGCTGTAAGTTGTTCTTGTTCTCCAACCTGGAGGCTGGTTTCTGATTTATTCAATTGTATTCCGGTAACTGCTACTCCTGATTCAGTAACATTTACAAGGCAAGAATCCATGAAACCTCCATCAGCAGATATAACTTTAATACTTGCAGTACCAACTTTCAGGGCCGTAACAACTCCGTTATTTACAACAGCTACCATATCATTTGAAGTTGACCAGCTAATGCTTTTATCGGCTGCATTTGACGGCGTGAATAAAGGGACTAAAACAGCTGTTTTACCTACATTCAATTCCATTGTAGAAGCATTCAATGTAACTGCAGAAAGCGGAGCCGCCCCAAAGTAATTAATATTGGTGAAAACGGATTTTGCAATGATAACTTCTTTAACAGCTTGATGAATATATGGTAAGGCAGCTTCCGGAATTGATCCGAAAGTTCCCGGCACCCCCAGGTTAACAGGATCTTCGTGGTAAGCCATGGCGTACATGGTGCATGCGGCAATATAGGACCCGAAGCCTTTCATGTGAATGCCATCGGAATATACATCCCAAATGGAACTGATACCAGCTGCATCCAGAAAAGCCTGGTTATTATTAAGCGAATAAAAAACCTCGCCGATAGGTACCATAACAAAATTGTCCCTGGTAGCAGGAAAATCTGCCCTAACTGCCGTGGTAAGATCTTCGTTGAACTTCCGGGTTTCAATGCCGTTAGCCGAAAGCCATGCAGTATTGTACTGATCCTTTGTAGCGGCAGTATAATCGGTTCCATAGGGCACGCGAGGCCAGTGTGCATATATGAATACTTTGCAGTCTGGACTTTTCCCTTTAACCAGGTTATAGAAGTTACTGATCATGGCCTGGTCGCCATTGGGCCCTTCGATAGGCCTGTCGAAAGGTTGAAGCGATATAATATCCCATTGATAAACGGCAAAAGCATTTACAGGATTCCCGTATGGCTGTTCGGTAAAGCCTCCGGATGTTCGTGCATCCCACAAAAGCTCCAACGGTGATCCCGGAATCATTAAACGCGCCCAGGTGTGGATATTTCCACGGGATTCGGCTATGGATTTTAATCCTCCGTAATTCATAGCGTCGGTAACACTGTTTCCGACAAAATACATTCGACGGGATTGTTGCGCTTGAATGTTTTGCAGCATCAGGAATCCGAATAAAAAATATAGCAGGTAGCTGTATCGGTTTGCCATTTTGATTTTATAAATTATTTATAATGCAGGTTATTTATTATACAGTTTTTGTTTTTTAGAGATAGGTAACAGGTTAGAATATGCCAGCCTGTTGCTTATTTGTTAATTTTCTTCTGGTTCAAATGTACCAAACCAGGGTGATGGTTCGTATTTCCATTTGATCCCTGTTTGTTTTACTGCAGGTATTTTTTCGGGTACAAAATCAAACTTCAGTTCATTCCTGTATAAGGGCGCACCAATCTGGTTATCAGGCGGCAGGTACTCATATACCATCACATCAAACTGACCAATCCGGCTGGGACGGTTTTTAACTCCTTCGAATAAATTTTCGGCTGCAATGAAATTCCGCTCTTTTAAAGCTTTTTTAACTTCCT
>APMI01004415.1_pt1 | contig 11918 bp, 5 predicted proteins | sample 667938 | NCBI WGS metagenome assembly APMI01 (sample SAMN01084076, study PRJNA167559) | wastewater metagenome | biome: Wastewater | place: Denmark: Ejby Moelle, Odense | collected 2011-11-28 | reverse complement strand
AAATATACACAGCAAAAAGGTGGCGTAAATCCGGAAGAAGCTTATCGCTCGGAAAACAGATCAAAAAACTGGGTATGGGATAACATTGCCACTTATAAAAAGCAGTTTAACGGCAATCACAAAATAGAAGTTATCGGGTTGTACAGCATGCAGAAAGATGTGCACCTGGGATCTGCCATGCGTGGAGAAGGCTTACCCTACGAATCGGACTGGCATGCCATACAAACAGCTGATAAAATCAGTGATGTGAGCAGCTACTATACAGAATCATCCATGATATCATTCATGGGCCGGGCAAATTATACATTGTTTGACCGTTACCTGCTTACCTTAACCGGAAGATATGATGGAACATCACGACTAAAAAAACCAAATCAATGGGGATTTATGCCCTCAATAGCATTGGGCTGGCAGATGAAAAATGAGCAATTCCTGTCATCAGTCGACTTCCTGAGTAACCTGAAACTGCGCCTGAGCTGGGGAAAAACTGGTAACAATAACCTGACAAACGATATAACCTGGACCAAACTTGATCTTTCACGCTATTTGTTCGGTTCAACCGGAGTTAACGGTTTTGGTACCGGATCAAACAAAGGAAATGAAGACCTCCAATGGGAAATGACTGCCGAATACAACGCAGGTGTTGATTTCGGATTTTTCAAGGATCGCCTCACAGGTTCAGTCGACTTCTATCACCGCACTACGGATGGCCTCATTTTCAGCCGTTCAGTTGGATCAGTAAACGGGTACAACTCCGTGTACCAGAATATCGGAACCACGCTAAATAAAGGAGTCGAACTTGCTTTGGGGTCTGTTAACATTTCGCAGAATGATTTCTCGTGGCGAACGAAACTCACTTTCTCTTTGAACAGGAATGAAATTATTGACCTTTTTGGAGACAAAAAGGACGACCTAGGAAACCGCTGGTTTATCGGCCAACCTATACGAGTGATCTATGATTTCAAACAACTGGGCATTTGGCAGGAAAATGAAGCCGAGGAAGCTGCAAAATACGGTCAAAGTGTAGGTCATATCCATGTTCAGGATGTAAATGGTGATTATGCACTTGATCAGCAGGATTACCAGATACTGGGTTCGCCTATGCCTGACTGGACAGCAGGCATGAACAATACATTTACCTATCGTCAGTTCGATCTTTCAATTGATATCCTTGCCAGGATCGGTGGTCTATATGATGATGAATTTGCTTACATGTTTACCGCCTGGGACAACGAACACTGGAATAAACTGGATGTACCTTACTGGACACCTGAAAACGGGGCCAATAAATACCAACAGGTAGGTGCTCAGTCGTACTACACGCAAGTACTTGGCAAAACATCGGGTACGTTTGTAAAAATACAGAACATCACCCTGGGGTATGCCATCCCTGCATCAGTACTCAAAAAAATCAACATTAAAGATGTGCGCATCTATGGCTCGGTGCAGAATCCGTTTACGTTTACTGATTACATCGGTTCCGATCCCGAAATTATCGGTGAAAACGTTTCGACCCAGCTTTCACTCTATCCGTTAACCACTACCATTGGCGTTAAATTAAACTTCTAAAAACCTGAATATGTTAAACTCAATTAAAAAGATATTCATAATAACTGCAGCACTGTTTACTTTCCAGGGTTGTTCCGATTTCCTCGAAATGGAAAATCCCTCGGTGGTTACCGACGACTTTTACAACCAGAAAATCGGACAGGAAAAACTTTTAATCGACATTTATTCAAAATATCGGTCGGTATTTAATACCGGCGAACTACAATATTATGGTACCGATTTGTATATGGCCATCACCGAATCTCCCAATGAGAGAATGTTCAATGGTTATGACAACTCCTTTAATTCTACTGCAGGGGTTATAGGCGGCTACTGGAGCACCCTGTATAAAATTATACAGGAATCGAATATACTTCTCAACCGTATTAAGCCCACTACGCCCGAAATGACGCAGGAGGAATATAACTCAATTACTGCCCAGGCTCGTTTTCTGCGGGTACTGGCCTACTACTACCTGGTTGAAACCTTTGGACCAGTGCCTTTATTAACAAGTGAACAAACCGAAATTATTACCGAAGTAGTCCGAAATCCAGAAGAAGAAATTTACAGCTTTATGATTGATGAACTGAAGGCTATAGAAAATTCACTTCCGGCTGCTGCTACCGAAGCAGGAAGAATAAGCAATTCGGCAGTGCTTCATTTGCTCGGGAAAATATATCTGACACGTGCTTATAAACCTTTTGCCCAATCCACTGATTTTAACGATGCAGCGTCTACATTCGAAAAAGTGATAAAATCTCCGTCGCACGCGCTACTCGCAAAATTTGCCGATGTTTTTAACGAAAACAATCAGAATAATGCAGAAGTAATCTGGGCCATTCAATATGGAACCGACAAAAACTACGTAGGCAGCGGGAACCCGCAACAAGCATTGTTTGGATTTAATATTATTGCCCTTGAACCGGATATGTTTGTTAAAAATCAGAACGATTATTCTTCGATGAACAGACTCTACTGGATAAATCCGAGAGTGCATGAGTTATTCACTAATCCTGAGATCGATTCACGTTACGACGCAACTTTTAAACGCGAATTCTACATTAACAACCCGGAAAATGCAAATTCAGGTAAGCTTGGACTTTATTTTCCGCGATGGAATGATGCTTCGGGAGATACAAAAGGTGCAAGTAAATTTTACCCGTTCAAAAAAGATGGAGAATACCTATGGTACCCGCAGTCGACAGCTTTGCCCATTCTGCAGAATGGTGCAGACCGAATGCCGATCATGAACAAGTTTAAAGATACCAAAATGATTTGGGAAGGACCTGGTTCACGCGAAGATATCATATTCAGACTTGCAGATACCTACCTGCTTTGTGCCGAAGCATACCTGGGAGCAGGAAAACAGACCGAAGCACTTGATAAATTAAATACAATCAGACGTCGGGCTGCTGTTAGCCCCGACCAGGCACCCATTATGGAACTTGCAACCATTACGCTCGACGTACTAATGGACGAACGTGGCCGCGAACTTTTAGGCGAGCACGACAGGTGGTTCGACCTGAAAAGAACCGGGCTGTTAATTTCTCGCACACTCGACTACAATATCCTTACAGCCAAATACAATAATCTTAACGCTATTCACCTGCTACGCCCGATACCGCAGGATGAGCGCAACAAGGTTAAAGGTTTGGATCAGAATCCCGGTTACAATTAACCGCTGAAAATTTAATTTAAGAAAAAAGCCAATTAAACAGATGAAGTCGCCTTAAAGAAGCACGCCACAGCAAAGATTGAGGAAACTATCAATACAGGCAGGTTTCATCGTATTGAATTCATAAAAACAAAAATAAAGATCATGAAAAGTTTCGCATTAATAACGCTTTCCCTATTTAGTGTACTATGCTGGGGATGCGACAAATACGAATCACCCGTACACAAAAAACAGACCATTGACTCAACCAATACTACCTCGTTATATGTCAACTTGTATGATTTGTTCAGCGATAAGGGGCAATATCTGTTGCCCAAACAAAAGTTGGGCAAAGAGTATTGGATTGTGGTAAATGCTAACAGCAACGTAAATAATTACGAAGATAACAGCCTCCGCAACCATATCCTGGCTGAATCCATTATCGGGCTCACTTCGCTTGCAGTAAATGAAGGCAGGGGCGAAACCATGGTGTGGACCGAAATGGTGAACCCCGACTACAATGCCGTTAGAGACAGGCAAAATATGGTTTATAAAGGAAGCCAGACAACCTGGGAACTGCTTGGATTACACCCTGAGATCAGGAAACAAATAGATGGATATATCCTGTGCAATGTAAGGAAACAGGAAAGTTTAACGGTTGCAACTATTGCTTCGCATGTGTACCGATCCATTATAGTGGATGCAGCCCTTGAGCCAAAAGTTAAAGAGCTGGGATATACCATGAAATATGATGCAAGCAATAAAACCCTGGCTGACGGGTGGGCCGAATTTAAGGACAAGTGCAACAACAATTCACTGGTTATGATGCCTACCCTTACAGGGAACCTGAAGAGCTATGCCATTGCAAACCGTTTGATGGTGGTAAACTACAATAAGAAAGCAGAATCAGCCTCGGCAGGGAATAATAACGCCCTGATTACTGATATATTGAACTGGCTTCAACCCTTGTCGCCTGTGGTAGGTTGGGAACAGAATGTCGACGAAAAATCTTTTGTAGGCCTGGTTTCAAAATCAGGAAACCTGATGGTGCCCTGCGACTGGATTTCAAATCCAACTTTTATGTCTGCCAATTATCCTGAAAATCAGTCGGGCCTGGCTACAGTTACAAACCCCAAGTATATCAATTTCGGCGACAAAAAGCATTACGCATCCTTTTTCCTGAGTGATGGTGATAATGTACAATGGATGATGAACTCATTCCGAAACGATACCTACTACTTTAATCCTGATAACCAAAAAGTAAAAATGTCGTTCGGGTTACCAATAGTTAACTTATCCATGATGGCACCCTACCAATTGCAAAGGATACTTTCTGAGCAGATACCAAATAACTCTGTTATCGAATTTGGTGGCGGCGGTTATATATATCCCGACAATTTTGGACAAACTAAAGATCGAACCGCTTTATTAAAAAATCTATCCGAAAAAGTTGCAAATCACATGCGCCAACATCGGGTTAAAGTCCTGGGCTTGCTTTGCGATAATGTAGTTTCTGACCAATCAAAAGAAGCATACCAGGCATACATCAACAGCAACGACCAGCTAATCGGCATCATTGCAATACAATATGCTCCTTATGCCGGCGGCAACGGCGAAGTAATGTGGTTTAAAAATGCAAAAGGTATTGATATCCCGGTAATAACAACCAGGTATTCAATCTGGAATTTTGGCAGCACAAACCAAAGTAACCAGGGCACACCAGCATTTGTTGCCAGCAAAATTAACAGTTTAACTACCGAAACTTCATCATTTTCGCTTGTTGTGGTTCATGCCTGGTCGAAATTTACCGACATAGGTGCTTCTAACGATCTTTTAGCCGAAAACCTGAAAGGTACTGAAAGTGGAGCTACCCCGGTTTCGTGGTGTGTACGGCGCCTGAACAGCGATGTTAAAGTTGTAAATGTAGAAGAGTTCATCTGGCAAATGCGTATGCACGACAGACCTGAACAAACACAGCAATTCCTTAAAACCTGTTTTTAAGAAATGTAATACTCAGGTTGCAGGGGAATTTTATTCATCAGCAAATCAGTTTGATAAAAGGCTCAAAACATGAGAAAATTTCTTTCAAATTATTCATACAATCATAAATTAACCTAACTCTCAAACCATGAAAAACAATTACTTGAAAATTAAAGCTGTATTGGTTTCAATACTGCTTTTCACACTTGTTGCTACGCAGCTTAAGGCCCAGGTACATATTTCTACCGCACAGGGCCTACAGGATATGCAGAACAACCCAACAGGTTCCTATATCCTGGATAACGACATCGACCTTGGAACATTTACCTGGTCATCATTCAATTTCAATGGGACCCTTGATGGCAATGGATTTTCAATTAAAAACCTGGTGGTTGAAATTCCTGGCGGACATAATGGCTTGTTCGGCGACCTGGATGGTGCAATCGTAAAAAATCTTGGAATTACAGATGTTTACATCTTTGCCAACTGGGCCGGAGCACTGGCAGGCAACGCATCCAATGCTACTATCAGCAAATGTTATGTAACCGGCGAAGTAAAATCCGATGGTATTGCCGGTGGCCTGGTAGGTCATGCTTCGAACACTACAATAACTGAATCCTATACCAAATTAATCGTTTCCGGACATGATCACGTGGGTGGATTAGTTGGCCATATGAATGGCGGACTGGTTGAAAATTGCTATACAGTTTCCGATGTTTATTCCGACGGATGGCAGGTTGGAGGCCTTGTTGGCTGGGCTCAGAATACAGGAGCCAAAATCACCAAATGCTATGCAATGGGTACTGTAAAAAGCGAAGGTGGCTTTACCGGCGGTATTTTAGGTATAGCCGATGGCAGCGAAAAAGTAGTTGAAATTTCCGAATGCCTTGCACTGCATACAAGTCTTACAACTGTGAATCCGGATATCGAAAAAACGTATCGTATTATTGCCAATCACGCAGCAGGTGTCTATTTCAAGAACTACGGACTGGATAACATCATTATCAGCGACCCACACAAAAACGCATGGGAAAATGACGTAAAAGGCAAAGATGGTTCAAGCATTACAGCCGAACAGGCTAAAAGCGCCAAATTTTTCACCGACTCACTAACCTGGGATTTCGTTAACGTGTGGGTACTTACCAACGATGGCCCAAAGCTTAAAATGGAGAGTGCTCCAACTCACATTTCAACAGCACTTGGTCTGCAAAATATGCAGAACAACCCAACAGGTTCCTATATCCTTGACAACGACATCGATCTGAATAATATTACCTGGTCGTCATTCAACTTCAGTGGAAAACTGAATGGTAATGGATACTCCATCAAAAACCTGGTGGTTGAAATTCCCGGCGGGCATAATGGCTTGTTCGGAGACCTTGATGGAGCAACCATACAGAACCTGGGATTAACTGATGTGTATATATTTGCCAACTGGGCCGGTGCCCTCGCAGGCAACGCATCCAATGCAACAATCAGCAGGTGTTTTGTAACCGGCGAAGTAAAATCCGATGGTATTGCTGGTGGCTTGATAGGTCATGCTACAAATACGACAATCAAAGAATCATATACCAAGTTAATTGTTTCCGGCCACGATCACGTAGGTGGATTAGTTGGTCATATGAATGGTGGACTGGTTGAAAACTGCTATACCGAGTCCGATGTTTATTCCGATGGCTGGCAGGTTGGAGGCCTTGTTGGCTGGGCTCAGAATACAGGTGCTAAAATCACCAAATGCTATGCAATGGGTACTGTAAAAAGCGAAGGTGGCTTTACCGGCGGTATTTTAGGTATAGCCGATGGCAGCGAAAAAGTAGTTGAAATTTCCGAATGCCTTGCACTGCATACAAGTCTTACAACCGTGAATCCGGATATCGAAAAAACCTACCGCATTATTGCCAACCATGCCGCTGGTATTTATTTCAAAAACTACGGTCTCGAAAATATCACTATCAGCGATCCGCATAAAAATGCATGGGAAAACGACGTGAAAGGCAAAGATGGTGCAAGTATTACAGCTGAGCAGGCACTTAGCCCGGTATTTTTTGCCGATTCACTTACCTGGGACCTGGTGAATGTATGGACTTTGAATAACGATGGTCTTAAATTAAAATGGGAAACGGACGGAGTTTATACCCGGGTTATAGACAACAACTTCAAATCTAATGCAAAAGTTTATACCAGCAATGGACAGATTTGTGTAATTGGCGCTGAGAAAGATGCTTTCGTGAAGGTTTATTCCATCTCAGGGGCACAACTTTTCTCAACGAAAGCAAATTCTTCAGAAATTAAAATCAACGTAAAGGGTGTTGTGGTAGTTCGGATTCAAACACAAAAAGGAATCAGTTCATACAAGGTAATCAACTTATAAACACTTCGATTGCATTAAAATAGTATGGCCAACCCAACATGAAAATACGTTCAATAGTCGAATCAGGGCCATGCTGAATAAATAAAAGCAGGACAGCAGTTTTAATTACCCAGAAAGTTAAAACCTGTCCTGCCATTTTATATTCCAGGAATACCCATCAATTCTTAAAATAAAGTCTCCGGCCAGCCGCAAGTTCAGAATAATATTCGGCGAACAGCAAAACTTGAAAAATATACTGTTAATTCATTCCGGGTATCGTGAAATATACTAAACTTACATGGCCCTATACAAAACCTAATCATATGAAACTCCAGATTGCTCTGTTATGCTTCCTTCTGGGCATAACCTTAATTGCTTCGGCTCAAAAAGACCCGGTTGATTATGTAAACCCGTTAATCGGCACATTGTCAAAACCTTCACTTTCAACCGGTAACACATATCCGGCTATTGCTCGTCCATGGGGTATGAATTTCTGGACACCCCAAACTGCCGATATGAACGATACCTGGACTTATGCATATACAGCTGATAAAATAAAAGGGTTTAAACAAACGCACCAACCCAGCCCATGGATTGGCGATTACGGACAGTTTTCAATTATGCCGGTAACCGGTGGTAAGAAATTTAAGGAACAGGAACGTGCAAGCTGGTTTTCGCACAAAGCCGAAATTGCAACACCCTATTATTACAGCGTTTACCTGGCCGATCACGATATAAAAGCCGAGTTTACACCAACCGAGCGTGCAGTAGCATTCCGTTTTACATTTCCCGAAAGCAACGAATCCTACATTGTTGTAGATGCTTTCGATAAAGGATCGTTCATAAAAATTATTCCTGAAAAAAATACGATTGAAGGGTATACTACCAAAAACCGCGGAGGTGTAACGGAAAATTTCAAAAACTATTTCGTTATCGTTTTCGATAAACCTTTTCTTACGGCCCAAACCTGGCAGGATAATACCCTCGAACCAACCGCAAAAGAACTGAAAGCCAGCCATGTTGGCTCCATAATTGGCTTCAAAACACGCAAAAGCGAAATTATCAACGTGCGAATTGCCTCTTCATTTATCAGCTTTGAACAGGCATACCTGAACCTGGATGAAATCGGTCAGAAAGATTTTGAAACCATAAAAGCAGAAGGAAGGGCACAATGGAACAGCATCCTGAGCCGGGTAAAAGTTGAGGGTGGCGACCTGGATCAGTACCGCACTTTTTATTCATCTTTATACCGTTCATTGCTGTTTCCGCGCAAGCTTTACGAAATTGACAAAAATGGGAATAAATACCACTACAGTCCATTCAATGGCAATATCTGCCCGGGTCCTTTGTATACCGACAGTGGTTTCTGGGATACATTCCGGAGCTTATTCCCTTTCCTGAACCTGATGTTTCCATCGCAAAATGCCGAAATCCAGCAAGGGTTAATCAATACTTATATTGAAAGCGGGTTTTTACCCGAATGGGCATCACCAGGCCACCGCGACTGCATGGTAGGCAATAATTCTGCCTCGATTGTAACGGATGCATTTTTAAAAAACATTGGCAGCTATAATGCTGATACTTTGTACAGCGCATTGCTTAACGGGGCCAACAACCGCCATCCCAAAATAAAGTCGACAGGCCGCTGGGGCTACGAGTATTATAACAAAATGGGCTACATCCCCTACGACGTAAACATTCCTGAAAACGTGGCCCGCACATTGGAATATGCCTACGACGACTGGTGTATTATGAAAATGGCTCAAAAACTCAACCGGCCGAAATCAGAAATTGACCTGTATGCCAAACGTGCCATGAATTACAAAAATGTATTCGATAAGGAAACAAACCTCATGCGCGGCCGCAACAGCGATGGCAGTTTTCAGTCGCCATTTAACCCGTTTAAATGGGGCGATGCTTTTACTGAAGGAAACAGCTGGCATTACACCTGGAGCGTTTTTCACGATGTGCAGGGATTAATTAACCTGATGGGAGGCAACGATAAGTTTGTTGGCATGCTCGACTCTGTGTTTGTAATGCCCCCGGTTTACGATGATAGCTATTATGGTTTCTGCATCCACGAAATAAAAGAAATGCAGATTATGAATATGGGTAACTATGCCCATGGCAACCAGCCTATACAACATATGATTTACCTGTACAACTATGCTGATGCTTCGTGGAAAGCCCAATACTGGCTGCGCGAAGTGATGAACCGCATGTACACACCTGGTCCGGATGGCTATTGCGGCGACGAGGATAACGGGCAAACCTCGGCCTGGTATGTTTTTTCGGCACTCGGATTTTATCCTGTTTGCCCCGGAAGCGACCAATATGTTATAGGCGCACCGCTCTTCAAGAAAGCAACTCTTACACTCGAGAACGGCAAAACTGTAACTCTCAAAGCCCCAGCAAACAGCGATGCAAACCGCTACATTAACTCCATGAAAGTGAACGGCAAGCCGTATTCGAAAAAGTATTTCGGGTATAACCAGCTGAAAAATGGAGCAACTGTTGAGTTCGACATGCAGAACAAACCGAACAAAACAAAAACTTCAGTTAAAAGCGACCTGCCCTACTCTTTCAGTCTGCATGAAGAATAGCCCCTTTGCCTGGCTCCTTTTTGTAAAGCTTGCACAACGCAATCCCGAACACTGAATATCCCTGGTGAGTTTATTTTCAGGTCATTGAACCGATAATAGACTACCCAGGGCTTTTTATAAACGCTAAACAACTTGTTTCAGTTTACACAAACCTATGCAAAACACATTACTCACATTAGGGCTCATTATCTGCTTACAAACTTACACCATGGCCCAGGCTCCTTCTGATGCTTCACGAGCTAAACTCAAATCGATCATTGAAAATGTGAACGCCTCTAATGCCCGGCGGTACGACACCAAAGATAATTTGGGTTATTCCATGGATTGTGCCAAAATTATCAGTAATCCGGAAGGCGGGTTTATTGCAGTTTATCACCATTATGTAAATGGCACTGCAAAAGTATTTGTGGCAAAATCCACCAACTTCCTCAACTGGACAATGGTGAAAGAGCTTGCATCGCAGGCATCGCAGCCCGCAATTGCTGAAGCAACTGACGGGGGCTATGTGGTAGCCTGGGAACAAGAACCCAGCAATCACCTTAAATTCAGCTATTATGCATCCTTATCAAACCTTTTTGAAGGAATAGCCTCTAAAACCTACGATGCTGCCCGTAAATTATCGTCATGTGCCGAAGGAACACCTTCTATATACTCGGCAAGTTCAACTTTTATCGACGCGGGTTTTCATTTTTATAAAAACTGTGATGTCGACAGGCAGGCACGGGGCACACTTACCAATTTTAATACCTGGAACTGCCAGGCCCAGGGTGAATTTGACAATGCATTATTATACTATGGCTTAAAAGGAAATATCGGCGACCGCGATGCATGCGAATTTGAAGGCTACAAATTCGGGGTAATCGAAGGACAAGGTGTAAAAGGAGATTTCGGTTCGTGGAAATCATATATCTATGATTATCAAACCGGGAATGCCGAGCCACTTAATATTGCTACCGCAAAAGGAAGTACTGCTTTCGCAAATCCCGCTATCACCAAAATGACCATCGATGGAAAGAAATCGTTGGTAATAACCATGTTTATCCCAAGTGAAGGCGCAAAGAGCGGCGAAGCAGGTGAACTGATATACTATAAAAACATTGAAGAAATTACCACTTCACTTAATGAGGCCAATCCGAACGTACCGGATATCACTGTTTACCCAAATCCTGCAGTTGCACAGGTAAACATACGAAGTGATCGGAATCAGATCAGTGAAGTTGCAGTTTATAATATGCTTGGCAGGCTGGTTTACAAAAGCAATGAATCTTTCATTGGCACGAAATCATTTGATACTGGCCAATTCAGCCATGGAATTTACATTATAAAAGTAAAAACCACTTCTCAAACCGATATTTCTGAAAAAAGTTTTCTGATACAAGTATTGTAAACCTACCCAAAAAAGCGGGCGGATACGAAAAATGCCTCATGGTAACTTGCATGCGCAAGTCCTTCCATGAGGCATTTTTAATTGATGGTGTTTGACTATCAACACCAATAAATACGCTAAAACAGCCTGTTACATTCGCTCAGGCACATCAATCCCAAGCAGCCACAACGCGTTGGCAATAACCTGTGCAGTAAACTTTGATAAGCTCAGGCGAAGGGCACGGATGGCGGGATCCTCTTCTTTCAAAATGGTGAGTTCGTGGTAAAAGCGGTTGTATTCCGATGCCAGCTCGTAAGCATAATTGGCAATTACTGCCGGGCTGTGAAGCTCTGATGCCTGCTCAACTACCATCGGGAAATCGTGAATCTTGCGGAGCAGATCTTTTTCGAACGAAAC
>APMI01004235.1_pt1 | contig 11919 bp, 6 predicted proteins | sample 667938 | NCBI WGS metagenome assembly APMI01 (sample SAMN01084076, study PRJNA167559) | wastewater metagenome | biome: Wastewater | place: Denmark: Ejby Moelle, Odense | collected 2011-11-28 | reverse complement strand
CCTCCTGTAAATGCGGTTACACTTACTTTGGTTAATACATAAGAAATTAAAGTAATTACTGAAAGCCAAGAACTGGTTTTACGAGTATATCTTCTATTCAAAAATTCTGGCATTGTAAATACGCCACTGTGTTTATAAAATGGTACAAAAAGCCATCCTAAAACCAGAATCATCCAGCCTTGCATTTCCCAGTGTGCCATTCCCATTCCTGTTTCTGCACCTGCTCCTGCTAATCCTACTAAATGCTCTGAACCAATGTTGGCTGCAAAAATGGCAGCTCCCATTACATACCAAGGTTCTCCTCCCAAGAAATAATCTCGGCTAGATTCCCCAGCTAGTTTCTTTTGCTTGCTTACTGCACGCCATACAAAATAGGTAATCATGGCTATACCTATGCCTATTATGGCCCAATCTAGCCAAATAAACTCGTGTGAATTCCAATTCATATCTTTATTTTTTTACTGAAAATTTATAAATCGTTTTTGATTGAAATTTCTCTCCTGGTTTTAAAACCACTGTAGGAAAAGATGCTTCGTTTGGTGAATCAGGGAAATGCTGAGTTTCTAAGCAAAAGCCTGTTCGGTGTTCGTTTTTACCTCCTGTTTTGGTATCAAATTTACCATCTAAAAAATTCCCAGAATAGAACTGAACTCCGGGCTGGTCTGTACTTACTTCCATCACTCTACCAGTTCCTGAATGATAAACAGTAGCTATTTTTCTTAAACCTGTTCCGTTTAGAATCCAATTATGGTCAAAACCTTTTCCTAATTTTACTTGTTCATCATCAGAATTGATGTCTTTACCAATTAATTTTGGAGTCTTAAAATCAAATGGAGTTCCAGCCACATTTCTACGCTCACCTGTTGGAATTAAAGTACCATTTACAGGTAAAAATTGGTCTGCATTTAATTGTAATTCGTGATCTGTGATTGGTTGAGTAAATTTCCCTGAAAGGTTAAAATAAGAATGCTGTGTAAGATTTACAATGGTCGTTTTATCTGTGGTAGCTTCATAAGCGATTTCCAATGCATTATCTTTTGTTAAAGTATAAACTACTGTGGTAGTTAATTTTCCGGGATAGCCTTCTTCCCCATCATTGCTTACATAAGTAAGTTTCAAAGAAGGAGCTTCAGCATTTCCGATAGGTTCTACCGTCCAAATTTTGGTATGGAAACCTTCTTTCCCGCCGTGAAGACTGTTTGGTCCGTCATTTTTATCAATATCATACGTTTTACCATCCAAAGTAAACTTCGCATTGGCAATTCTGTTTCCGAATCTTCCGATTAAAGCTCCAAAATAATAAGGATTACCGTTAAAATAACCTTCAGGTTTTGTAAATCCTAGAACTACATCTTCGTATTTACCATCTTTATCAGGGGCAGTAAGAGAAGTAATAATACCACCAAAATTGATGACTTCCACTTTCATTCCGTTTTTATTGGTCAAAGTGTATTTTTTGATAGAATCACCTTTAGCAGTAACTCCGTAATCTGAAACTTGAATATTTTCCATCTGAGTTGATTGAGCTTTTTCTGATTGATTTCCTTTTTTACAACCCACAAAAAATAAGGCTGTTAAAAGAGCAAAACCTAAATAATTTATAATTCTTTTCATATTAATTCTTGTTTATTTATAATAGGTTTCGTTCCAGCGAAGTGTATTTTTAAAATCACGGATTTTGGTATCTCCGTCTATAACTAATGATTCTATACCAGCAATTTCTGCAAAATCTTCTAACTGTTCTACACTGATGTTTTCACTATAACAAGTGTGGTGAGCACCACCAGCCAAAATCCAAGCTTGTGCTGCGGTATAAAGGTCTGGAAGCGGTTTCCAAAGAACACGTGCTACAGGAAGTTTTGGTAATTCTTCTGTAATTTCTAATGCTCTGGTTTTATTAATCAATAATCTGAAATGATTGCCAAAATCCATAAGAGCTGCATTAAGAGAATCTATATTTCCTCTAGAATTAAATACCAAACGAACTGGATCTGCTTTGCCACCAATTCCTAAAGGATGAATTTCGCAAGATGGTTTTCCTACCGCTAAAACAGGGTCAACTTCTAACATATGTGAGCCTAAAATAGAAGGATTAGAAGGATTAAGATGATAGGTATAATCTTCCATAAAAGCGTTTCCGCCTTCTAAACCTTGTCCCATTGTTTTCATCGCACGAACAAGTGCTGTGGTTTTCCAATCGCCTTCTCCTGCAAAACCATACCCTTTTTGCATTAATCTTTGAACTGCAATTCCTGGGAGTTGTTCCATACCGTGAAGGTCTTCGAATGTATCTGTAAAACCTTTGAAATTTCCTTCTTTCAAAAATTTTTCTAAGCCTAATTCTATTCTAGCTGCTACCTCTAGAGATTTACGATTTTCACCACCTGCCAATAAAGAAGCTGCCATAGTGTAAGAAGCTTCGTATTCTTCAATTAAAGTTTTTACTTCGCCATCGCCAATAGAATCTATTACACCAACTAAATCACCAATTCCCCAAGTATTTACAGAAAATCCGAATTTAGTTTCTGCTTCCACTTTATCACCATCTGTTACGGCTACAAATCTCATATTATCTCCAAAACGAGCAAATTTAGCACCTTGCCAATCGTCCCAACCTGCGGCTACTCTAGACCATTCGCCAATTTGTTTTTGTACTCGCTCATCAGACCAATGCCCTACTACTACTTTTCTATTTTTGCGAAGACGACTTACCATAAAACCGAATTCTCTGTCTCCGTGTGCAGCTTGGTTCAGATTCATAAAATCCATATCCATCGTTGACCAAGGAATATCTTGATTAAACTGAGTATGAAGATGGAGCAAAGGTTTTTGTAAAGCTGTAAGCCCACGAATCCACATTTTAGCTGGCGAAAAAGTGTGCATCCAAGTTACTATACCTATACAATCTGGATTTTGATTGGCTGCCGTTAAAGTATCATATATTTCGTCAGTCGTTTTTACGGTTGGCTTATACACCACTTTTACAGGAATTAAAGAAGATACATTAAGCGCTTCTACTATTTTCCCAGAATGTTCTGCTACTTGAGCCAAAGTTTCAGGACCATATAAATGTTGACTTCCTGTAACGAACCAAATTTCTTTTGTATTTAAATTTACTAGCATTGTGATAAGATTATTTGTTATTTTTTAGAATGATTTTTATTGTCCGTAATATGCATTTTTGCCGTGTTTACGTTCATAATGTTTTTTGATGAGTGAATCCTTAAGACGAGGAGCATTCGGATTGATTTGTCTGGTGAGATACGCCATTTCTGCGATGGTTTCTAGAACCTTGCTGTTATAAACCGCTTTATCTGCATTTTTACCCCAAGTAAATGGTCCGTGATTGCCTACCAAAACCATTTCTACTTCTTCGTAAGACAATTCTTTTTCTTTGAAACAATCTAGAATTTGAATTCCTGTGTTGTATTCATAATTTCCTTCAATTAAATCATCTCTCATTGGTGCAGCACAAGGAATATCTGTGGTTAAATGATCTGCATGCGTAGTCCCGAAAATAGGAATATCTAACTGAGATTGCGCCCAAGCTACTGAATAAATAGCGTGAGTATGAGAAATTCCGCCTACTTTTTCCCAGTTTTTGTATAGAAAAGCGTGGGTTTTGGTATCTGAAGAAGGTCTTAGTTTTCCTTCGATGATATTGGCATCAAAATCCAGAATTACCATATCTTCTGGCTTTAATTCAGCATAAGGTACTCCGCTTGGTTTGATGGCAAAAACGCCTTTATCTCTATCTACTGCGCTTACATTACCGAAGGTGTAAACTACCAATTTTAATGCGTCTAATTGCATATTGGCTTCGTAGCATTCTCTTTGTAATTCTTTATAATGAGTACTCATTTTTTCTAACTTTGATGTTATTTTCTACAAAATTTGCAATGTTCTGATATTGCTCCATAAATTCTGAATATTTCTCTACTTTATCAGCCTGTGGAAAATATTCTGCTTCGAAATTAGAACCCATTTTCTGACTTGCTTCTATTACATTTGAATACACTCCTGCTGCAACTGCTGCATAAATAGCAGCACCTAAAGCGGGAGCTTGGTCAGAATCTGCTACTACAATCGGCATATTGAGAACATTTGCCAAAGTCTGCATTATGAAAGGAGATTTTCTGGCTACACCGCCAATTCCTATCACTTTGTTTATTTTAACACCTTCTTCTTCGAAACGATCTACAATTTTTTTAGACCCAAAACAAATGGCGTTAACCAAACTTTTAAAAATATGTGGTGCTTTATTTCCTAAAGATAAATTTGTAATAGCGCTTTTTAATTCCTGATTAGCATCTGGAGTTCTTCTACCATTAATCCAGTCTAATGCTACTGGAACAGCATCTGAAAGTGGAATATTTTCTGCTTCTAAAGTAAGTGTACGAATCATATTATTTTCGATTTCTTCTTTCAGCAGAGCTTTTTGTTCATCGTTTATTACCGTAGATTTCATCAATAATTGATGAACTGGCCACATTAAAATATCTTTATACCAAGCCAATACATCACCAAAAGCAGATTGCCCAGCTTCTAAACCTATAAATCCTGGAATTACTGAACCGTTTACTTGTCCACAAATTCCTTTTACTTTTCTTTCTTCTATAATTTCGCTTGGCGCAATCATAATATCACAGGTAGAAGTTCCCATAATTCTGATGAGTGTATTTTCTTCTACTTTAGCACCTACTGCACCAGAATGCGCATCAAAAGTACCTACTGTAATCACCGTATTGGTGGTTAAACCTAGTTTAGCTGCCCATTCTTCGTTCAGATTTCCTGCTACCTCATCAGAAGTGTAGGTTTTTTCGTATAATCTGTCTCTAAGTTCTGCTAAAGAAGGATCTAATCTGTTGAGAAAATCTTTAGGAGGAAGTCCACCCCAGTTTTCGTGCCACATTGCTTTGTGACCAGCTGCACAACGGCTTCTTTTGAATGTTACCAAATCTTTGTGGTCTGATAATACAAAGGTGATGTAATCACAATGTTCTATCCAACTGTAAGCTGCATTTTTTATAAGTTCATCTTCTCTATTGATATGAAGAATTTTTGCCCAAAACCATTCAGATGAATAAATTCCGCCTTCAAATTTTGTGTAATCTTCTCCGCCCCAAGTTCTTGCCAACGTATTGATTTCTTCGGCTTCTGCAATTGCAGTATGGTCTTTCCAAAGAACCATCATTGCATTAGGATTTTCCTCAAAACCTGAAGTTAAGCTCAAAGGAACTCCTTCTTTATTCACTGGAATTGGAGATGAGCCAGTAGTATCTATACAAATTCCCACTACTTGCTCTGGATTTACACTGCTTGTAGTAACAACAGATTTGATGGTGTTCTCTAAACCTTCTAAATGATCTAAAGGATGCTGACGAAATCTATTCTCGCTCGGATTACAATACTTCCCTTCTTTCCATCTTTGGTAATAATGAACATTCGCTGCTAGTTCAGAACCGTTTTCTGTATCAATTAGGACTGCTCTTACCGAATCTGTTCCGTAATCTAGTCCGATGACGTATTTTTTCATTTCGCTTGAAATTTAATTTTTAAGAATAGTTAACAATTTATTCATATTGTATGTAACAAATATAACATACTATTTTAAATAAATGTATAAATTACACTTAATTTTTATTTTTCCTTTATCGATGGGACTTACAGCTTATTAATTTTAAGGATTACCACTGATTTTGGAGGTATTTCGGTAGAAATTTTTCCCCTTTTTATGCTTTCAGATTTCTCTTTTGGCTGAATTGGTTCAGATGTGAAACTATTCTCAGTATCTAAGGCATCTGCAGACAATATGATTTTAATCATTTTATCGCCTAAACGAAGGTTTTTGGCATTCAAATTCACTTCTTTTGGTTGTGAATCTGCATTTACAATTTTGATAATTATTTCTTTGGATTTTCCATCAAAAACAGCCGAAGAATATAATTTATTTTGTCCTGTTACTGCCTTACCGTTTTCTGTAATTGTAAGTAAATCAGTTCCTTTGTTATTCGAAAATAATTTTTGAACATAATAATTAGGCGTAGCGTAAGTACTAAGATTATTAAACCAAATTAAATCTGGAGTCCATTGCCAACCATCTGCGTGAGCTAAAAGCGGTGCATAAGAAGTCATAGTCACCACATCTGCATTACGTTCTAGCCCTGTCATAAAAGCGGCTTCAGAAAGAGCGGTTAACCAATTGTTTTTATTTTCTGGTTTTACAACTCCTACAGACTGTGCTGCATATTCTCCAGCAAAGACTTTTGGTCCTCTTCTATCGTATTTGTCATATCTGGCAGCATTCTGGAAAAACCATTCTGGTGAATTATAATAATGCTCATCTACAATTTGTGCATTTAGTTTTTTGAGTTCTTTCCATCCGTATTCAAAGAATTCTCCATCAGGTGACGGTCCACTTCCAGAAACGATGGTAATTTTTGGATATTTAGCGTGAATAGCTTTTTCAAAAACTTTATATCTTTCTATGTAATCTTCTCCCCATTGTTCATTTCCTACCCCAATAAATTTTAAGTTAAATGGTTTAGAGTGTCCCATTTCTGCTCTCACTTTTCCCCAAGGTGTAGTAATATCGCCATTAGCAAATTCCATTAAATCTAAAGCATCTTGAACATAAGGGTCTAAATCTTCCATTTTCACGAGTTCTGCGGTGTTGAATTGACACGCCATTCCACAACTCAAAATTGGCAGAGGTTCTGCTCCTAAATCTTCTGAAAGTTGGAAATACTCAAAAAATCCTAAACCAAAAGACTGCCAATAATCAGGTGTGAGACGATGAGCAAATCCGTTATTCCATTTGTTGATGAGATTTTCTCTGTCTTCCACTTTACTTATAGTTTTTTTCCATTGGTAACGTTCTGCAAGAGTTCTTCCTTCTACAATACAACCACCTGGAAAACGCAGAAAACCAGGTTTCAAATCATATAATTTTTGAACTAAATCTTTGCGTAAACCGCCTTTTCTGCCTTTCCAAGTATCTTGTGGAAAGAGTGAAATCATATCTACATTTACAACACCATTTCCAATAAAAGTAATTTGCAATTTGGCTTTTTCAACCGTTCTTGTCGGAGAAAATACCGCAGCATATTTCTGCCATCCTTTTCCCAAAACAGGAATGCTAACCGCAGCTATTGATTGTCCTTTTTCATCAATTAGCTCCGCCTTCATTTCTTTTATATTCCCAGAAACATTCTCTAAATCAAAACTAAAATCATATTTTTCGCCTTGATGAATTCCTATTCCTCTGAAACCTTCATTTTCTAAAAGATAATTTTTATCATTAAGTACAGTAATTCTGGCGTAATTTTTATTGGTTTTAGAAGCATCTGTATGAATGATTAAAAAACCAGAATCTAAATTGGGCGAAAGTATTTTTGTATTGGGTTGTTTCCATCCAGTTAAAGGCTCATCAAACTCAAAACTTCGATTTTTAATAAGTTCTGCATATAAACCTCCATCAGCAGCAAAGTTGATGTCTTCGAAAAAAATTCCGTACATCGTAGGCTGAATTTTGATGTGAGTAGAAGCGCCGTCCAAATCAAGTGTATGCTTAGACGGAATACCAGATTGCGCCAACAAAAACGTAGTGCAAACGGTAAAAAAAGCAGCGTAAATTTTATTTTTTGTTCTCATATACTAATGATATTGATAATTAATAGAATTCAAATTATTTTAAAATTTTAATAAAGCTATTTCACTTTTATTGGTAAGCTTTTTAAACCAGAATTTTCTGATGTCCCTCCGTAGAAAATAGTATAATCTCCTGATTTTAAAACCAAATCATCGGTTTTTTCATCATAAAATTTGAATGAATCTTCAGAAATCGTCAGTTGAATATTTTTTGTTTCTTTTGATGTAATTAAAACTCTTTCAAAAGCTCTCAAAGTCTTTACTGGAGCTAAAACATCGTTATTTCTTTTCACGTAAATTTGTACTACTTCTTCTCCATCTCTATCAGAAATATTGGTAACAGGAACGGTTATGGTGATTTTTTCATTAGAATTGATGATATTTTTGCTCAATTGAGCATCTCCATAAGTAAATTTGGAATAACTTAAACCGTGCCCGAAAGCGTATAAAGGATTTTCTGTCATATAACGATAGGTTCTTCCTTGCATATCATAATTTTCAAAACCTTGATGCTTGCTGGTTTTAGAAAGAGCATTATCCAATTGTTCCAAATTTTTGTAAAATGTAATCGGTAATCTTCCTGAAGGATTGTAATCTCCTGCTAAAACGTCTGCTACAGCAGTTCCGCTAGATTGCCCGCCATACCAAGCATTTAGCAAAGCATCATAATTTTTTTCGTCTTGTTCTAAACCGAGTGCACTGCCTGTACATAGCACAAAAACGACAGGTTTCCCTGTATTTCTTAATTCTGCTAACAATTCTCTCTGAACTTTCGGAAGTTCTATCGTGGTTTTATCACCACCTTTGAAACCTTCAGCATTTACCAACATTTCTTCGCCTTCTAAACTAGGTGATAATCCTCCAGCGAAAATAATAACATCAGCATCTTTCACTTTTTCTTTTACTGATACAAAATTTACGGGGTCTTTTCTATATACTTCAAAGCCAATATTTACATATTTTCCTTTTTGACTGTGGCGTAATTCTACTAGATATTCTTTGCCTTTCTCTACTTTTAGAGGAAATTCTGAAGGATGTCTCGCATCTGGCCCTTTTCTGGTAGCAATTTCTTTTCCGTCAACAAAAAGAGTGTAAATATCAGATGCAAAAGCAGAAAATACCACGTCGCCAGAATAGCTGCTTTTAAAAATTCCTGAAATTATTGCCGATGTATTTTCTCTTCCTACACCTGGTGCTAACTGAGTTCCGCCAAAACTATTGTAATTAATTCCTGTTTTATTAACAGAAATATTTACTGGCTTTCCTTTGAATTCATTATTGTTAAAAAACTCCACTTTCATTCCTTTTTCGCCATTTTTTTGGCTCATAAAATTCTGATAAAGAGAAGTTTTGGAAGAAGGATCTGCTACTTCGCAACCTTTTTCGTAGATGATTTCGGCGTTTGAAAATTTAGTTTTAATTCCGTTTAAGATAGTGACAGTAGAAGAAGGTGTTCCGTTGTAATTTCCCAATTGCATCAATCCGTCATCAGCATTTGGGCCTACCACTGCAATTTTTTTAATATTTTTATTTAAAGGAAGAATATTCTTCTCATTTTTCATCAGCACTATTGATTTTTGTGCCATTTTTAGCGCTTGTTTTTTATGTTCATCAGAATCTACTACAGAATAAGGTATTTTATTCCAATGGACAGAAGATTTCGGGTCTAGCATACCTAGTTCTAACCACCCTTTCAATATTCTGCGCATCGAAATATCTAAGTCTTTTTCTGTAATTAATTCACTTGCAAGAGCTTTATTGAGATTATTATATGTATCTCCACATTCTAAATCTGTAGAATGTTTCAGAGCATCAGTGGCAGCACTTTTTTCGTCTGGATGCGTTCCGTGGTATTTTTCTTGATAAAAATCTGCCAAAGCCCAACAATCAGAAACCACCATTCCGTCATATTTCCATTTACCACGAAGTATGTCATTAAGCAAAGTATTATTAGCACAGCACGGTTGTCCTTCAAAAGCGTTATAAGCACACATTACCTCTCTTACATTTCCTTCTAAAACCAATGCTTTGAAGGCTGGAAGATAAGTTTCGTATAAATCTCTTTTAGAAATTTCTGCATTATAAGAATGTCTATTCCATTCTGGACCGCTGTGTACGGCAAAATGTTTGGCACAAGCGTGGGTTTTAAAATATTGTGGATCATTCCCTTGCAAACCTTTTACAGCTGCTACTCCTAGAACTGAGGTTAAATATGGGTCTTCACCATAAGTTTCTTGACCTCTTCCCCATCTTGGATCACGAAAAATATTGATATTAGGAGTCCAAAACGTGAGACCTTCATAGCGCCCAGTTTTATTGGCTTCATCAAAAGATTTATTGTATTTTGCTCTGGCTTCATCAGAAATCATTTCAAAAGTTTTGAGATGTTCTGGTGCATCCCAAGTTGCTGCCATCCCAATTGCCTGAGGAAAAACAGTAGCTGTTCCTGCTCTTGCTACCCCATGAAGCGCCTCATTCCACCATCCATAAGCAGGAATTTCTAAACGAGGTACTGCTTTGGAATTATCCATCATCATTCCTATTTTTTCATCAACCGTCAATAATCCGAGAAGATTTTCTATTCTCTGTTCGATTGGAATTTTAGGATCTTGGAAAGGATATTTATAATTCTGCGCAAGCGAAAAAGCACAAATTAAAATTAAAATTCCTGATAATAATTTTTTCATAAGCTCAATTTATTTTAAATCTTCTGAGAGGAAAAGCACAGCTATCAAATAAATGATAGCTATGCCTAGTTAATAACTTTTATGCAATAAATCAAAAAATCAAATTTTTATTTTTTGATAAATTTACTTTTTTCTAATTTTTGAGAGTTTCCTACCTCTATAAAATAAACACCTAGTGCTAATTTGGAAACATCAACTCTGTTTTTACCTGAAGAAAATTTACCAGTAAGTATTAAACTTCCTTTTGCATCAAAAATTCTATAATCTGCTCCATATCCTACGGTTACGAAAATTTCATCTTTAGCTGGATTTGGATATAACTGTATTTTTGAGCCAGAAACATCTTGTACAGCAAGTGTTTGAAATTCAATTGGTAACATTGAAGCTGAATACGAATTTTCTTCTGTGATATAAGCACTAAAAGGAGAAACTACTTCGTTTCCGCTTGTTATTTTATAAAATCCTGTAATACCACTTACATTTTTTAAAACATAAGCACCTGTATAAGCTTTAATTGAACTGTAATCTGCATTGAACTGATTAACTGTAATTGCTTTTGGAGTAGATACATTTCCTGAGCCTGTAAATGTAAAAGTACCATTTCCATTTATCAATATTGGTGTATTAGCTGGAATTTTTCCGTTTGTAATAGGTGTACAAGCTACTTTGGTAGCAGAAGGCAACATTGTATATGCTTCAATTCCACTTGGTATATCTGCCTCAAAAGGAAGAACAAGAACGGTGTAACCAGCAATTGTTTTGGTATAAGTAGCTGTAGTAGCTGTGAAATTAACTGGTGCATTAAAATCTCCGCCTTGATCGGATAATTCTAAACTGGCACAAGTACTACCAGAAACTACATTAGCATTTGGAGTAGAACTTGCTGAATTCATACGGAAACCAGAACCATTACTTACATAAAAAATACTGTTTTTGTTGAGTACTTTATCAATCCAATTTGCACTGGTATTGATATTGGTAGTATTGGTAAAATCTAATGTGGTATAATAACTGTTTTCATAAACATCCATTAGATTACTATCTCCATCAGAATAAACGCCTGCAAATTTCATCGCTTTTTCATTAGAAATACTGAAATAAACATCTCCAAAATTAAAGGTAAGAATTGAACTGTAATTACCATTTCTAAGTCCTAAAATCCCTTTGCAACCTGTAGTAAGTACCGCTCTAGAAATATCAAAAACCAAATCAAAATTAGTAGAACCAGATGATGGTAAATTTAGCGTTCCATAATTGTAAGATTTCACTACCCCTGCATTATCTACATAATAAAGAGTAGTATTAGAAGAAGTAGGTAAATTACTCGTAGTATAGCTGTTTACATGGAAAACTAATTTATTATAACGGTCATCTAAACTTAAATATCCGTTTGCTGCTGTAGTATTAGCACTGATTAATGGAGTTGGATTATATAAAGTAGCCGTTTTACCACTCAACTGATAAGTCGTTCCAAATGCAGTATTTGTGGTTGTTTGCGATTCTATTTTATTATAATTTATATCTTGACCAGTCATATTAGAAACCTCTCTCGTTTTACTTTTATCAAAAACATAGGTAATTA
>APMI01033805.1_pt1 | contig 11922 bp, 14 predicted proteins | sample 667938 | NCBI WGS metagenome assembly APMI01 (sample SAMN01084076, study PRJNA167559) | wastewater metagenome | biome: Wastewater | place: Denmark: Ejby Moelle, Odense | collected 2011-11-28 | reverse complement strand
ATAAAAAATTTAGTTTGGGAAGCTAAAACATAACATTATTAGAAAAACTACCCCAATTGAAAATTATCAAATAATAAGTTTCGAATCTTTTTTGTACAGGAATGAGAGTGGGAGAAGTTTTTTTTCAGTATTGATAGTGAAAATTATCCCATCCTAAATGGAAAGAAGTATTGTTTTACTCTTCTTTATCAAAAACTTAACTATCAAATATTTAGAGAGAATACATTTTTTAGCAAAATTTGCCATATTATGGTTAACTTTGCACACTTTATGAGGTTTATAATCGCTGTTTTCTTAGTTACTTCTTTGGTATCCTGCGGTCCAAGCATGAACAGGATATTAAAGAGCAAAGATGCTACTTACAAGTTAAAGATGGCAGATCAGTTCTTTTCTAAGAAAAAATGGATGAAAGCACAGATGGTTTATGAAGATATTCTCCCTTATTATAAAACCACTCCCGATTTTCAGGAAATTTATTATAAATATGCTTATTCAGCATACAACCAAAAGGACTATACTAATGCGGAGAATCTTTTTAAACAATATTTGGAGAGTTTCCCTAATAGTCCTCGGGCTGAAGAAATGGAGTATATGCGGGCCTATATTTTCTATTTACAATCGCCTAAGGCTGAACTAGATCAAACAAATACGTACAAAGCCATTAGCAACCTACAAACCTTCATTAATACTCGCCCACAATCTGTAAGAGTTACAGATGCTAATCGGCTTATTGATGAACTACGAAATAAACTGGAAGTAAAGGAGTATAAAGCGGCAATGCTGTACTATAACATTGGAGAGTTTAGATCCGCTGGTGTAGCCTTTACCACGCTGTTGGAAAATTTTCCCGAAGCGATTACGGCGGATGAATATAAAATAATGGCTATTAAATCGTTCTTTAAAGCGGCACAACTTACTATTGTAACCAAAAAGGAAGAACGGTTTAGAGAAGTAATTACGCAGGCTAACGAGTTTTTGGAACGTTTCCCTGATAGCAAATACAAAAAGGATGTAGAAAATTACATTACATCTTGTAACACTGAAATACAAAAATTTAGCAATAATGAGCAAATTAAGACGACAACTTAGTGCTGGTATTCCTAGCAATGTGGAAACTAAAGATCTGCGCGCCATCAAAAGCAAAACAGGCAATCTTTATGAATCTATAGCCATCATCGCTAAAAGAGCGAACCAAATCAACATTTCTATCAAAGAAGAGCTACACAGCAAGTTGGACGAATTTGCCAGTCATACAGACTCTTTGGAAGAAATTCATGAAAATAAAGAACAAATAGAAATTTCCAGAGCGTATGAAAGAATGCCCCACCCAGCTTTGTTGGCAACTTACGAGTTCTTAGACGATAAAATATATTTTAGAAAAGCTGAGGACGAGCTATTCAGCTAATAATAGCATCCTTATTAATATTTGAAACCACAGTATTTGTAAAAGAATGCTGTGGTTTTTTGTGTTTTAGGATTTTTTTTGAAAGTAGCGCAAAGTAATTACATGGGAGGCAAAAAGTATTGCAAGTATGTTACAGTATAGGGGAGTTTAGCTTTGGAAAAGTATTCAATATGTCAAAATTGTAAATACATAAGTAATACTATCGATGCTACAATATATCAAGTTAAAAAATAACTAAGGAGTAGAAAATGCAATTTCTTATCTTCACGCCCTGTTTTTCTTGAGATACAATTGATTTTCTTTACTGACTTTAATATAACGAAGCATTAAAATAGAAATAAATTAATGAAGGCGATCATTCCCGTAGCCGGCACTGGAACTAAGTTAAGACCACATAGCTACACGCAACCCAAAGCATTGATTCCACTGGCTAATAAAACTGTATTAAGTATCATCATTGACCAACTTAAAGATGTTGGAGTGGATGAGTTTATATTTATTATTGGTTATTGGGGGCAAAAAATAATTAACTACGTTGGCGAAAAGCATAGCGATATTGTAGCACATTTTGTGAGTCAAGAAGATCGAAAAGGTGTAGGACATGCAATAAGCCTTGCGAAGGATTATGTAAAAGGAGATGAGGTAATCATTACCCTGGGCGATACTATTTGTGAGTACAACGTAATGGAAGTGCTTAGAAGTACCGGATCTTATATTGGCGTTCGCAAAGTAGATAATCCAAAAGATTTTGGTGTGGCAGAAATAGATGCTAATGGTTTAATAGAATCAGTGATTGAAAAACCTAGTATTCCTAAGTCTAACATGGCATTAGTAGGCGTATATAAGATAGTAGAAACTGATGTTCTGTTTGATTGTCTTCAACAAAACATCAATGCAGGCTTGCTTACTCATGGTGAATTCAACATCACAGATGCCATCGATTGTATGATTGAAAAGGGCGTTAAATTTCACTCGTTCAAGGTGGACAATTGGTTTGATGCAGGTAACAAGGAAACACTATTAAAGTCTAATGCTACATTATTGAGAAAAATAGGAGAAAACAATGGAGTTGCTGCCTATCCCAATACCGTAATCATTCCCCCTGTTAGTATTGGTGTGGGATGTAATATTGAAAACAGCATTATTGGTCCTAATGTAACGTTGGGAGAATATACGAATTTATCTCAGGCTATTGTTAAAAATTCTATTGTAGGTGCATATTGTAGTTTACACCAAATTGTTTTAGAAGAATCACTTATAGGCAGCGATACCAGCATTTTAGGAGAAACGCGCAGTCTCAACATTGGTGATAACACAAGCATCACTTTGGGATAACTATAGTAAAGTTTTGTATGAAATTGAAGGGATAAGGATTGCTTTATGAGATCAGCTTTCTTTATTTAAAAACCTATCCATTAATAAAATTGTTTTAATGTATGTTTCAAACAAGAATTACCCACCTTTTTAATATCAAATACCCTATCATTCAGGCCGGCATGGTTTGGACTAGTGGTTGGAAGTTAGCCAGTGCCGTTAGCAATGCAGGAGGTTTGGGTATTATAGGTGCCGGATCTATGTTGCCAGATGTGTTGCAAGAGCATATTCAAAAATGCAAATCTGCCACTCGGCAATCTTTTGCAGTGAATCTCCCATTATTGTACCCCAACATTGAAAAGCAGGTTCGGCTAATAATCGAATCAGAAGTACCCATCGTGTTTACGAGTGCGGGTAATCCAAAAATTTGGACACAAACTTTTAAGAAAGCGGGCATCAAAGTAGTACATGTGGTAAGTAGTAGCAAATTTGCCATAAAGGCTCAGGAAGCCGGCTGCGATGCGGTTGTTGCCGAAGGGTTTGAAGCTGGTGGGCATAATGGACGCGAAGAAACTTCCACAATGGTTTTGGTGCCATTGGTTGCAAATGCGGTACATATCCCAGTAATTGCAGCGGGTGGAATAGCCACGGGTAATCAAATGTTGGCAGCCTTTGCACTTGGTGCAGAAGCAGTACAAATGGGTACTCGATTTGTTGCTTGTATAGAAGCATCTTCACATCAAAATGTAAAAAAAGCATTGCTTGATGCAAAGGAGGGCGATACCAGCCTTACGTTAAAGCAAATTACTCCTGTAAGGATGTTGAAAAACGATTTTGTTTACAAGGTGATTGAAGCCGAACACCGAGGAGCTTCTGCCGAAGAGTTACAAGTACTCTTAGGAAAAGGACGAGCCAAACAGGGTATTTTTGAAGGAGATTTAAACGAAGGCGAAATTGAAATAGGGCAGGTAAGCGCATTAATCAACAATATTCCATCTGCAGCAGACATTGTGAGCGAAGTGTGGAACGGGTTTGAAAATGCGCTACAAAAGGCAACAATTATTTGTAACGCTTTAAATTCTGATACTGAATAGGATTAGGTTAACCCAATGATTAGTATGTAATTTTGCTTATATGAATATTGTAATAATAGGTTCCGGAAACGTGGCAGCCGTTTTAGGAAGAAAGTTTGTAGCAGCAGGGCATCAAATTGTGCAAGTCATGAGTCGTAATGCTGTTGCAGCATCAGAATTGGCATATGAATGGAACACAGAATCTGCAAACTATCTGAGTCTGATAAATAAAGAGGCCGATGTATATATTGTTGCTGTTGCAGATAATGCAATCGAAGATGTAGTGAGCGATCTACGCTTACACGGCAAAGTGGTGGCTCATACAGCCGCCGCTGTTCCAATGAACATATTACAAAAAACAACGGATGATTATGGCGTTTTTTATCCACTGCAAAGTTTAAGGAAAGAACAAAACCCAATTCCTGAAATTCCAATTTATGTGGAGGCTGCAAGTGAAAAGGCTAAATTAGTATTGAATAAATTGGCACAAGCCATTCATGGAAAAACTACCTTTATTGCAGATATTGATAAGCGTACCAAACTGCATATAGCCGCAGTTTTAACCAACAATTTCACTAATTACATTTTTTCTTTAGCAGAAAACTTCTGCAAAAAGGAGGGCATTGAGTTTGCAGAGTTATTACCGTTAATAGAAAATACGTTTAGCCGATTACACGAAAATAGCCCATCCGAATTGCAAACTGGACCTGCAATAAGAGGCGATATGGAAACAATAAAAAAGCATTTATCTGTATTGGAACATTATCCTCAGCTATCAAAATTATATCAGTTTTTAACAGAAAGTATTTTAGGACATACGGTGTAATAAACAGTTTGATAAACTCATCATTCATTCAACTACATTTGCAAATCAAAACAAGGTTCATGAACATTTTAAGTAGTTTTAAACAAATCGATACTTTTATTTTTGATATAGATGGAGTACTTACAGATGGTAGTGTTTTAGTGTTGGAAAGTGGAGAAATGGCTCGGTTGATGAATGTGAAGGACGGATACGCATTGGCTCTGGCCATAAAAAAAGGGTATAAAATTTTTATTACCAGCGGATCTTCTCCCAACCCTGCCAGAATCAGACTTAATAATCTTGGGATAAAAAATGTATATTTTCGGGTGGAGGATAAAGGAGTGTTTGTTAAAAAACTAATCGAAGAGTTTAGCCTCAATCCTAACAACATATTGTATATGGGAGACGATATGCCCGATGTGCCGGTTTTTGATGTTGTGGCAATTAGTAGTTGCCCGTTGGATGCAGTATGTGAGGTAAAAAATGCAGCCAAATACGTTTCAATAAAAAAAGGTGGAGAGGGTTGTGTACGAGATGTAATAGAAAAGGTATTGAAAATGCGTGGCGATTGGGATGGATCTCCGTTTACAGCATCTGCATAAATTCTTATAATCAAATAAATAATATGGGGCTTATCAAGCCATTTTTGAAATTAATCCGATGGCCTAATCTGGTTTTTATAATACTAACTCAGGTGCTATTTGAGTTTTGCATATATAGATCAATTTATGCTTATAACATTCCGGTGCATAATACGTTGCAATTTGTGCTATTGGTTGCCGCTTCTGTCTTTATTGCCGCCGCAGGATATATCATCAATGATTATTTTGATATAAACATTGACTTGGTAAATAAGCCAACGAAGATGGTTCTGATGAAAAAATTGAATAGGCGGTGGGCATTGGTTTGGCATTTGGGGTTAAGTACTTTGGGTGTTCTTTGTACTGCTTTTGCGGTGAATTTTTTTTCAAGATGGTACTTAGTTTTCGCAAATATTATTTGTGTTTTTTTGCTTTGGTTCTATTCTGCCAGGTTTAAAAAGGATTTGTTAATCGGCAATTTTGTAGTATCCTTACTTACAGCGTGGTCTATTCTAATTATATTTTTTTCTAAATATTCGTTTCAAAATGCCTTTGAAAATATCGATGGGGGACAGGTAAGGTTGTTTCGGTTCGCAATGCTTTACGCCGGATTTGCTTTTATAATTTCTTTGGTAAGAGAAGCTATAAAGGATATTGAAGACTTACCAGGCGATGAAAAATTTGGTTGCAAAACAATGCCCATCATATGGGGAGTAAATGCTACTAAAGTATATATAACGGTATGGCTTACTATGCTAATTGTAATGTTAGTTGTAGTGCAGTTTTACATTTTACAGTTTGGTTGGTGGATAGCAGTAGCATACTGCCTACTCTTTATTATTCTTCCTCTTCTGTTAGTTTTCAAAAAGCTACTTGCCGCCCAGTCCACAACCGATTATCGCCAGTTAAGCAATTATACAAAAGCAATAATGCTTACAGGTATTTTGTCAATGTTACTTTTTACAATATACTTATAATACTTATGAAGGAAAGGATTGTACTTGCATCATCTTCACCACGAAGAAAGCAATTGTTAGAATGGGCTGAAGTGCCATTCGACATTATTGTAGAACCTACCGATGAAAAATTTCCACAAGGGATGCCTCCTCAAGATGCTGCGGTTCATATTGCATTGGAAAAGGCTTTTGCCGTAAGTAGAAAAATTGAAGCACAACGAACTATTGTAGCCGCCGATACTATAGTAGTTTTAAATGATCAAATAATAGGTAAGCCAAAAGATGAGGTTGATGCTATCCGCATACTTAGCCAATTGCAAGGCAACACTCATAAAGTGATCACCGGTGTTGCAATACTAAAGGGAGAAAAAAAGCTTCTTTTTGCAGATGTTACCGAAGTTGTTTTTCATAACCTTACTAACGAACAAATTACCTTTTATGTAGAAAAATATCAACCTTATGATAAAGCCGGTGCATATGCAATACAAGAGTGGATTGGAGTGGTTGGTATTCGATCTATCAAAGGCGATTTTTATAATGTAATGGGATTGCCTGTGAGTAGGGTAGTGCAGGCTTTGCAGAATATTTAATACTTTTATAAGGAATACACACAACCCGTATTCCTACAATTATGAACGAGAGCTTGCTGCAATTCATCTGGCGATTTCAGTATTTCAATAGAGCCGATTTACTAACTGTAGATAACCAACCGTTAGAAATTATACATCCCGGTACGTTAAACATCAACCAAGGCCCTGATTTTAACGATGCAAAAGTTAGAATTGGCAATACCATTTGGGCGGGTACCATAGAACTACATATTAAAACCTCCGATTGGGATAAGCATCAGCATCAACAAGACCGTAACTATCAAAATGTAATCTTGCATGTGGTTTACGAAAATGATAAAGAAGTAAATCAGTACCCTGTTTTAGAACTCAATGGTAAAATAGCTGGAAGTTTATTACAGCAGTATGGCAATCTTATGCGATCGCATCGGTTTATTCCTTGTGAAAACCTCATTAATAAAGTGTCCGCAATAATCATAACTGTTTGGAAAGAGCGATTGGTAGCAGAAAGATTGCAACGTAAGGCTGCCATATTAGATGATTATCAAAAGCGAAACGAGCAACATTGGGAAGAGAGTTTTTGGTGGCTACTTGCCAAAAACTTTGGAGCAAAAGTGAATGCTGATGCTTTTGAAGCAATAGCCAAAAGTATTCCAATAAAAATATTAGCTAAGCACAAAAATCAATTGATACAGTTGGAGGCTTTGTTGCTTGGGCAAGCTGGGTTACTTATGAACGATGCTTTTTCAGATAAGTATGTTTTATTGCTTCAACGAGAGTATCAATTCTTAAAGGCAAAATGCCAGTTGGTCTCTATACCATTTCCTATTCATTTTTTACGAATGAGGCCAGGCAATTTTCCAACAATTCGTTTGGCACAGCTTGCAGCACTGATTCATCAGTCTGCACATTTATTTTCCAAAGTTGTGGAAGAGGATACATTGCAAAAGGTGAGGTTGTATTTGAGTGCTTCGCCTAATGATTTTTGGAATCATCATTATACACTTCAAGACAATAACACTTATAAAGTCAAACCTATTGGCAATAGTATGATCGATAATATTATCATCAATACAATAGTGCCTACATTATTTGCTTATGGCACAGCTCATCAAAACCAAGCCTTAAAGGACAAAGCTTTAAAATGGCTGGAGCAAACAAAGCCAGAGCGAAATACCATCACTCAAAAATTCAATGCTATAGCAATCGAGTTGCAATCAGCATGGGATTCGCAAGCACTAATTGAATTAAAAACCCAGTATTGCGAACTGAAAAAATGTTTACAATGCTCCATCGGTAATGCTATAATAAAGCATTAAAGTACAGAAAAATACATTTCTAATGAATGTTCGTTAGCGCAATGTTTTGTGATAGTTGGATTGTGAAAAAAAACGCCAATTGCCCATTTTGGCACATCATTTGCAAAATGATGCCTTGACTATGAAAATGTGCTTAGGATGTTGTTAAAAGCAAATCGTTCATTATGGTAGTAAGCAAAAAATGATACGACGGAAATAACAACAAGCACATGGATTGTAGCGTATAATTTTTAAAAAACAAACAAATGAAAATTAGAGAAACGGTATTATTAGGGGTGTTGTTGTTGATTACAACGGTAAGTGCTTATGCGCAGAATATGAAAAACACAATCAAAGTTGGAGCACTGACGGGTGTTTCTGTTCCTTCCAACAATGCAAATGCGGCTTTGGGAGTAAATATAGCCTATCAAAATCTTTTGACACCCCATTTTGGCTTGGGGGTAGCTACAGGGTATCAGCATTATTTTGGAAAAAATAATGACCTCAATGGAACTCAATTGAAGAATAATAGTTTTGGCGTGATCCCTATTGCTGCGTTGGTGCGTTATTACCCCCAATACAAGGGCGTGTATATTGGAACTGACTTGGGGTATGGCGCAATTACTGGCGATGCAAAAGTGGCATCAAATAGTGCAGTTACCCGCCCGGATGGTGGGTTCTATTTGAAACCCGAAATTGGTTATCACAATAGGAACTGGAATTTATTTGCCCATTATACAAAAACCTTTACTGGCGATGATGGAACAATAACTATTGGCAATGCTTCACAAAAATACAGTGCCGGTATAATTGGTGTTGGCTTTGTATATAATATTGGTCTTGGAGTAGGCAGATAGGGTTTGCAAACATTTTTAAACGGTCCGACTGCTATGGTAGTCGGATTTTTTCATTGTAGATAAAGCTGCACAACGTTGGCGATTCTTTCATCAATATTTTCCTTTCAAACATTTCGGCATACATTCCTACTTTTGCGCCATGCAAAAATTGAGCATGGAAGAGTTGGGGCGCAAATCGGTAGAGGAAGTAAAAGCGTCAAAAAAAATGCCTATCGTCGTAATATTGGAAAATATCAGAAGTGCCTATAATGTGGGCAGTGTTTTTAGAACGAGTGATGCTTTTTTGATTGATGCCATTTATCTAACGGGATATACAGCGAAACCTCCCCATAAAGAAATTAAGAAAACAGCACTGGGTGCCGAAGAGTCGGTGCAGTGGGAACATTTTGCAAACGCTATGGAGGCGATAGTGGTGTTGCGTAACCAAGGGTATAAAATATTTGCAATAGAGCAAGTATCTAATAGCACGTTCCTTAACGAGTGGGGATGGGATGGAAATGAAAAAATTGCTGTAATAATGGGGAATGAGGTTACTGGCGTAGAGCAGTCCACAATCGAGCAGTGCGATGGTTGTATAGAAATACCTCAATTTGGAATGAAACATTCTTTGAATATAGCTACCGCCGCCGGTGTTGTGTTGTGGGAATTAGTACGTAAAAAGGTTAAACATAGTTAGTAAATGTCCACGGTAAAAAAATATTTAAGTCTAATAAAATTTTCTCATACCATTTTTGCAATGCCCTTTGCAATGATTGGTTTTGTTTTGGGTATAGTATGGTATTATCGACAACAAAATAGTGGCCATGCAACTGATTACTGGTCATATCAAGAGAACGCTATTATTCAGTTTGTTCAAAGTAAAGGATTCCTATTCCTTTTGGTAGTGCTTTGTATGGTGCTTGCGCGTAGTGCCGCAATGGCGTTCAATCGATATTTGGACAGAGCGTTTGATGCCAAAAATCCTCGTACTGCTGTAAGAGAAATTCCCGCCGGAATATTAAAGGCCGATAGCGTATTATGGTTCACGGTGGTCAATTCTGTGTTATTCATTATCTGCACTTATTTTATCAATCCAATATGCTTTTATTTATCTCCCGTTGCATTGCTGGTAGTTTTAGGATATAGTTACACAAAGCGTTTTACGCCGTTGTGTCATTTAGTATTAGGATTGGGCTTATCTCTGGCACCAATTGGTGCCTATCTCGCTGTAACGGGTAGGTTCGATATTTTACCTATCCTGTTTTCATTTGCCGTAATATTTTGGGTAAGTGGTTTTGATATTATTTACGCTTTGCAAGATGAAATGTTTGACAAAAACAATCAGTTGTATTCAATTCCATCGGTATTGGGAAAAAAGAAAGCACTTAGGGTGTCGGAATTGTTACACTTTTTAAGTGCCTTTAGTGTGGTAGTAGCCGGTGTAATTGGCCGCTTTGGATGGTTGTATTGGGTGGGGATAGCGGTCTTTGTGGGCATGCTTGTGTACCAGCATAGCATTGTAAAACCCAATGATCTGCGCCGTGTAAATCTTGCATTTATGACAGCAAATGGGATTGCTTCTGTTGTTTTTGCCATATTTGTTATTGCAGATTTATTGATACATGCCCCCTCTTATCAATAGGGGTGATATTTAGTATATATCTTAGTATATGCTGAATAGTGTACAGAACGCTGCAATGTGCAACGCAATTGGGTTTCATAGTAGTGCTGAAACTAAGCTCAAAAAAATGAACTAATATCGTTTCGATTAATAAACTAATTATAGCAAGCCAATGGCAAGAATATTATCCATAGATTTTGGACTCAAACGTACGGGCATTGCAGTTACAGACCCTCTTCAGATTATTGCAACCGGGCTCACAACAATCGACTCGAAACAGTTGATCTACTTCTTGAAAGATTATTTTTCAAAAGAGCCGGTGGATAAAATAATTATCGGGATGCCTAAAAATTGGGACGATAGTGATACACATGCTACGCCTCTGGTACAAAAAGCCATCAAAGACCTTAAATAAAATTTTCCGCAGATGGCCATCGAAACGGTTGACGAAAGATATACTTCTAAAATGGCAAAAGATGCTATGTTGGAAATGGGATTAAAAAAAATGCAGCGGCGAAATAAAGCATTGGTTGATGAAATCGCCGCTACAATTATGTTACAAGAATATTTGAATAGATAATTAAATATTTTTATTCGTTTGAGGCATCGTGTTGCTAAATTATTTATTTAGTTGCCTTATTGCTTCTGTAAGTTTGGGAACTACTTCAAATAAATCACCCACAATGCCATAGTCTGCCGCCTTAAAGAAAGGAGCTTCTGGATCTTTATTTATTACAACAATTACTTTGCTACGGTTTACTCCGGCCAGGTGTTGTATAGCACCAGAAATGCCAACGGCAATGTAAAGATTGGGAGCTATAGTGCCACCCGTTTGTCCCACATGCTCATTGTGAGGTCGCCAGTGTGCGTCTGCTACGGGACGGCTGCAAGATAAAGCGGCATGTAGTTCATTTGCAAGATCTTCCAGAATGGCCCAGTTTTCGGGTCCTTTCAACCCTCTTCCGCCACTTACAACAATTGCTGCTTCTGCAAGGGGTATTTCACTATTCGGTTTATTGATTTGGGTAACTTTTATCTTGGGTGTGTCTATTGTTGCTGCAAAAGCGGCTACTTCAGTAGTGCCTTCGGTTGTTGTTATGGGATAAGTATTGGGGTTTAAAGAGATAATTTTTCTCTGTGTATTCACTTTCACATCGGCAAAAGCCTTACCAGAAAAAACGCTTTTCTTTACCACAAAACCATCGTCAGTATTGGGCAAGGCTATTGCTCCTGAAACAAGCCCTGCTTTTAACCTTGCTGAAAGCCTTGGTGCAATGGCTTTTCCATTTGTATTGTTTGAAAACACAATCACGTCTGCGCCTATTTGTTCCACAAGTTGAGCAATTATTTTTGTGTACAACTGGGGGTCAATATGTTTAAGGGTGTCCTCCTTTATTTGGTGTATGACCTTTGCTCCATATTTTCCTAATGAACTTAGATTTTCAGTAGTAGGAGCGATTACCA
>APMI01011925.1_pt1 | contig 11922 bp, 11 predicted proteins | sample 667938 | NCBI WGS metagenome assembly APMI01 (sample SAMN01084076, study PRJNA167559) | wastewater metagenome | biome: Wastewater | place: Denmark: Ejby Moelle, Odense | collected 2011-11-28 | reverse complement strand
GACTCAGCGGAACGAGCCACCACGCAGCCGTCGTTGTTGGACAGAACGACCAGCGGTCTGCCCACCAGCGTGGGGTCGAACAAGCGTTCGCAGGACGCGTAGAAGTTGTTGCAGTCGACCAGCGCGAAGGTCGGCATCTCAGGCCCCGAAGCGCTTGAACTTGCCCACCACTACACCCCAGATCACGAGCTCCAGCGCCTCGTTCAACGCGATCGTCGGGTAGGCCGAGTTCTCGGTGACCAGCGCCACCTGCCCACCTCGTTGATGCAGGCGTTTTACCAGCCGCTCACCATTCAGGAAGGCCACGACGATGCGACCATGGACGGGGCGGATGCTGCGATCGACCACCAGGATGTCGCCGTTGAAGATCTCCGCACCTTCCATCGAGTCTCCACTGACCGGAAAGAAGAAGGTCGAGACCGGGTTTCGGACCAGGTACTTATTGATGTCGAGGCTACCGTCGGCGTAGTCCTCGGCGGGTGACGGAAATCCAGCGGAAACCGGAGTCAAACCCAACGGAAAGGCTTGCGGGGATTGATCCTGGCAGGGAAAGCGAAGATCGGGGAAGTCCTCGGGGCGGGATAGCGTACTCGTGGACATGGTTCAGACTACGGCCTTGGTAGTGTAATTTTATACACTATAGCGTACGGGAGGCTATCTGGCCCCTCCCCTTCTTGCCAGATTCCCTGCCGCACCCTCCTCACGGATCATGAGCCACACGCAGCCTTCTTGGCTGCGTGTGGCTCAGTGGCAAAGAGATTCGCCATACACTCGGTGTTCGCAGATCGATGATCTGGGGCGAATTCGCTAACTGGCCGAGAAAGACGGTCAAGCCGGTGGCGGGTCGTCGGCCGGAACAGACTCTCACACGCATTAGCCTGAATGTCCGCCACCGACCCCTAGGAGCCGTTTAGATTCTTCGCCACAAGGTCAGTTACGCAGCTAAACCCGTTCTTGAAACACGTTAAGCAGGTTCACCGTAAGCCTGTCCAGTCAGCAATAACAGGGAAATCTCGGGCGTTGATTTGCGCAGCGACTCCACTGATGCAACGTAACGGCGCGGTTCAGCATGAGGAATGGCCACACCATATCTGGCGTTCCAATCGGATGGACGCATCTCAAAGCAGGCCAGGCCTGCTCCCAGGGTGATCAGCTTGCTACCGAGTGGTGTCATGACCAGCCGGCAACCACCCATGATTAACATGCTATTCTCATACCTCCGCATCGCACCAAGCAGCTGACGGTATGCTTCGAATGGGTGAGACTCGTGGGCATAGAGGATGTTCGAGGTCGGCGTCCTTCGACTGTCGAACAATGGCCCTCGGTATTCGACGAGCAGGTTGTCTGCCCGCCGCGGGTCCTTGGAAGGGTGTGGCACCACCGGACAAACCTCGGCTCCCATCGGAATCAGTGCAGAGTCGATGATCTTCTGCAACTGGTTGACGCGGTTTTCTCCGAGCACTGGAAACCAAACCAATGGCCGGTCCTGCAGGCTCTCCGCCTGCCACGCGGTGATGAACCCAGGAATCATCACCAGGTCGTTACTGGGATCCTCCGCCCGTATCTGGCCGTCCAAGTGAGCATCCTCAGCGACCAGTACTTGAAAGTTCACCCCATTGGCATACAGAGGGTGTGGCTTGTCTGGCGCCATGTCCTTGATAGGCACAAGCTTGTGAAGGATGTTGGTCAGCAGCGCCAAATAGGTTGCACGCGGCAAGGAACTGACATCTAGGATGATGTCCGTCTTGCCTTCTACCTCGTCAAGAACAGCCTTGACGCGTTGGCGCAATGCATCGCTGGGACTGGCCTCGTCTTCCCCGTCCGGTACGGCAATGGTGATGGTCTCGACTGAACCCAAGGGCGAAAACAGCGTTTCCAGTGCAGAAGCATTCTCCTCGGTGAGCTTCACGATGCTGTCGTCGAGCTCGTAACCCTCAAAACCCAGCATCAACAGTTTGGCTCTGGTGGTCTTGCGTCCGGAGCCTCGTTGCCCGGAGACGAACTCGCGCATGACCGTCTGCGCCCGGACGTCAAACCCACGTCCAGCGATATAAAGCAGGTCAACGGCGCGATCCTTCATCAGGTCGTCCCAGAGATCATGAACTGCGTTGCCACGCCGAAAGACGTAATGGTCCCAGAGCATCAGGCTACCTCCAGGTTCTTGCGGCTTGGCGTCAGACGACGCTCCATCCACTTAATGAGCTCGCCTACAGACACATCACGCCAGCCCCCCATCTGCAGGGGAAGGCCATAGTGCACACACAGCGAGCGATTGAGATAGAAGATCGTGCCGCTGTCCCGGGAGCCGGTGGCTTGACTCTCGCGCTGAACCAGCAAATTCTCCGCCGCGCATTCGGCTAGCACCCGCTCCAACGTCAGCCCAGCAGGTCCCAGTGGCTTGGAGGGGGCCGTCAGCTTGGCAAGTTCAGTGCGCGACAAACGCACACCGGTTACACCGGGAGCATATGGCGCATTGGGAGCGAAGGTCTGGTCGTAGCAGAACGCACCGATCGAATCCAAGAGCCGTTGGGCCCGCGTGCCCTCTGTGTGCGACTTCGGAATGAATTCGCGCTTGCGGCCCGCAGCTTCTCGCAGAAGCTTCTCCTGCTCCTGCGCCGACAGGATCAATTCAGCCTTGCGCAGCACCTGCTTGGCCTGAAGGCCCACGTAGAGCGCAGCAGACAGCGCGAGCAATTCCTCGACATTGTTCGTTGCCATGACACACAGGCGATCAAAGCCAAAGTAATACGGGATCCCAAGTTCTTCGTGCATGAACAACTCAGCTGCCGCGCGGACCTGGGAGCTATCCCGGTCTTCGAGTTCCTCCTCGGTCAGGGTCAGATCCAAGGACATCTGACGTTTGGACGCGTCTCGCACCAGCAAGATGCGTGTCACGTACAACTCCACCAAGGACTCCACATTCGGCTCGTTGGTGTACTGCTCGGCACGCGCCAACCACTGCAGGTAACGCTGGCTGGACTGATGACGCTCCACTTCGTTGCGAAAGCGCTGAATCCCCTCGGCAAGCTGGACTCGAATCTCGCTGGAGACCAGTTCGTCGCGCAGGCATTGTGTGAAAGACCCAACCGGCACAACATCCTGGTTCTTCATCCGGCGGTCCACGATGTTCTGAGCATATAAAACGAATTGACTCAGGCCTTTGGCATCGCTCCACATCTTGTCCAGGTTGTACTCGCGCAGATCGCGCCCTTCGCGTGCGCCCTGAGAAAGCAATTCCGTGCCAAGCGCAACCGTGCGTTCGGCCAACCAGATAGGAATGGATGGACGCATGACGGTCAGTTCATCAATCAGCATCGTCCGCTGCTTGCGCCGCAACTTGTGCATGTCGTCCACCATCAGCAGACGTTGGGGCGCGACTGTTCTTCCTTCATATTGAAACTGGATTGACTGTAGCCACAACACGCCTTCGAAGCGCAAGTGCGCCGGCAACCCTCCACTGAGTGGCCCCAGGAATGCATCGAGTTGCGCGTACACGCGCTGCTCGTGCTCCTCTGCCCATGTGGCGAGATCTAGGGCGGTTTCCAGCACAGGAATGCCTTGCAGAGGCGGCACCGCGTCGTAATCTAGTTTGATGGCGGCCAACTGCTCCGGCGCACCAAGCCCCAATAAAGCCCCCAAGCTGCGCAGCGTGCGCAGCACGATGCGGCAATCAAGCAAGGCCCGAAAGAGCCCCTCCTGCTGCAAACCCTCGCTGGATGGCAGGTCCGCATAACCCGAGGCACAGCTCAGGAAGACGCCCAGCAGTTGAGGGCTGTCCCCTTCAGTGAGGACACCCCGGTTCACCAGCTTCTGGAATGACTCGGCCAGTTCAGGGCGAGTGCGTGAGTTCCAAAACGCACGCAATGCCGACGGCGTGAAGGCACGCAACAGCGTTGTCTTGCCCGCGCCCGGCGCGCTGCGGAACACGTGGACGGCACCTTCGAATGCATCCTCGGCTAGCTTCTCCAGGATTTTTGGAGAGAAGAGCCGCACAAACTCCATATCCGAGGTCGTGCGTTCAGACATTCGTTCAAGGAAGGGGTTGGAGTTGTATGCCAATCAAAACTCCCTATGGCGGCTGACACGAGGGAACAGGCCATGCGGCTTGAACTGCTCAGGCCCCCACAGCAGGAACAAGGAATTGTTGGGGGTGTTGTGCCCAAGCACAACCGGCAAGGCACAACCCGCAAACCCCATGCTGGCATCGTCCGTGCCACCGACTCGAAAGTGTTTGTCGACCACCCGGTTGTCGCAATAGGCAGGGTTCTGCAACAGCGCAAGCAACTCAGGATTAGGCGTGCGAGACAGCGCCACTTCGGGCTCGATGGGGCAAAGCACACGGACTTGCAGAGGCTTGAAACCAAAATCCGTGGTGAAGCGCTCCGACCAGTATTCAATGTGGTCAATGGCTTGACGCGTGGCTGTAAAGAGCATCAGGAACACCTCGTAGTGAGAGGGATCCACCATGCCCCCCTGGTGCAAGCGCTGGTAGATCTTGGGCAGCTTGCCCTTGAACTTGTCCGAGCCACCGTCATACCGAATATAGGTATTACCGCTGCCTGAAAAATCATCAAGCAGCCAGATCAGGTTGAAGTGGGGGCTATCAACGGTGAAGCCGGCCTTATCCAACGAGTCGCCCAGATCCTTGAGCATTTCACCGACCTTCTCTTCGCCCAATTCGTAGGCTTGCCAGATCTGCTCGTTGCTGATCTCGCCGTCACTGGCTCGACGCAGCTCATTGGTGCGGGCACCATCGCTCAACCCCAGGTAAAGGGAAGTGAGGCGCAGCTGTTCGAAACGCCGATGACGGGCGATCTGCTGGACACGAAACGATGGAATCTCGAACTCTTCAGAAACCAAACGCATGCGCTCTTGAACGATCCAGTCTTGGTACGCTGTGCGCACAAGGTGAGAAAGCTCGGCGTCAGAGATAAACACCAGGTGATCCAGCACCAAGCGCAGTGCCGTCTGGCGGTCTTGAGGCTCGAACTGACGAAGCCAAAGCGCCAGGCTTTCAATGAAGCGTCGACCCGGGCCGAAACGCTGGTAATGGTCGTACTTGAAATCGGCCATCAGTTGCAGCGTCGGCAGCACCTGCGGTACAGCCTCCAGATCCTCCCACCCCATCACTTTGGCCAGCAGCGTGGCAGCATTCTGATCATGCATGGCGGACAACCCCAATGTTGGTGGCAGGCGGCAGTGCCAGGCTGAACACGCCCTCTTCGGCCACCTGCATGTGCTCAAGGTACCAAAGCGTGGCATCGACATCTCGCTTCTCTGCTGGTGCCAGCTTCCATCCTCGGTCAAGTCGACGCGAGGGCATGTCCACACTCAATGAGAACCGGTGCTCCAGCAGGGCTGCGTCGTTGCCAGGCCAGGCCCCCTGATCACCCATGGTCAGAATCTCGTACGGATCGATCTTGTTATCCTGGATGATGCTGGCGATCAACTTGGACTTGCTCACACCGCTGGCAAGGATGTCCACTGAATGCTTGCTTCGAACCATGGTCGAAAGGTCCAAGCCCGCTTGGCGCAAAGCATCAGCAATAACGAACCACATGGCATCCGTCGCCAGGCCCTCACGGAACCGCACACTCACCTGATAAGGCGGCGTTGTCTTGTGGGCCAATATGGGGACGCCCAGTGACTTCAGGCGCACAACGATGCGCGTGACATGGCTCAGGAACTCGCTTGTCTGGTTGGGCAGAACGGGGGCGACGGCTGCAGCGTCGATCCATCCGCCGTTGTACAGGCATAGCCGAATTTTTTTCAGGACGTCTTCGGGCAGAGCCTCCCGCAATCGATCCTGAAGGGAGTCTCCGCGCCCAGAAGCGATGCCAACCAGCACGCCTGCACGCACAAGGCGCACCAGCTGTGCCACGACTTCTGCTGAAGGCGGGCCGTCCTTGCTCTGCGAATTGCACAAGGTGCCGTCGTAGTCGAACACGATCGCCCGAAATCGCTGCGCCTGGATGACGTCCCGAAATGCCTGCGCTGCACGGCGCATCGTGCCGTGATCGCGCTGGGAGGGCCAATGGGCCCCGAGAACTTCGTACTTGGACTGGACCTCGGCCGGACCTGAGTCCTCAGGCAGCGGGATCACATCGCGCAGGTTTGCATAGTGAATCTCCCTGCCATAGCTGGGGACGTCCGGTCGCCCAGGGTCCTTGCCCAGTCGACGGCCAACCGCAGCCACGAGGTGCATCTGAGCCACCAGTCCAGCGATCAGGTGTACCGGATCAGAGCCTGTCAAGGGCATTGTGAGTGTGGGGATCCCGGCCGGAAATTTGCCGCGCATGCCTTCCCAGAGCGGGTTCAAGGACGGCTCAACCAACGCAAGAATTGCGCACTCTTCGGGGCGCTGAGCAAGCCAGAGATGGCGCCCGTGGGCGTAAGACCGCAGGTCGGCAAGCTGCGTGTGCAGCAAAGCGCCCTCGGAGAGTTTTGACTCGAGGTCCGTCGCGATGGACCTGAGCAGCGGTGAATAGACCACTGTCAGCGCACCGCGCCGTACCGCTTCGTCGATGAAAGGCTGAGCATCCGCCAACCAGCCCTCCACCGTCTGATCGCCCACGCGCAGCGCCGACATGTCTGGAGGCATCGGCTCGGGGCGATCGTTGAGTTCGCCATACGCCCTCGCAACCAGCACGGCATCGAGCAGGAGGCTGTTGGTGGCCAAATAGCCGTCCTTTTTCTCCAATTCGAACACGTAGGGCTTCACTCCGGGCAGCGCCTTCACGTGCTGCATCAAAGGACTGTCCTGCCGATTGGTCAACACGTGCACAGTGCGTGAGCTGAATCGGCGAGCCCGCTCAAGCGCTTCCACAATGTCCGGATTCTTGCCTTCTGCCGAGATGAGAAACACCGGGCTGGAAGAGGCCAGCGCGGGGCTACATATGATCTCAAGTGGCGTCGAAGGTCGAGAGACACGCCCCGTGTAAGCTTCGTGAAGGCTGCACAGCAGCGATGCCACCGTGAAGGAGCCACCGGATCCCACGCCGATGATGCTGGCCTCTGCCGTGCTCGCGATTGCGAGTTTCAAGGGCACGATGTCGGCAGCACGCGCCGCGGCATAGCTATGCCTCAACTGCGCAAGTTCTTCCTCGTAGTGGCTCAAGGCTGGTGACGTGTCATCGCCATTCATGCTGCGGAGGGCTCCTGCCTAGCTGCAGGCTTGTTGCTTATTTCCAACTTGGTCGCCACAGCAAGTTTGGCCTTGCCAGCACTCACTGGCTTCAGCGCATAGGCCGAGCGAAGCTCCATGAGCATCACGCCCAGCATGTTCTCGCCCTTGCCATTCACCTCACCCCACAGGCGATTCACAGCATTGTTCACCGTCCCAGCCTCGACGAGCCTGGCGCTGCCAGTTGACATCAACAGCTCCTTCAAGTCAGCATGCTGATCGAACTTTGCCCGCAGCACAGCACGCATGCGATCAAACTTGATCTTGGCCCAATCCGGCACCACGTCCCAGACATAAAGACCGTGAGCTGCCATGGCAGCCAGCGCAGGGGTTGGCGCACTGAGAATCCACTCCCTCACCGCTGGCTTCTGAGCCTTTCCAGCTTGGTAAGCGTGCTCAGAAGTGGGGAATATTCTGCCCTCGAACTCTATAGGACGGGGATAAAGATTGCTGAATGCACCATACGGCTTTTCGTTGGCGCGATAGAAGCGGATTTCGGCCGGTTCAGCAGCCTGCTTTGCTGCCGGACGCTTTCGCGCCGTCTGCGGCGTCTTAGTCATTTTCGGAATTCCTTGGCTCGAGAGTCGGGGCTGATGCCCAGTGTTCGGCAATGGTTGAGGATCAATACTTCTAGCAAGCCAGTCATGCTGCGGCGTTCAAGTACTGCCGCTGCTGCGGCCTTGATCACGGGATCAAGGCGAACCGAGAGAGTTGCTAATTTAACCTTGGGACGTCGAGTTGGTGCCATAGCACTGTATTTGAGTTGGAGTTGCGTGAGCTGAGAGAAGTGTACTGCACTCCGCAGTAAGCCCACTGCCCAAAAGTCGAACTGACTGAACCTTGCCGACTGGTCGCTTGTGTGCGCCTTGGTAGCTCGCGTCGCCAAAGATATCCATCTCTTACCCGTGAGCAAGCTGTTGGTTTCGATCACATCGTAGACGTGCCTAGCTGTGCCGCGCACAGTATGCACCAGACCGAGTCGGTGCTTACGCCGAAGTGTGCCGTCATGCCAAAGAAGAGACGGGCTGCGAGAAGTCGATAGCCGCTTGTAATTCGATTTGCCGCGAACGGCAGCAATCAGCCTAAGGATAGGGGTAGGAAACGGCACACGCCGTCCCCTCCCTCCGAACCCGGTGTGCGGTTTTCCCGCGACGGGCTCTCCAGTCAGTTGTTTCCGCATCGGGATTGGCGCGCCAGTTCGTGGGCCGAGGAGACGGTGAACAGCCCAAGATTAGCGAAGAAGGCATTTGGCCATTGTATATGATCGCGTTGGCATCGCCCCTGACCAGGTCGGTGCTTCTGCCGGCGCAATATCGCCCTCAACCGGCGACGAACAAATCCGTCGATTGAGGTGAATGTGAACCGGTGGGCATGACGGAAGTAGCCGTGCCAGCCTCGCAAGGTCGGGTTGAGGGACGCAATGACGTAATCGATGGAGTGACCTTCGTTACGCATCGTCTTGGCGCGGATCTTATCCCGCAAGGACATCAGACTTTTCTTGCGCACCCACCGCTGCCCAGCTTCGAATCGGTACCCCAGAAACTCGAACCCTTGCCCTTCAACACGGCAGTCCCCGGCATGCGTCTTGTCCGGATGCAGGGTCAGTCCGTTCGCGCCTACCCAAGCACGCATCCGAGCCAGCGCAGACACCGCTTCCTCCCGACTGCAACACAACACCACGGCGTCATCAGCGTAGCGCACCATCGCCAACCCGGCCTGACGCATTTCGACGTCAAGCTCGTGAAGATAAACGTTGGCGAGCAAAGGGCTACCCCTGCGCACAGGCAACCCGTTCGCGGAGCGCCTTCCCCGGCTTGAAGTGGGGCCGATGCTTGCCCGGCACGAAGACTTGCTGCCCGGTTTTCGGGTTGCGCCCCATTCGCGGCGCAAGGGGGTTCACACCGAAGCTCCCGAAATCCCGAATCTCAATCCTGCCACCACTGGCGAGGGCGGTCTGCATGGCCTCCAGAATCAGACTGACGGCCAAGACGGTAGATTTCTCCTGGAGTTCAGGGAAGCGTTTAGCCAGTCGCGCGTTCAGATCAGATTTAAGCATGCCCGGATTTTACCCAAAACCTGCTTTGGCTCCGAAATCGCCGATACGGGACGCACCGATATCCAGCTCCACTAAACAGCTACTCAGAAGCAGATATCCGTCCCGCAAACTCCCGGCATGCATGGGCGCGTGCCGGGGGCTTTGTCGCTCATTGGCGTATCAACCCTCGATCAGCAAATCCTCGAGCGCACCGTTATTCTCAAGGTAGGTTAACCGTTTCCAACAACAGCGCTAACCCGACACCTTACTTGCGAGCTCAGTAGGCTCAAAACCCTCCGCCGACAGAGTCTTGTTCATTGCTTGCGCCATCGCTCCGCACGTACGCGGCTCAAGCTTGCTCAAGCACAGGGCACTATGCTGCGCACCTCACTTGCCTCTGCCAAATACGAAGACCAGTGCAGATAAAATGTAAAAATGTGCAAAACGTCACACGGCAAGATGCAAATCTAGTTTCATCATTAAATTCGTTCTACCTTAAGAAACGAAACCACAAGCACTGCGTCAGATAAATAACATCAAGACATTAGAGGTTGTAAAAAATCATCATGAGCTCATCCGACAGTAAAGAAGAAAAATGTGAATCTGACACATACAAAGAAAGAGCACATATCGAGCTCACAGAAATAAAAAACCTCATCTTGAATAATTTTGATGGCGGAGAATCGGCTATTGCGATAGCTCGCGTTATTGACAGCTTAAAACTTAAGCCCACCGCATCCCTTATCAAGGAAAATCACATTCCCGACACGGAGTTCGAGAAGCCATTTTCACGGACCCCCGCCAATGCAATAAGAGCCGCCCTCCATTTGGTCGACGCAAGAAAGTTATATAAGAAAGAGAAGTACTTTGACTGCCTATTGAGTGCATCTCAAGCGCGCGCTTACTGCGGAAGCATGACAACCAACATTCTTGCCATGGAGGACAAATCCAAAGCAGGCAAAGCGAGCGGCAAATCTAAACACGAAAAGAACACCCCGGTAAAAAATGAAGTCCAGCGACTGCTCGAAACAGCCATAAAAGACGGAGGACTCAAGCCTGACGACGGCTGGAAGTCAATCAGCAGTGCTGCAAGATTAATCGCGCCCGCCATTTCCACGTTCATCAAAGAGTACAAGCCTCCAGAGGGAAAGAATGGACTGGATTTAGTTCATACTCAAACTGAAAATTTAGTTAAAAAATGGATGTCCAAAGATCCAGTCATACGCGGGATATACGAGAAAAATGCCTTGCCGATCGGCATAAAGCGCCTCAAGGGTTAGCGACACACCTCCTTGGCCGCCCCCTTCGAGATGGCATTCGTGCTTTCAGGATGCCTTTCCCGAAAGTTCGCTCTATCTGCGGAGCGCTCAAACGCAAATGATAGTCCGGCTTGGTGAGATAGGCGATGACTTTACGTAAGCCGAATCGTCGAGTCGTATCCGAGGCGGAAACCATGCCGATACCTAGGTCGGTATATTTATCCTTAAAGGCATTGCAGTTCCAGTACAGACCTGTTCCTCCAAGTATGCTCTCCCACACTTGGCCAATCAGTTGTCCAATAGTCACATCCTCCCGAACCCTGGCACCGTTAAAGAAAAACAGCCAGTGATAATGAAACCCTTTCTTCAGCCCGTACTCAAGCTTCCAGCAGTACCCGAGTTGATGCGCCCAAAAGCTACTGCGCTTTAGCATCCGCACAAACCGTTCGCGATCACGGCATAACGAATCGGCGTTCACCGTTAGCCCGGAATACCTGCCCCCACTCTCTTCTGAGGGGTAGTACAGATCGACGCGCACCACGAGCATACGAGAGCAACGCACGAACAACTGCGAAACGTAATGATTGCCTGACCTATCGGTCTTGAGCGCATTTCTGAGGCATCGTCGCGTCTGTTCCTGGAAGAGATCACTACGCAACTCAGTACGACAAGCCGTCACGAAGTCATTGAGATGATCGCAGATCCTCGTCGCGCGTTCTTCCGATAGCCCACGCATCCCGCTTTCCACGCACTCTTTGACAAGCGGATCAAGGCCCAGGAGGTGGAAGAACACCTCCACTCGTGGATCGAAGCTGTGATACGGGTAATGCTTCTTGACGAACGCAGGCGCATACCTGATCGCGTTTATGAGCCTTGTCGCGACACCTTCACCATAACAAACACTCCACGTACCGTTTCGTGTCTTAAAAACACGGAACAGCGCTTCATCACGAGAAACAAGGGCATCAGCCATATCCGATACACCTGTGATCCAGGTGACCGCATCGTAGTCGCGTGTAATCGTAGGCGTCGGCACGCCCTCTTGGTCGTTCACGACCTTGACGGTATTGCGAAGAAGATACGAGTTCACTTCTCGTTTAGTCAGTCGCATCGAAAACACTCCTCTCCAATTCAATTGATAACACTTACCAAGTCAGTCACGCGTGTTCATGCGCCTCCTGTCGCGCACGCGTAACGCCATGTTTCAGCCCGATCCTCAGCAACGCTCAATGAGCCTTACCAAGCTTGCAGGTACCGCCAGTGACAACGCCTCATCAGAAAAGCACAATGGACAGGCATCGCCATGTATTGAGATGGCTCAATACCGGCAATGCACTCTGACCGCAACCAAGAGGCTCAACGTAACAGCTGTAAACCTCTCGGCAACAACAATAGGTATCCCGTCTACGCTAATACACCCCTCACTCATAACAAGAAAAGTAATT
>APMI01043681.1_pt1 | contig 11923 bp, 2 predicted proteins | sample 667938 | NCBI WGS metagenome assembly APMI01 (sample SAMN01084076, study PRJNA167559) | wastewater metagenome | biome: Wastewater | place: Denmark: Ejby Moelle, Odense | collected 2011-11-28 | reverse complement strand
TACTCATCTTTAATGTTTGATGACGCTAGTGAATTAATATCGCCAAAGTATGATTTTCTGAGTTGACCTGATCGGCAAGGTCCTGAGTAGAAATTTTTAGGATCTGTTATAGGTTTACCTTTGCCTTATTCGCCTCTTGGGTCTTAATAAATTTAAGCTTACGTAATCTAGTTTTGTATGGACCATCATCTCCGATAGCTGTTGAAATTGGATGACTGAACAATCCAAAACGCTGTTTAGTACCGAATGCATCTGAATCTGCTAGAGCTGATTGTCTTAATGCTTATTTGTCAGTCATTATATGTTATACTTTTTATTCCTATTACTACTATTATTATTAATATGTCATAGGATCATATATCATTAGGGTATTGATCTGTCAGCTCATTTCATAATATACGAAGGCTAAAGTGAAAAATTTATGCTCGTTTATTGGCTGTATACGTAAAATGCGAAGATAGATTTTTTGAATTTATTCTGTTATTAAAACAAACAAAATTGAAAATCAAATTCTGAAACTAAACTATCTATAAACTGAAAATAAAATAAGGTCATCTTCCAGCAGTTTTAAATTAGTATGCAAAAATAAATTTCGAAAATCAAAAGGGAGGGTTATTTTGGAGCTGCCAATAATGCATTTGCATGAGGTAATAATGCATGAGGGCATTATTTTCAATTGGCATGTACATCCAATTCATATTTTCTTGCACTAGCCCTTGTTATTCTATTTTAGGTTGGGTGCTAGGGCTGCTGCTCTCGATCTTTGTATTTTAGTCGGAGACCCTTTTTTGCCTTTCCGCTTTTCTCTAGAAGATTACACCATCCTATTTGTACCTTTTGAGGATCATGCGAGCTGTCGATGGTTTCAGTCCCAGAATCTCCGCAGTTCTTTTGATGGTAAGTCCTTCATGGCACACATGATTGACAATTTGCAGTCTTGTCTCGTAGCCTATGAGGCTGTACTTCAAAGTTTTCTTAGCTTTGCCCATGAATTCCGTAGAAAATATTATACTCTATGCGAGAAAGTCCTGCATTTGTATTGGAGCAAGGGTATTTGCTCTAACAGTCAAATCCACAAATATTTAAATGTTCAATTGATTTAGCAAGCCTTCAGCAAACACTGGCAGTCTCTAATTTCACTCATTTTCTTTCATATTTGCCGATTTAAGTGATGCTACGAATTTTAAAGAATGTCAATATTTGTGTTGTTATAAACAAAATCTCAAAAATGGAGCTAGAGTAGCAAGTAAAGTATAAGCAAAATACTAATAATATTAACAAATTGAGGCATAAATAGTCTGTTATAGGGCAAAAATGGACTTATTTTATGGATATAGGTGATCAGCATTATATAATATTTCCTGATATAGCAAATAATGAAGTTATAATGTATAAATTATATATAAAATAATGCAAACGTAGACATAGCAGCAAATAAGCACTTAACCAGAACAATAGCGATTCGATTCTACTGTGGATCAGCCCACAACAACAACTATTTAACAGCAGCAACAGCAACAGCAACAGAATGGTTACATGGACCCTGATCAATACAGTATAAATTATTACACACTACAATAATAACAACGTCAGTATTATTGGCCACCGTAACAGTACAGACAGTGGTACATGATGACTTACTATCAAAATATTAACGTATACAATCAGTCCATATACCAGCATAATCACATGCAAGGCTATAATAATAATATGAGTTACGGTAATGGTAATGGGTATCAATGGCCAATCAGCAATGTTAATAATAATAATATTGCAGTGCAGAAAGAGAAAGATGGGAATAAACTTAGTAGAAATCAGAAGAGGAAAATTAAGAAGAAAATGTTACAATAGTAGTATGAAGAAGAGAAGAAGAAAATTGGTAAATGGGTTGATCTTTAGCGTAAAGATCTAGTGCAAGATATCAAGAAAATATAATAACAATAAAATAAATTAAAATAGAAAAGAAAGTAAAAATTATCGCATTTGATTGAAATTCATAAATAAATATACAAACATATGCTCAAGAAGAATAGAGGAATTGTACAGTCAAAAAGAGAGCATGTCGGTAATTTCAGAAAGAAGAAGAAGAAACCCTCACACATCAAGAGAATGAAATAACTTTACGAAGAAGTGAGAAATGGAAAAATTAAGTAGAATTGTATTGTCGAACCAGATAAGATTATTTTCAAAAATGATAAGAAATAGGACTAAAAATTTGAGAAGATTGTTTAGTAGAAATAAGAAGATTATGTTACAGAGAGTTAAAGTGAGACATAAAAAGAGATGTAAGTAAAGAAAAATAATAAGTAAAAGAATGGTAAATATAAGAATGCTAAAAATATGAAAAAATAGCAAAAGAAAAATCTCAAAAATATCAAATAATAAATGAGATAGTAATAGCCATAGCATGAACTAAGTCCTAACAAAAAACAAGAATAGGAGCAGAAAGAGATAAAAATTATAAACTACAACAAAGTGGGGAAACTAACAGGTTATCTTTACAACGGAATTACTCTAAGATAATGGGTCGATCATGTTCCAACTGCAAAACTGGAAGATATAACACTTAAGTTGATCAATAGGCTAGCGTATAAGCAAGCAATAAAGAAAATAAACCAGCCATAAAAAGCTAAGAAGTTAGTTATATCTGGTTTTCATGAATGCAAGCGAACATTATGGACCAAAATAGACAAGAAAAGAGCTCACATTCTGATAGTTGCGCTTAATATTTAGAGAAATAACTTAGAAAAAGGTACTGATCACCAAATGCAAGAGGTGCTTGGTTATGCATAAGCCATTAAAGTACCAGTTATTCATATTTCTACGCGCTCAAAATTAGGTCGAGCTTTTACTGGTAAGTTCGGACCTCGCATTACCATGGTGTCAATTATTAACTACGAGGGGTATGAGGACATGGTTGAAGCCTTACTGGAAGAACATCGGGAAGCGCGTAAAGTATACGACGAGACCAATCAATACTGTTTTAAATTTTGACCATATTTGAATAATTAGGTGTAAATAATTTTTAATATTGTTATAATTAATTTATTTAACATAAAATAGAGATATAAGAAAGTAAAAAAAGTAAAAGATAGCTCCCATTAAACTGATTATAACGCAGGGTTAATGAGTATTGTAAAATATTATTAACATAGAATTCTCAAATGTACGGAGTCCCCAAAATTTACAATAATTTGTTATGATTTTGCAATTTTAGTTTCGAGCTATAAAAACTAATTTTCAAACTCTTAGCAATAAAATAGTGAATTGATTTTATATATCGTTCTGTTTTGTCTGTATATAAAATGCAGGTCATTATTATAAATTGCCAAAATCTAATTAAAAAAATGCGCAGAAGCCAACCCGAATAGCAATATACACTGCAAACCCATAACGAACTGCTGATAAACTACAAGCAAGACATTTAAACTCAACGTAATACATTTTCTCCTTTATGGCAATCAACCTGGCTACGATTTTAACATGACATCAGTTCATATATTCTGCCGTATATTGCAGGTGAGCAGATATTGTCGTCGGAGATGATCGGTGAGAGTAATATAGGATTAGCTGGACAACAAGCAAGTAAGATAGGAATAAAGCATACGTTTAGCTTGCCGTACAGTATTAGGGAGTTGAAAAGGGTTATTATTTTGCATTGTAATTGTAGTTTAGATGTGGTCGGTGAAGTCAGGAAACATACTACCAGCATATTCTATAGAATTGCTAATGGTTTCGTCGCACATTGTTTTAAAAATGCATCAGGTTAGTTATGGAGGTCAGTCATCCAGGGCTACAATCGCATCAAAGATAGAATCAATGTTATGGTATCGTGCCTAGTTATGGTACTCAAGCAAGAAGTCACCAAACGAGCTATCGAGGACTAAATATTTTCCATAATCAACAAGGAAATGATAAACCACCATAATTATGAAGCCTATGTAAACTCATGTTTGACTGCGGTTGAAGAACTAAGAAACACTTGCCTTTCCTTACGCCAATCGAAATTAGCAGATGATTTCCCTTCAGTCTCACATTCAGTCATCAAAATGCTGTCTTAATTGTCGACAATTCGTATTTTTCCATATGCTGACTATCTATAACGCTCCAAGAAATACTATGCAGATCTACTGTCCTCTCGACAGCTGGCTAAGAATATCTGGATGTTCCCTATTCTTTATTTGTTGGTCAAACTGGAACGAGTACTCGAGAGTGTGTTGGTTCCACATGAAGGACAAATCAAAGATATTGAGAAACTGCTTAAATAATAACCTTGGCGAGCATTATAGCAAGATAGTATTCTTAGGGTGCTTGCTAAATAAGTAATTGAAGAAGTCTATGAAGATCTCATTTAGTATGTCGATTATTTACTCAACCCTGATAATGAAAGTTAACTCACCAAGAAAAGTGAGGTGCAATGGGTGTTAACCGTAGAAGAGAAGAAAGACATGCTGCGTTATATGTGGCAACTCACCATACTACTTTAGAGAAACTCCAGTCACGAGGCAACTCGATAAGGAGCAATAGATCGAAAATCAGTAGACAAAAAGACTCAGAAAAGTAAATTATTACAAAGAATGGTAATGATTGCTGGAGATATTAAAAAATTTATCAACTTTGGCGATAATAATCCAAACTTGTGTCAATTATACAAAATCATACAATTCCGGGATCATATACTATCAATTATCGATTAATGTTTCGACGGAGACAATAAAATGTTGAGCGCAATCACAATGAAAATCTAAGAGACAATAACGGATGAGGAATAAGCATACAATCAAAAGCTATGCAGTATCGTCCTTTCTGCTGGTTATAAATTCCCGCGAGCAGAAATACAACAAAATACCCCTGCTTTAATGATTGATGAGTCTTTATAAGGTAATACTTGCTTACAATTAAACAATTTGTGCTCCTTCAAACTTTTCAAGCTAACTCCTTCTAAGTAACAGTTCATAAGAAAATTTGAGCAATAGTTTTCATCTTTTGTACTGCCAAACTGGCATTAAGAATTCAGTTTGGCTGAGCAAGAGCATTTTATAAGACCTATTCAGAAATAAATTGGGTATGGGCTTAGTAGAAATATTTAAAGAATGCTTAATGATGTTTGGAATCAAAAGTATCAGTGTCTTGTACTTTAAAAAATTAACATATTTAATTGTCGAGTTCTTTCTCAAGATTGGCCACGATTTCAAGACGCTGGTTATCGCTTGGCCGACGGATTGCTTTAAATTCGTAGTGATTTTTAAATTCAGTTCCTTAGTCAACCTTAGCATGACAAGAAAAAGTTGAAATGGATTGAAGAATTTGGTAGAATAAAAATTTCCATTTCAAAAATTTAATCCAATGTTAACGAACTCTAAGCATCGATTTTAATATTGCTTAGTAAATCATATCGACCACTAAAGACTCAACAGTTCGTTTAAGTTTTAGAATACACTGCAAAAGACATGAAAATAATATTAACTGAACTAACTAATCAAAATCTTTTAGTTTATAACAAGGATGCAGATAATTATGAATTAAACTACGAAAATTAAATTCCCTATAATTTTGAGCCCAAACAGAAACTAACGGCCAAAGCGCAGAAAAAGCACGTAGAAAAAGATTATGTGTTTATCATCGAAGCCCATATTACTCGTATTTTAAAGAGGAGAAAATCAGTACAAAAAACAGACTTGTCTAAATTATTGACAAATTAAATAAAATTTGATGGTCATGTCGCCACAATGGAGTAAATCAACACTGCTATTGAACGGCTAATCGCCAAATAGTTTATAAGCGTGGAAAAAAATAGGGGAATTATCAAATACATTTAATGAATAGAAAAGAAAACATTTCATTTAAATTCATCATCGATAAATTATTTATTTTATTTAATATATTCTGTTTTTTCAAGGATAGGCAACTTCACATAAGCGAGTGCGCGGTTAAAAAGAGAAAGCAGGTTTGTTTATAATCGAATTAAATTTGCTACCCTTGATTTGAATGAATAATAAGAATTATCGGAAGACTCAGTTAAAAAAATATAAATCATTTGATAGGCAATTAGTGTTTTACTCTCCAAATTCGGTAATATTTTATATTTTTGAGATTTCCTTGCGCATTGAGTCGGGCTAGTTTTATGAGTCATCGTCGACTTTATTTAATTTTTCCGCAGCTCTGGGATTTTCGGCTGCAATAATTTGATCAGAGACCAAGCAAAGAGTATGCCTGGTAGTAGTATAGCAAAAATCGCCTGAAATGTCTGAATATTTCCTCTTTGAAGCGACCATTTTCATTGATCTCTGTCGATCCTATTTTATTATTATAAACAAAACTCTAAGGATAGATAGTATAAACTTGCTGTCATATCATTTGTGCTCTCATCTTGGCTTATATGCTCAACCAAAATCTATACTCGAACTGCTTATAGACATGTTGACTATTTTTATCCGAGTTGATAATTTTGGGTCTGTGCAACCTTTTTGACATTTTATCCGCTCTATCTCCTGGGCTAACAAGGCACGAGCTACACATTTTCTGGTTGCCCTTTCCCAGGATGGAGTCTTTCAGCTCGTTTTATTGAACTTTAGCTATCTTTGAGTAAATCCATGCATTTTAAAAACCCCATCGTCGCGTATTGGGTATCTAGAAGTTGCACTAGACAAAATAAGTATCAAATTTAAATCTTGTTTATATAAAATGGTGCATTCATATGAAAGTTTCTCTCATGACAAAAAACATTGTAATATGACCTTAAAATTTCGATAATATTTAACACCTACACAAGTAAAATAGCAACAGTATTTACAATTTTTTATACCCTTTAAACATTTTTGTGCACGCTTTTATCTGAAACAGCCAGATTTTTCAAGTTCATGCCTTGATAGTCTACATTATAGGCTCCATTAATATGCAATATAATCTTATGATACTTGAACCAGATCAACTTAACTACTTTTAAACAAGCTTGTTTAAGCTCTCACCTATTTGAATGGCAATTTGCTACATTAACAATAATAAAAGCTGCAATACCTATTTTTAATGTTTGATCGTAACTGATTTATCTCGAACAAATCAAGCCTAACATTCTTGAAAGACTCAATACAGTTCAAAAAGCTATATTGAAGGGATTAATATAGAAAAAATATGACAAATGATAGAAATAAGACATGTATATTTTTGCTTTCACATCACAACTTCCAATTCTAATTTAAAGTTATTATTGATTTTGATTATTCGAGAAAAGTTACAAATATCATAGTTTTCATCAACTGAATTACAGTGGTCAAACCCGACGAGCATGTTTTTGAGCTCTTAATTAGATTTATCGCTTCAATTGGATATTTTATTTTTACAAGGCTTATATCAAAGAATCTTTTGCACTTTATTAGTGATCATGGTCTTAAACAAATTTCTAAAGCTTTTATCTCCATTCGTTGATTATATTTTATAGATTGGATCTTTATCTAATTTCCACATCTGCTAGTATAGATTCAAATTCTGTTTTTTGCCTCTATGTGTCTGCTTCCAACCGTTTTATGGTTTATTTTAAGTTATTAACTTAATGCAGGCTATTTTCTGGCTCGCTAATGACTCTGAGCGAAGTTAAAGTTTCTTCTGATCGAATTCTGGATAAATTTTTAGTCAACTGTTCAGCATTTCTTCTTATTTATGTTGTCTATCTTTGAAATTTATCATTTGCTGAACACAATTACTTATTTTTCTGATCCAGTTCGCTATTGGCTAATAAAGCATCTTTCAACCCTAAATCAAGTCTCAGTATAGTCCTTTTATTTTATTCCAATATTTTTTCTAAGTTTTATACTTTTCTTAACTCTCTTTGATATTTTTATCTCAGCTGCTCGATGCTGTTTGATTTTTATACGATTGCTTGATGATTTTTGTATATTTATGTATGAAGTCCATTTTTTTATCTCTCCATCTTTTTTCTTTATTAGTCGAGACGGAAGAACTATGCTTCTCTATCTTTTAGCTTAAGTGTAAGTCTAGAATTCAATTAACTAAAATCTTTGATCTATTTTTGATACTTTTCCTCTAAATTCTGGAATTTCTTAACCATCTTTTCCGCTACTTTTTATTACGTTTCTGCTAATCGCACCTTCAGACCGTTAATGATATGGGAGACGCATTAAAATAATACTTCGGGTACACGTTCATTTTAAGCAGCAGTTAATCTGATAAAAAGTTGAGAATCTCCCAAAGATTACTGTAGAATCGAGATAAATTTAACTTTAAGCTTTGAATTTTATTCGTATGATTTTTTCTTAATTAAAGATTCACTTCGCGCAAACTCAGGACTCAACAGTATTTACTCAGTTCTTCCATCTGATTTCCGCCTATACTGTGGGTCATTTAATTTTTATTTGTACTCCGATATTGTTCTTTAAAGTTCTTCAATCTTTTTCTCTTTTGCCTTAATATTTTCAAGAATCTTGTATGGGTTGGGAAAAGATTTGTCATTCTTTTGAAACACTTGAAGCAAAGTCCCAATGTAGTATTTTTCAATCAGCTAGGAGTCAGGATTGGGAAACTAAGATTTTTTTCGCTCGAGGTCGCGGAAAGGATTAAACGCTTGATTATAAAATTGTCTATTGGAGCGAATATACTGCTTCTCAGCGCTTTGCGAGTCCCTCATACGTACTAGTATTCTGACTGCTAAATAAAGATGAAATTAAAGTTAAAATATTGCTAATATTCTTGTTGAGTAATATATTTCAACAGCGCGCTGGCACAATTTAACCTTTTTATCTTTCTGTTTCGCCCTTTTCAATTTTCATTCGCTATATAAATTCAACTGGGATATTAAATTATATATTAAGTGTGTTGATGAAACGGCCAAAAATATATCAAAAAAATCCCCACATTAATATAACTAAATCATAACTATTCCCTGTATGGTTCAGGAATATATGCTCTCTTGTCTATATCGAATTGTTTACCGCACATACGCATGTAAGAACTAAATGATTACTAATTCTGTTTGTTATAATGAGACATTCTTAAGTCACACTTCTAGAAATTGGGACAAAATTTTATAATTGCGTTCAACATTTTCCAAGTTTCACTGTTTATGTTTGATCTCTTAATCCAAATTTATTGTAAATATGGTAAATCGAAAATTTACTATTCAGAGATGTGTTAGTAGAATCTATACAAAATTGTGTATACTACTTGACTTAAGTTTTCTGATAAATCGACGATTTCAACAAATTTTATCTGTGGAAATTTTAGTATACTTTATTCATTTAATTTCTTAAGTCCTTTAAGCTTTAATTTTTTTATTGAAGGATTGGAAAGTTAAACTCCATTCTTAATTGGATTGAAAGATAGGTTCAGCTTTTAAATTTTAACAAGTGCGTTAATGTACCTCAATTAATGACCTTCGATTTAATTACCTGCCAAATCTAATTCAATTAGCTAAGTATATGTAGAACAGAGCTTTTCTAATGAAGCATCACTAATGCGACAATATTTCAGTTTTAATACTTTAAGGTTTTATGGACATTGAATACCCAGCAAATTATAACTGGTTTCTACCTTCTTTAAAAATTTGCTTTATAGCTTTTCCAATGTTAAATCTTTAATTTATGTTAATTTGCTCATTAATCGCCTAAACACATCTTCAGATATTACCTTATTTAACGAAAACAGTCTTATTTTGGTAATTTATCCTATTTATATCTTTTCCATGAAACTTTACAAGAATTTATTGTTAAGTTAAAAATTTCTAAAATTCCACTCGTTACTCCTCACAATGTGCAACAATATTTCCAATTATTATACAGGAAGATCAAAAAATAAATTCAAATCTATAGTAATAAATTTACTATCCCTGCTAGCTCTCCTTATTTCATCTAAAATGCAACTTCTTACAACTACTGAATTTTATTTACAAAGTGATAAATATTGTTATTCTAGAAGTTCTCTGTTTGTTTTTGATATAGCACTTGTTTTACTTTTTACAAATGGTAATAGAGGGCGACTATTGCTATTAGCGTCTTATGGGTCACTCTTTTCTTAGTCAGATTTCATTGAAGTTTGGATATTCTCATGAGATTTTAGGAATAAGAACAGTTTCTTCTCGTTCTCAGACTCTAAAAGTTGAGCTTCAAGAGTTTTGATTCTTTGCCTGTTTTATAAATTATTTTAAAGTTCCTCATTCAGCTATTTTCTTTTAATTTCATCACTTTCAGCAATAGATTTTAATTATTTTTGTATTTAAAATTGATCGTTGTATTTTTAACATGACTCTAAAATTTGCGATTTTAAAAACAAAGCCTCATAATGGTCATCAGATCCCTTAATACAGCATTTTAATGCAATTTCACAGTATTGTAAAGCTTTTTATTAATTAAATGTTTCGAAGTATGCTTGACAAATCTTATAATTCAAGAGATATTTAACTTTTTCATCCTTAATTTTAGGTAAAATCTGTTCGGCTAAAGGGTAAAGTCTGCGCCACCATTCAGAAAATTAAATTTTGCAAAAGTAATTTGTTATTAATTAAATTTGAGCTTGACTATTAAAAGTAAAAAATGCTGGTGATTTGATTTCAGTCTCCATAATTTTTATCTACTTGATCAAAGATTCGGCAGCTTCTAGCTATTTGCTTGTGGTTTTAGTTGATTTATACTTCCTGGCTTATTAGAATTTTTCATGAAGAATGTAAAAGGCGAATAATTAATTCTTCGTTTTTTGTAAATCTTATTGAAGTTTGTGCTCTGAGCAGAAATTATAGTCCATTTTCAAAAACTTTTCAACTTACAGATAGTTATTAGACATCTTCCTCAGAGCAACTCCTCTATAGAACCAGGATCTTGCTAGACATTTCTTGATTTTGTAAGATTTATGGGAAAACTGATAAAATTTATCAACTTTCTCTGCAATTTTGTAAATAAGCTTATTAATCTTAGGTGAATTACTATCAAATTTGTTCGCTTCGCATGTCAAAGCATCAATAGAATTATTCACAAACTCAGCATACAATTCCTCCAAACTCAATAAATATTGTTTCAAATGTTAACTCTAGTACAATTTATGATCTTGCAATTTAACAGCGACTAAATTATTTAAAATTTACTTGTTTAAATAATATACTTGTAATACTTGATGCATGTATTGTTGCGCTCGAAGAATAGATGTTTTCCTGAATTTTTACTCACATCAATATTTTATATTTAGTCGTATAAATGTTGACTCAGTTATGATATTGTTTTTGTTTAGCATTCTATTTTCTATAGAATATCTTAGTAAGTTTTTGATTGCTTATTTTCGTAGTATTATTTGATTTTTGTTAAACACCTGCATGATCGCATATGTACTTCTTCAATATTTCTTAACTTTTCTCAAATTTTCTATTTTTGTATACTCTCGACCAATCAATATACATATCCACAATTCTATAGAAATCCTAGCACAATAATATGTTTATTTACATCGATATTGGGCTTGAATGCTGTTTCAGCCTGACTGTACATTTGAACAGCTTTATCTAATTATTTGTTTGATTGATGCTCGCGACCTGTGTCGTAATGTTGTTCAAATTTTGATTATTGTTGGTATTTTTTTGTGTTTTTGTGCTGTTCTTTTCTTAGCATTACGTTGTTTTATGATATTATATTTTTGGAGCCAAATTGTTAATATTAAAATAAATATCAACATATTTCTAGTATTTTTATTCCAGTAATCAGCTACGGATGAGCTTGAGTGGAATATTAACTGTCACCTTGAATCCATCCCTGAATATAATCTTGAGGTCAATTTAGAAATCGAGCTGACACCACATATATTTCATCGAGGGACACGAGTAATATCTCGGCAATATCATATAGATCGGCAAATCTAGATTTCTAGTTACATTTCCATCACACATTTGAATCAGTTGAATTTCCGTGCGCTAAGTAATTGAACTGGAACT
>APMI01041977.1_pt1 | contig 11923 bp, 8 predicted proteins | sample 667938 | NCBI WGS metagenome assembly APMI01 (sample SAMN01084076, study PRJNA167559) | wastewater metagenome | biome: Wastewater | place: Denmark: Ejby Moelle, Odense | collected 2011-11-28 | reverse complement strand
TTGCTGGCCGATTCCGCTGCGGCCTATCCCACCACAGTGAGGTTGGACATCGCTGGACTACCCGCGAACTTCATGCCCCTATTCGCAGGCGGACGAACCGCCTTTGTGCCGGAGGGCGAGCAGGTGGTGGTCCACGGCGGGGTGTCGGTCGAAGAGCTGATCGTGCCCTTTGTGAAAGTCAGTTATGTGATTGGTACCGAATGAATTCATCAGCCCCAAAAATAGGCTTTGATCGGTTCATTCAGCTTGATTGGGCGGCTGCGGCACTGAATGTTCGTGCAGGCGTGGCTGGGCTAGATGATCTGAATGCACTGCTTGATGCCGCCGAACTTGGCGTGGAAGCCAAGAAGAAAACACGCACCGTACTGAATCGGTTGTGGCTGGAGCCACGCGCCGAACTGGTCGATTACGCAGATCGCGGCGTGGCCATCCATAAGGCGCATTCAGACATCCCAGTCGCCGCGCTGTGCTGGGGCATGGCTGTTGCGACGTACCCGTTCTTCGGCAAGGTGGCCGAATTGGTGGGCCGCCTGTCCGCCATCCAGGGCGACTGCGCATCCGCCGAAGTGCACCGGCGCATGAGTGAGATCTACGGGGAACGTGAAGGCACTCGGCGCATGACCAACATGGTTATCCAGAGCCAAGCGAGCTGGGGCGCTCTGGAGCGCGTGGAGAAAGGCAAGCGCGTTATCCGGCTTGCACCTACAGCGATCGAGAACGACGAACTGACGGCATGGCTGATCGAGGCTGCTGTGAGCTACGCGGGAAAGCCGGTTTCTGTTCCTGGTTTGCAGTCGCTACCGGTGTTGTTCCCGTTCGCCCTGACGCGGCCATTGGCCTATGTGGTGTCGAACAGCGCGAATTTGAGCCTTCGGTCGGAAGGGCCGAGCAACCAGTTTGTAGCGCTTCGCAGCGCGATTTGAAGAAAGGGAATCGACACCTCATGTCAAATTCACATCGCATCACCTTTTATCCGGTAGGTAATGGCGATACCAGCCAAATCATCCTCGAGAATGGCAAGCGCATCCTGATGGATTACCGCCACCGCAAGAAGACCGAGGAGGGGGAAGGTCCCGAAATTAACCTGAAGGCTCGCCTTGAACAGGAGCTCAAGGATGCCGGGCGTGATTCCTTCGACGTGGTAGCGTTCACCCACGCCGACACGGACCACATCGAGAACAGCACCGAGTTCTTCGAGTTGCGGCACGCGACGAAGTACCAGGGCAACGGCCGTATCAAAATTGACACCCTCTGGGTCCCGGCTGCCATGGTCCTGGAGACGGGTACAAACGGCCAGCAATCGTCAGAGTTCGTCATCTGGCGCCAGGAAGCCCGTCATCGCCTGAAAGAAGGCAAAGGCATTCGCGTGTTTTCCAAGCCGGAAAAGTTGAAGGACTGGCTGGAAGAAAACGGCCTGACACTTGAGTCGAGGCGGCACCTTATTACCGACGCGGGACAGCTTGCCCCTGAGTTCGACATCGGCACCGACGGGGTTGAGTTCTTCTGCCACTCGCCGTTCATCAAACACGTTGATGATGGTGACGACCTTCGTAACGCCGCCTCACTAATTTTTAACGTTCGCTTCCGCAGGAACGGAACCGACTACGACTACTTGGCGGTCGGGGACTCGGAGTGGTCGGTGCTTGAAGACATCGTTACGACAACCAAGGCCCACGGGAATATGGACCGGCTTGCCTGGGACCTGTACAACATCCCGCACCACTGCAGCTACCTGGCGCTCAGCGATGAAAAGGGCGAGTTCGAAACCACTCCAAAGCCGCTGGTCGAAGAACTCCTGCTGTCGGGCAAAGAAGGCGCCTACATAGTGAGTTCAAGCTGTCCCATTCTCGATACCAAGGAAGGCCGGGAGCAGACGCAGCCGCCGCATGTCCAGGCGAAGAAGTCCTACGAGACTTACAGGAAAAAGACGGGGGGCGCCAAGTTGCTCGTGACGATGGAGGAACCCAACGCCACCAAGCCGGAGCCTCTGGAATTCAAGGTCGATAGCCAAGGCTTGTCGCTGGCGCGAGCTGCAGCGTCAGCGGCCAGCGTCATTATTTCCAAGCCGGCGCCAAGGGCTGGTTAAGTGGTCGCCGACTACTACACCTTGGGGGAGTTGCTGCCGGACCTCGACGATAGCAGGCTCGAGCACGAGGAGAGCCGGCGGCTGCTCGCAGCATGCCAACAGCATCCAGCCTTCGACATTGTGGAATTGCGGCGCCTGGAGAAAAACGAAGCCACTGACCAAGTCGTGCAAGCCGTTGATGGGATTGTTGTCGAGTGCTGTGACGGGACTGTTCCCTCCCGTAATGCGTCGGGCGTCAAAAACCGAGAGCGTCTACTGCTGTTGCATGGTCCAGGGTTGTTGACTCCACACGAAGTGCGGGCTCTTCGTGCCAACTTCCCTGCTACGCCGCATCAGAACGCTGTTCCGGACGATGAGCCTCCCTCTTTGTGCTTGTACTTCGAACCGTGGAGCGCAGTTGAGCGTACGTGGACACCGACCAAGCATCTGCAACGAATTCTTTGGTGGCTCCGTGAGACGGCCCTCGGAACTTTGCATCGCAGCGACCAGCCGCTTGAACGGCTGCATTTCGTCTCCCCGTATCAGATTGTCTTGCCGGCAGATTTCAAGGAGCGTGCGGCGACTCATGCAGAGGTTCTCCGCTTGGCGTGCGCACGGTCACGAAGCAACGGCACCGTATTACGCGGTGTGTTTCAACCGAAGGGAGCTGCAAAAACGCAAGGCGACGATACAGGGCTCGACACCATCATCGTCACGGCACCCACGATGGTCTCTATGCGAGTCGAGCGATATCCCGCCACGTTGGGCGCGTTGCATGACCAGTTGGCGCGGTATGGCTCCGAGCTTTTGTCACCGCTCGTCGATGCGGCCAAGAATGCGCTGCCAAGTACAGGGCTGCCTATTCAACACCGGGGTGCCAAGCATACGCTCCTTCTGCTTCAGGTGCCGGTAGCACGACGCGAGAACGACGCACCTGAACGTACCGATGTGACCGGTTTCATTGTTCACGACGCATCTCTCGCACAGCTAGGAATTGCATGTGGTGCGTATTTCGACGGGAAAGACGGCAAGGCCTATGAAAGCCGCGACCTCGGAGTCGCTGGAATCGCCGCCATGCCAGCGGAGAGCGGCGAGGCGTGGCGGAACCTCGTTCTTGAGCCGGTAGACGTTAGAGTTGCATTTTCATTAAACGATGCCCGCCGAGCATCCGGAATCAGCACCGAAGGTGCTGAATTCCAGGGCGTGCTTGCTGGCGTCGGAGCTTTGGGCAGCAGCATGGGCGAGCTTTGGAGTCGCGAGGGTTGGGGAAACTGGTCCTATATTGACGACGACATATTGTATGCGCACAACATCGTCCGCCACGCAGGCAAAGACCCGCACATCGGATGGGCGAAGGTCGATGTGGCGCTCAACATGGCGGAGCTAAATTGGCCTACGGAGGCTAAGCCGAAGGCAATCGCCGCGAAGGCTAACGACTTCGGCAACGCAGAAGTAAATGACGCGATTTCGGCTGCATCGCTGCTCGTCGATGCCACCACGACGCTCGAAGTGCCACGTGACCTATCTGACCGCGATGGCACGCCGCGCATGGCTTCTACTTTCCTGACGCCATCCGGGCAGGATTCCGTTCTGCTGCTCGAGGATGCGGTGAGGAACGTTCGCCTGAGTTCGCTAGAAGCGCAGTACTACCGGGCGATTCTCAACAGCGACTGGGGGGCTACACACCTGGTTGGCCACCAGGGCTCCTATTGGGTGGGCGCTGGTTGTCGAGACCTGTCCGGCGTCCTGTCTCATGAAGTCGTTCAACTTCACGGCGCCACGATTGCGCGACAGGTCCGATTGCTCTCGGCACGGCCGGAGGCGCAGATTCGCGTGTGGTCTATGCACGAGGAGTCCGGTGCCTTGGTCGTCGACATTGTCTCAGTGGAGGCATCGCTACAAATCCACCTCGGGGAATGGGACATCATTTGGGACGAGGGGTTGGAAAAGAAGCTCAGATCGTTACGGGCAGGCGGTCTTCCTAACGAGACCGGAGGCGTGATCCTCGGATACGTGGACCAAAAGCGCAAAGCCATCCACGTCGTGGACGTTCTACCGGCTCCCAGTGATAGTGAAGCAAGTCGGGCAGGCTTTACGCGAGGGGCGGACGGTGTGAAAGATGCGATTGAATGCGCTTCGGCGCTGACAGCAAACATCGTGAGCTATCTCGGAGAATGGCACTCCCATCCAAGGCACTCCTCAGCTGCGCCTAGCGTCGCGGATGCCGCATTGCTGGCTTACCTCGCGGAGACCCTGGCGATGGACGGTGTGCCTGCGCTAATGGTCATCGTCGGCGAAACCGACATTTCGATTTCACTTGGGGAAGGAGCCGCCGCATGAACGACGTTCATTCCGAATCGAAAAATGCGATTGGACTAGCCATCTCTGGCGGGGGAGTGCGCGCGGCCGCCTTTCACGCTGGCGTCATGCGTTACCTAGCTGAGAAAGACCTTCTGCAGGACGTCGTACACGTTTCTTCGGTGTCGGGCGGCAGTCTTTTCATTGGAATGGTGTTCCGCATCGCGGATTACCGTTGGCCGAGCTCGCAGGCCTACCTGGGCGACGTGTTTCCTCGTTTTCGCCAAACGCTGACGAAGCAATCCCTGCAGTGGTCCGCCGCAGCGCGGCTCCTGCTTAACCCTCTCAACTGGCGATTCCTGTTATCCCGCGCGAACGTGGTGGCTCAAGCTATTGAGGCTCTGTGGGATGTCAAAAAGCCGCTCAGCGCTATTGGAACTTCGCCAGTTTGGTCCATCAACTGCACGACAGGAGAAACAGGGCGTCGCTTTCGATTCAAGGGTGTGACGATGGGGGATTATGAACTTGGTTACGCGGACGTCGACGACTTTAGCCTCGCCAGAGCGATGGCCATTTCGGCGGCGTTCCCGGGCGGCATCGGGCCGCTCACCGTGAAGAGTGAAAAGTTCGAATGGAAGAAGCGCAAACAGTGGGGAACTGGCGAACCTGAGCCATATCGGTTGCCCTTTAACCGCCTGCACTTATATGACGGTGGGCTGTACGACAACTTGGGCATTGAGCCCTTGTTCGACGTTGGTCGGCAAGAGCTAAAGAACGATGACACGCTTCGTTCAGACGTTGCCTACTTGCTCGTGTCTGATGGCGGTGCGCCGCTCGCTCGCCAGACCATCCCTCATCCGTTGAATCCCTTCCGTTTCAAGCGAATCGCTGACATCGCGCTGGACCAGAGTCGCGCATTGCGCGTGCGTGCGTTCGTCAACTTCCTACAGAAGAACCCGACGGCGGGCGCGTACGTTGGCATTGGAACGGCAGCGGAATCCTCTATCGAGCGTTTCGCTAAAGGGCGCGAGGCTGTTGCTTCCGAGCTTTTGACTCGGGCTTGGCTGTCAGCCGCCGACGCTAAACGTGCCGCAACCTACAGCACCACCCTTCACAGGCTAACTGAATCCAGTTTCGACCTTTTGGCTCGCCACGGCTATGAGACGGCCAAGTGGAACGTGGAGATGATGTCCCAAAAACGGATGCTAGTGCGCCAGCCGTCCGAATCTGAATGGTGATTATGGAACTGAAACCAATCAACACAAGGTTCCGTGCATATCAGCTCGGCGAACCAGGGTCGTCGTTCTCCTATTTTGCAGACGGACACTTCACCCTTATTGAGGCCAAGCTCACGGACCGAAGCTCCCCGTCGCTGGCAGCAGAATTAAAAGCATGCGGCAGGACAACCATCGATACGCTTCACATCACAAGCTGGGACCAAGACCACTGTGATTTCAAGGAACTACAGGAGATTCTGAGCGCCTTGAAACCGAAGAAGATTGAGTATCCTGGGTACGACCACGACTCGGAGAATGCGAAAAACTGTCTGCAAGAAATTATGCGCTACCAGGCTGCTCGTCGTAAGGCCGCTTTGTCGATGCTGGCGCGCCGCATCGACCCTCCGTACGTAAAGGGCCTTGATGAGGCAGAGGGACTTGGATATACAGACATCATCTTTCATCCAAAGGAACTCTTTTCTGGTTCCAACGACAACTCGACGGTCAAGTTGTACCGAGGGGGGATGTTCAATGTCGCTAGCTTAGGCGATGTGGAGCACGCAAACATCGGTTCAATGTTGCGGCGGAGTCGGGTCTTCAAGACTGAGGTGGACGTGCTCATCCTGGCACATCACGGTTCGGACAATGACGTGAACTCGAAGAAGTTCTTTCAAACCATAAAGCCAACTATCGCAGTCTGTTCCAGCGATTATGACAACCAATATGGCCACCCGTGCGACGAGGTAAGGGAAGCCCTTCATGAGGTGGGTGTTCGGGTTGTTACAACGAAGACTGGAGACGTTTTGGTTGAGTCAGTTCCGAATCATAGGAAAGAATTCCAGGTAACCAACTACAAGAGCAATTCGACGGACGTCTCGTCAACGAAGCGTTACGTGAGCAAGAAGTTCCATCTGCTTAGCGCGAATGCGGATACGATTAGGAACCGCCTGAATCCGGGGTTCAAGGGCTTGAAGTAGCATTTTTCATGGACGACAAGTCCTCACCAGCGGTCAAGTGCAAGCGCTTTGAAACGCGCCTATGGTCGATAGACCAGTACCTGGCCGAGCGATTAAACCAGCAATGTCTACGAAGGCTGACGCACGGAGTCCGTAGAGAGCGATAGCGACAGGTAAGGGTTGTTCGGCGGTAAATCGTTGAACAGAACACGCGGGTCTTCCAGCAGGTAACCATGGAGACGCCGCGACTTCCGCGGCCCTGTGACTGTGCAGGTCCAGATGTTCAGACCGTTCTGCTGCTTGCGGTGGAGTTGCAGTTTTTCGAACCATTTCTGCACCCACTGCCAGTCGGCCACCTGATCCTGCTTGGCAAGGACGGTAGTCTCGGGATGTTCCTGAGCGTAGCGCTGGAATACCCCAGGACTGACCAGATAGACGGTGTCGGCAACAGTGTGCACCAGTGCCTTGGCGTCGTTGATGATGAGCCGGCGCTCTTCGATACCCCGACGGAGCCAGGCGACAAAATGCTCACCTGACGGCGTTTCCTCCAACCCTGGCGTCGTTGTAGGCGCCGGCGCCATCGCGTCGATCGGCACCCTTAACTCACCGGATTCGAGGAGCGGCTCTTTCATGGTCGGCGTAAGAAGTTCGGTGGTGGACGAGAGGTCGGCCGGCGCCATGCCGGAAGTGCCGAGCAGATCCAGAAGTGCTTCGACGCCATCGCCAGCCGACTGCGCCGGCAAAGGCACGGCCGCGGCCGTATCCGCCGCGGCTGGCGAGGGCACCAAAATGGTTGGCTCCCCGTCTTCCTGCACTACCGCCACTGTGCCGGCGAATGGTGTAGGCCGCTCACTGCCTTCCCAGATCAGCGAGGGCGCGAGGCGCAGGAGCGTGAATGTATGAGACCAGCCCGCGTCGCTGGTGATGGTGGCCTTCCAGATGGCCTTGCCCTCAGGTGTCGGTTGCGCAATGCCATGGTCCTGCAGCACGTTGAAGACGGCGGTATTGCTGGATGGGATGCCGTCGATGCCCTGGGCCAGCAGATGAGCGCGCAGTTTGTCCGAGACGGTTTTGCTGACCAGCCACAGTGCATCCTGGGTCAACCATCCGTCTGACGCTTGTGGCTGGTTCAGCTTGAACTCCTCCCGAAGCAGGTAGCGCAGGCCGTCCAGCAGCTTGCGTTGCAGAGCGTGCCGGGGTGCTGCCAGAGCCTTGCTTGGATCGCCGCCGAGTTCTTGGGCCACCGATGCCTGGTCGGCTTGCACGACCAGTTCGCCGAGCGTGCCAGCGTGTTCATACTGGCCCGCCAGCACGTAAAGCAGCGCGGCCCAGAGGTCGGGATAACCGCTGAGCCAATCGAAGATGGCTGCATCGAGCAGGCGCGCATACAGGAGGCCGGTAGCGGCGCCGTGCAGCCTGTATTCGCGGTCCTTGCGGTAGCGGAAGCGGTACGGCCGCTGCAGCGGGCCGTGCCAGGGGTGCCAGACGGTGCCGTCGGCGTACTCGACGTGCAGGTCCACGGCGATCTTGCCGATGTCATGCAACAGTGCCGCGTAGGCCGTGCCGGCGGTCCAGGCCTCGGCCTGGGCGGCCTGCGCCTCCGGCGTGGCGCCGGCGGGCAGCAAGTGCGACTGCCGCAGCTTGAGCGCGTAGGCCACGATTTCCAGGCCGTGGTCCAGCATGCCGCCCGGGTAAGCATGGTGGTGGCTTTCCGAAGCCGGGAACTGTTGGACCAGCTCGGCGTAGCGCTCCAGTGGCGCGAGGTAGAGCGTGGCGAACTGCCGGCGCGACAGCGAGGTGCGCTGCCAGATGTGTTCCAGCAGCTTCTGCCGGCGCGGCGTCGCCAGCAGCGATGCGGACGGCTCCGGCCGCACCAGCCCTTTGCTGGGCTCGGCGGGAGATGTGTGCGTCGGCGACGCGCCGGCAGTGGGCGGCACCCGTTTGCGTTTGAACAACGAGAGCATGGCAAACCCCGGATGTCGGGCTGCTCGGGGGAGCCTTTTGGCCTTTTCGGGTAGGGCCTTTCCCCTTGGCCCCATTCCCTTGCCCCCTTCCCAGCCCTTTGGCTTTTACGAAGCCTTTGGGTATAAGGCCGCCAGGGTTGGAGCGCCACGATCAATGCGGCATGGGGCAAGCCCGGCAAGCCCGGAGCGCTGCAGAATTGTCGTCAGTCCTGGCCCAGGCCCGCATCGAGGGCCAGCACGGGCTTAGGTTGTCAGGTCGCCGGTACGCCGTAACGTTTGAACAGGGCCTCGAAAAAGGTCTTCACGTCAGCCTTCGCCGTGGGCACCTGCAGCTCCGCTGCCCCGAACCGGAAGACTTCATAGCCGGCGAGTTTGAGTTCGCGGTCGGCCTTGACCATCTGCGAATAGCGCTGCACGTCGGCGCTGCCCGTGGAGTCCGCGTAGTGATGCTTGCCGTCGACCTCGATGACGACTCGAACGCCCTGGGGCAGCAGGAGCAGAAAGTCCATGCGAAACCGCAGAAGCGCATCCGGCCCTCGCTCCTTGACCGTCCGTGGGTCCCAATGCAGCCAGACCTCGGGCAGCAGTGCCGGGAGGTTGGGACCGGCACTGCGAAACCCCTCGAAGAAGGCATCGAACAGCAAGGTTTGTGGCGGGGAGTTGTGTGGCAGGCTGGCCTTGAGGCGCGCGTACAGCGTGCGCTTGGCCAGCGTGGCATCGGCGATCTGCTCTGCCTCGCCCCACCACTGCTGCAGATCGTTCCAGCGCAGCCCGTCGTTGCCGATGGGCCGATCATAGACAAGCACCTTGTCCGCACTGGTGACGATCTCAACGTCGTTGTCCAGCGCGTCGCGAAAGCGCAGGTCCGGCTTGTCGGGCGAGGCGAAGATGAGATTCTTCGGCCGGCCCTTGGTCGCCGCGTGCTGCGAGACCAGCGTGAAGATCGGGTAGCCGCCTTCCGAGCCGGTCTCGCGTAGCTCGACGCCGCAACTCCGCAGCGGCTCGTTGACGCAGGCTACGAAGTGGCGTTGGGCGGCCTCGTCGGGGCGCACGTCGGCTGAAGCCAGTCCCTCCAGGAACAGCGCGAAGCGCCGGTCGGAGGCGTCATACGCTCCCAACTGGTCGAACAGCGTTTCGGCTGGCCAGTCCTCCGGATTGCGATGGACATGCTGCTGTATTTCAGCGCGCAATCCCGTCGGCTTCCCGCCCAGCAAGTGCATCCAGTCATCCGCATCCAAGATCCACAGGCGCTCCAACAGCTCGTCGAACCTGCGGGCATCCCCGTACAGCTCCTCGCGATTAAGCCTGCGCGCGACCTCGCGCCGGTACCGCTTCGGGATGGGCGGACACGGGCTGTCGCTCCAGAGGATGTCCTGAATCTGGTTGCGCGTGGTGGCGTTGGGCGGGTGGCGCACCAGCAGCTTGCGTGCAACCGCTGGCAGAGCGGTGTCTGCGAGCGAGTTGAAGCTGGCCGTCATGCGTTCGCGCTTGGAACCATCGGCGCCAGGCGCAGGCAGGCCCAGTTCCTCGCAAAGCGTCGGCAGCATGGTGTGGGTGCCAGCATCCTTCAGCCCGGTGACCAGAGGCTCCAGCAGATTGCGAAGTTGCGCGTAGTCCATGATCGCGCGACTCAACCTCGCAGCGCCATGGCACGCAGCAACGCGTCGATCTGCCCGAAGGCGTCCTGCTGCCACTGTTCGGGGGTGCGATCGCCCAGTGCATGCGTGTCTTCGACGAAGCGCCTCACGCAGGTAGGCCCATGACCCTCGAAGGTGTCGAATTTGTCGGCGATGTGCCGGAAACCGCGCTCGCCGCTGGGATGCCCCAGCAGGGGGCGACATTCCTGTGCGAGCATATCGATGCCGCCAGGGTAGTTCCGCACGCAGTAGTAGATGTCGTAGGCGTCCTTTTGTTTGTAGCGGCCCGCCAGGGCGTGGCCTTTCATCGCCAGCAGAGCGGGGATTGAACACACCGCGATCTCGACGCGGTTGGTTCCACCGTCCGGCATCGGCCCCGCCACGGCGACCAGTTGGTAGAACCGCATCGCCAAGTCGGCGCCATCGGCCCGCTGCACGGCAAAATCGCTGATCAACGGGGGATCGTTCTTGACGATCTCTGCGTCGCGCGGCATCAGGAAATCGACCACGACGTCGATCGCTTCTCCATCATCTCGCGCGGGAACCTGGCGAACCAGTTGGAAGCGCCGAAGTCCTTCGCGCTGGGCATATCCATGGCCTTGAAGCGCGCCGATCAAGGTCGCGTACTCGCCGTCGCCGAGCGCTTCCGCGTCCAGGCCGACGTCCACGTCGAGCGTGCCGACATGCGGCATGTCTTCGTTGGCCAGCAGCAGCCAAGGAACCGCGCCGCCGATGATGGCGAACTTGCCCTTGAAGCTACCGAGGATCTGGCCGATCTCGATCAGCACGGATTTGACTGCCGCAGTCGTCCGGTCGTCGTATTCGGCGGCTGACTGTGGTTCCTGGTGTGTCATTTGGGCCATGAGAGCCTTTCTTGGCGCAAGTGCTCGGCGGCCTCGGTGCCCCGTTCGCCGGCAATGGACAGATCAAGGTAGGTCTGGATCGGGCTCGTACAGATCGCACCCGGTGCAGGTTCAATCGTGTCGGCGAGCAGTCCCAAGTCCTTCGGCACGGTGATGACCACGTTCTCGCCTTTCGAGGCGGGCGCAAGCTTCAGCGCTGCCTGGAGTTTGCGCAGACCTTCCTCGTCGGCAAAGAAGTAGTGCGTGCCGGTGCGCCCGTAAGGGGCAAGCCACTGCGCTGCCGAGAAGGAGGCGAAGACAGCACGTCCGGGGCCGCCTTCGGCGCACAGTGCGCCGCGGGCCGTGTCTTCGAACGCGCTGCCATGCAATGGCGTGTAGAACCGCAGCCGCTCACCTGGCGGCGCGGTGTAGCTGTCCCGCCATGCGTCGAGCAGTGCGTCCGGCTCTGAGAGGACGAGGCCATCGTCCGACGCGCGCGCCCATTCCCGATCGATCAAGCCGGTGCGCACATTGCTGACGTGCCCCAGGCTGACCCCGGAGATTTCCGACAACTCGGTAACGCGCCATGCACGGCCGGGCTCGCGCAGCATAGCGCGTAGAACCTGGGCCGACTTCGGCCTGAACAGCGACTTGAGTTCGCGTTGTTCGGCCGCGGGCTTGTCCGCCACCATTCGCTCGATGAACACGCCGCCGAAGGCGACTCGGGCGTTTCCCTCAAGGTCGAGATAGCCGACGCCCTTCTGTTCGCATAACTGCCTCACCGCGGGTGAGATGTAAGGTGCGATGAAGATGGGCGTCGCCTGCGGGGCTCGCTGCGCCACGTAGTTCCGCAGTTCCAGTAGCGCAGAACGGGCGTACCGCGGTTGGCCGTTCGACTTGTACTCGCAGATGAGCATGTGCGGCCGCCCGTCGACGAGCAGCCG
>APMI01021300.1_pt1 | contig 11925 bp, 12 predicted proteins | sample 667938 | NCBI WGS metagenome assembly APMI01 (sample SAMN01084076, study PRJNA167559) | wastewater metagenome | biome: Wastewater | place: Denmark: Ejby Moelle, Odense | collected 2011-11-28 | reverse complement strand
CAACACCTCGACAGAGGTGTCAACTTAAACCAATCAGCCTCCTTGAAACCCGGGGCGGTTCAGCTACCTGAATATCCAAGGTCTGATAAATGCTCGCGGTTTCTGTCCGGGTCAAAGTCGTAGCTTTTGACCGACTCGTCCGCTTCTAGAAGAAGGCCGCAAGCGAAGCACGTCTCATTTGGAAAGACGACATCACGGCAGTTCTTTGCGCTGTAAAGATAGCTGATTGACCCAACGGCGCCTCCACGCTTTCGGATCGATGTGCGCAGCACCTGGCTAGCCCTCAAAGGGCTCTTCGCCTTCACCGCGTGTGCATGCTCTGCGTCCACCTTAAGAGGCCGGCAAGAGACGGCTACCTTAGTTGTTCACATGGCATTGATACGCCGTTTGCTTGGGAAGTGCAAGTAGTCAACGGAGTCTCAAACGAGTTACCTCACTAGGTTTCCAGTTAATTCGTTTGACACCATGTCGACGAGCCATCGCTTGAGTGGGAAAGGCAGTCCTAGTGCAGTGTTTGATGCTTGATGGAACAAATAAAACCGATGGATTTTTGGTCTGGGCAAGGCGCAAACCGTAGCGATAGCCGTAGCTATCGCGAGGATTTGCAACGCCGCCCGGGCCGAAAAGGCGCGGTTTTATGTTCCAGATAGCGCCGAACACTGCACTAGGTGTGTCAAACTAATTACCTCACCCGACTGTCGATTAGTGTGGAACGCCACATGCTCATTTCGCAGCCACCGGGGCAAACGGACTGACTGGCAAATGCGTGAGCTTGGACATGCGCAGGTAGGCAATGGCAATGAAGTTCTTGCTCGTCCTGAAGCCCCGTGCGGCACGCTTGGCCTGTTGCAGCAAGCCGTTCATCGCCTCCACGAAGGCATTGCTGCGGTGATCGACCATCCCGCGCACCACCGCCGCCAGCCGCTGGCGCAAGGTGAGCGCCAGTTTCTTGAAGGGCTCGAGCCGGCAGCGCCTGGCCCAGCTCAGCCAGGCCTTGAGGTCTGAGGTCGCCCGCTCAATGCTGTTGTGCGTACGGGCGTTCGCATACACCTGGCGCAGCGCCATCTTCAGTCGCCACGCCCGTGCGCTCTTGAGCGTGGAGCGCTGCAGCCAGTGCATTGCCTGCGTCTGCTCGCCGCTCCAGCCGTCAGGGTTGCGCCGCATGGCCCACAGCAGTTGTTTGCGCGTCTGGCGGTCTGCGGCCCCCAGCGCCGATCGCACCGCAGGGGTCTGCTGGGCCATCTCCTGGCGCCGCACCTGGTCCATCGCCTCCTGGGCCATGGCAACGACGTGAAAGCGGTCGTAGCTGATGTGCGCGCGTGGCAGGGCCAGGCCCACCCCCTTGGCGTACGCCGCACTCATGTCCATGCAGACATGCCGTACCGCGCCAGGGTTGCCGCCGTGCTCCTCCAGATCCTGGGCGAACTCCAGCACCGTCTGGTGGTCGCGCCCCTCGGTGGCAAAGAGCAGGCGTTTGCTTTCAAGGTCGTGTACGACGGTGATGTAGTTCTGGCCGCGCCGGATGTTGGTCTCGTCGATGCCGATGAGCTCTACGTCGGCGAAGTCCTCCAGGGCGCGCGCCTCATTGACGTAGTGTTCGATGCGCCGCCATAGCTGCTTGTCCGTGCAGCGCAGCAAGCCTGCGGCTTGGCGTACCGGCAGATCACGGCACAGCGCCAGCGCCAGGGCTTCAAAGGCGGCCGTGAAGCCCGAGCCCGGCCGGGCCCAGGGCACGCTCAGCTGGGTGGTCTTGCCACAGTTGGCACAAGCCACGCGGGGCACGTCGCAATGCAGCCAGGCTTCGAACTGAAAGAAATCCAGGTGGCGCCAGGAACGGCGCAACCTGTCGTGCACGGTCTGCCTGGCTGCACTGCACAGGGGACAGACCGGCCGCGCATCCTGGTAGCTGATCTCGAAGTCAATACGTCGCTTGTCCGTATCCAGCCGCACTTGCTTGACCACCCAGGGCGGCTGCAGGCCCAGTGCGCTGGTGAACAGTGTTTCGACTCCGACATTCATCAATGGCTTCTCACATGCCCACTGGGCTCAGGTTCAAGCTTGGATTGTCGTGTCGGATTCCACACGAAACGACGAAGGGCCAAAAAGACTGAGGTGAGCAACCATGGCTTTTGTTATACAAATCAACAACTTACCAAAGCTCTCTTTTATCGTTTCGGGCAAACGAATGCAGTCCCAATCAAGGTACTCTTGATCGCTCCAGCGCTATAAGGATGGGTGGCATTGAGCGAGTTTTGCATCTGCACGACATTGGCGCCAATGGCCGCAGCCTTGTTGCGCAGGTCGTTGCGCGCGCCGATCATCAGGTTTTCGTTGGTGGTGAAATCACCACTGAAAACATTACCCTGGCTACCGACAACCTCGCCCAATACCTTGCAGTTGCCCGGACGCTCGTTCACGATCTCCACGGCAGCGCCTTGCTGTGTCACCGGCGTCGCCGAACAACCGGCCAACAAAACAGTGGCCAGACCTATGCTTGCGATTTTCATCACTATGTCTCTCCTATTTTTCTGTCTCTGAAGACTGATTTCAGTGTGAGCCCAGGAACCAATTCCGTGTTTTGAAGCGACCAAATTGCCCGCCTTGGTTCCGTTGCAGGATCGTATAGTTTTCAATACGATATAGTTTTATATATCCATGATGATGGGGGTTGGCTAGGATTAATTCGATTTAACCATGAAATAACGCCCACCATTTAAATTCTTGCAAGTGACGCGGCTGTCGGCAATTAATTTAAGTAATGCATTTTGAGTTTCCGGGCGTCCCCACCCAGTGACACGAATCAAGTTCTCCAGGGTTTCAGGTTCCAAACCAATGAGCTTGAATAGGGATTCTTTTTTCTCTGAATGATATATAGCTTCCACGATGACCTCCATTCAATAAAACTGGCGACGCTTCACGCATGGAGTTATATGATTTTCAAAATATCAAGCTTCGGCTGCTTCAGCCTCCCGAGTGCGCGATGGCGTAAACGTAATTGATTCAATCCGCGACAGTTGCAACGCCACATCCTCGGCCACCACCTTAATCACCTGAACCTCGTTTCCATCATCATCCGTGGCAGTGAACTCCCGCTCCTCACCAATGACCAGCACCCGTGCGCCTTTGCGCAGGTGTTTGGCACAGGCTTCGGCCTTGGCGCCGTAAATCTCGACCTCACGCCAGAAACCTCCCACCTGCTCTACCCCACCCTCCTCGGTCTGGCCATAGCGTCCGAACATGACGCGCATCGACGCCACCGTGAAATCACCATTCCTGCCGGCGACATGCTTGAGCTTCGGCGAGTCGCCGAGGTTGCCCTTGCCAATGAAAAGGTTCTGCATCACTCATTCCTCATGGTGCGGTTAGGAAGGCCCAGCAGCTGCACCAGTGCCACAAGACCAAGGTATGCATGGGCCAGCAAGTCATCCGGGTATGGCTTTCGCATACACGGCACGCTGACTCTTGAGCAAGCGCCGCTTGATGAGCCGAATTTCCTTTCGCAGCCGTACATGCTCGTCGTTGGCCTTCATCGCCTGCTCGGAGAGCTGGGCGTACCAGCTGCGGGTACGCTGCTGGTACGCCGAATAGATTTGCTGCGCCAGCTCCCAGGACAGATGCCGCTTGGCGCCACCGGCCTCGCGCCAGCGCAAGAACGTGTATCCCGTTGAAGCCCGCAGGTGCCGGGCCAGGTAGATGTGGCCGCCATGCACCTGCTTGCTGGCCTCGATCAGCTCATCCATGTGCAGCTCCAGCCTGTCAAGCTCGGCCTCCAATTGGCGCAACTCAGGGCGGGTGCCCCTACCCGTAAGGGCCTTTGCGTCAACCCGTTCTTGACACGTCTCACTTTCCTGCATTGCGGCAGGGCGACCATGGAAGTTGACATCACGGCCAGATGCCCGTCCGTTGAATTCATCCCTTTCCATCACCATCCCTTTCAACACAAAAGCCCTTTCACACACACCATGCCGGCCCTGCCGCAGCTTCCTTCCATTTGCCTCACACCAGCCCTGCATCAGATTGATCCGCACCAGGGCCTGCCGCATCCTGAGCCAGATCGTCCAGGTGCGCGCCCACGGTTTGAATCAGATGTCGCTCGGCCGCGGTCAGGTCACCCGTGCGGCGGCGCGAGTGCCTGGGATGCAGCTTGCCGGTGAACACCTCGCTGGGCACGATGCCGAATACCCCTGATGCAAACTCCAGCCGCTTCTCCGCCTCTGCCCCAGCTTCCGGAATGAAGTCACTGCGCGACAGCGTCTTGACCTCGTCACGAGTCAGCCAGCGATCAAAGCGCGCCGTCTCGTTGAACACCCGGCGAATGAAACGAGTCAGCTCGGAAATCGCCTGGCGTGCCTGGTCATCCGATCGCAGCGTCTTGCGCGCCAGGGTCTTTTGCAGGCGCACGAAATAGTCGAACTCGACGATCAGGGTGGAGATGGCGTAGCCGTATGGTGAGCGGTATCCCAGGTTGAGCACCTTGGGCTCGGCCGAGTGAAGAATTGAGAAGCTCAGCCCCTTCTTCTTGAGATCAAACAGGAGTGTTTCAGCCTCCTTGGTTTCTCGACGCAGGCGCTTGCAAATCTCGTCGATGGTCTGCTCATGGCGCAGCAAGGCCCAGTCGGCGTAGGGGTTGTCGTAGCCCGTCAGAACCCACAGCCCACGCAAGGCAGCGGCCACGCGCCGCCCGCCGATGATCGGGGCCGCTTCCTTGCCCGGCTCACGCGTGCGGCCCATGAACATCCGATAGGCCTCTTTGGTGTGGATCGTCATCTGATCCACCTCTTCATCGACCAATGCACCCAGGGCGTCAATGGCCCTGGCCTCCTGGCGCGTTACGACCGACTCGGCACCCTTGCGACCCTCGAATTCAACCTTGCGCCGCTCCAGGCGATCCTTGCGATCTTCCAGTTCGATGTAGCGGTCGTAGAGCGGGTCGGATTCATCCATGGGCCCAGCCATGTACTCGGCCAGGGCGGCCTCTTCCTTGGCGATGCTGTAGCCATCTGAGAACGGCGAATTGGGTTCGGTGGCGAAGGCGAATCCCACGGGTGCGGGAATGCTCGGCATTGCGGCAGCTTCCTGGGTGACGGGAGCTGCGGCAACCTTGGGTGATTTGCTGCGAGTGGCCATGGTGATAACGGATGATTTCGGTTGTGACAGTGGAATGGGCAACGGAGACAAAACCTGATGCAGGTAAATCAGGCACGATCTGCTGATACAGGCCGCTCGCGCATTGCCCTGTTAGGGACGAGTTGCTTTGTGGCGGGTAAGAAACGGAGGCGTGGGCCAGCCAGTCATTTGCACCACAGGCGTCTGCGTCTGCGTCTGAACCTTGCCGTTCAGGTCATCCAAAAACGGAAAGCTGTCGCTGCTAAGGCCCGGCAGATAGTCGCTGACGGGTGTACGTAATAGCGCTTGCACGGCTTCACGATCGACTGTGATGAGGGTGCGGTAGTTGGGATGAGGCCGGACTTGGAGCAGACCCAAGTCAGACAACCGATCCAAGGCACGCTGCACCTGCTTTTTTTCAACTCGGTGGCCAAGCAAATCTAAGGCGATCCGAGTTGCAGTTGTTCGTAGCTCGGTCACGTCGGCCTGCTGCTGGATCACGGCATGTAGAACCATGGCATCGTCGTAGCGTTGAAGGCGGTGGATCAGTGCCGTGAAAAATTGCTCGCTGTTCATAACTGTCTCCTTTTCTAAAATTTGCTCAGTGGGACAAAATGTCTTACGTGGTAAGGCTTACCGCGTGGGACAAAACGTCCCACTGCCCCGAACTGAAATCGGCGCTCATTTCACCCCCCGTTTCCCGGCGATCTCATGGCGCAGCGTCAGCAGCTTGCGACGGGCTTCCATTGCGGTCGATGAAGGTTCTGGTTTGGGCACGGCCTGAGCCTGGCTGTCTGCCGCAGGTTGACGCTGTTCGGATTCCTGTCTGGCCCTGCGCACTGCCCGCTCAGTGCGAGCGCGCTCCGCCCTGTCAGCCTGAACCTTGTCTGCCATCGCCAGTTCCAGCGAACCGCTGGCATGGCGGCGAATCAGCGCGTGCAGGTAGCCAGGGGGGTTGTGGATGGTCTTGCCCTGCATGCCAAGCTGCCCCTCCAGTTCATCGAGCAAGGCCTGGTGGATCGCTGTGGGCGCAGTGGCCAGGGTGCGGCGCACACTGTCATGCCACTCCAGGGCCAGTGCCTTGGGCATGATCGGGCTGTCGAGATCGCCCGATGCTGCCGAGATGGATGCGACTGGCCTTGCCTCTTGCACCAACCGGGCTTCGGATGGGGAGAATTCGGAATTCCGACGACTACGACCTGCCGTTTTGTCGAACCGTGCGGCGTCGCTGGCGCGCGCGGTGGTTGTTGTAGTTGGATTGTTTTGTTGTTGTATATGGGATCGACAAAAGGGCAAGGTAGATTCGACAAAACGGCAGACCTGATCCGACAAAACGGCAGGTGCTTGCCCTTTTGTCGTATGGTCATCGGGCACCTGGTTCGACAAAAGGGCAGAAAGTTGACACCCTGTTTCCGTCACGCCGGCAGGGTCTTGATGCCCGGGGAACAAGCCGATAACAGGCACTGAGTCCGAGCTAGTGCTGGCGAACATGCGCGTCACGGATTGCGTGGCCTGCTGGCCCTGCGGCGCATCTTTCAGCCAGCGCCCGAACAAATCCAGCTGCAACTGTTCCTGGAAACGCTGCTCGTGCAGCACGGGATCGGTGGATGGGCGTCGATCCGCATCGGTGAGCCAGCGCACGGCCTCGGCCAGACCTTCTACTGGAGGTGCGTTCGCCACCTGTGGCGCGACGACGTGAAGCTGCGAACGCTGCGGCAGCTTCTCGATGTGACCGAGGGCATCTTGAAGTGCATGCAAATTCACCTGGCACAGGCCGCCTGCACGTTCGTGCAGAAAGCCAAGGGCCTTGATCCGTTCACGCGCATTGCGCTGGGTCTTGGTGCCAAGGCACAGGGCATTGCGAACGTCCTCCTGTGATAGGCGGAAGTAACCCTCGAAGGTAGCCTCGCCTGAGCGTATGGCGGCACGTTGCTGGCGCAGCAGATACGACAGCAGCAACCCGCTGGCCACCGAGTCGCAGACACGGGCCAGCGGCCGGTAGAAGCTGACCGAAGTTTTGAGCCAGGGGGCAAATGCTTCCCAAGTGATAGCCGGCTCCCCATCTGCATGGGCTTGCAGCCCGCTCCATTGCGCCAGCCTGCCCAGATCTACCCGGTAATGCAGGCGCGCGGGCCTTCCAGTGACGCGCTCCAGCAGCAGCTGATTTTGTTGCAGCAACTGACGCACGCTGCCCTGTTCCCTGGCAGTCAGGCCCGTGGCATCTTCCCATTGGCGCGCTGTCATGTAGATCCAGCCGCTGCGCTGCGGGTCTTTCCTGGCGAGATGACGGCTCCAGTACAGGGCGTGCCCGAGGAACAAGGCGGCCTTGAAGCCAAGTCGTTCAGCGAGGGCAGGTTGGAACTGGATGAAACCACCCTGGCCGAGTTGCTGCAGGGCCGAATCCTCATCCACGAAGGGCTGCACGATTTCGTCGTGACCGGCCCTGGCTGGGGATTCGCGCGCGAGATTTGCCATGGTGACGATCCGACTCAGGCTTGTCGCTCCCATGCCGCAGGCAACTCCGGCAGGGATTCGTAAGTCGCCAGGTGGGCGGCCAAGGGTGCGGACTGCGCCAGGAGCTTGCGTGCCAGGCAGTCGAGATGCAAACGGTACACGGCTGGCGCGCCTGGTTGACTGTTCACGCTGATCAGTCCCGCCGTCGCAAGCTCACGGCGGCACTTGTGCTGCTGAGATCGGATAAGACCGATAGCGGCTTCACATTCAGTTTCCGACATGGCAAAGACAAAATCGCCATTGGCCTCGAACTCATGTGCCTGGGCTTTGGCGACCCGCTCCATGGCGGCGGACAGCCACAGGGCCGGTAGCACGCCGCCAGCCATGCCCACGTAGGCGCGGTTGAAGCTGATGGGTGCCTGGCCAAGCCATTCGAGGAGAGCAGCCTGGCCCAGGACGTTGGGCAGCCGGCGCAGCTCACCGACCTGCAGGCCCAAGCGAGGAGCTTGTTCGGGATCGCTGATGTGCTTTTGGCGGCGGGAAACCCGGTTACGGCTGAGGATGGCGAGCTTGGTCATGACGCGGCTCCGACGGCGTTCAAGAAAGGGTTCCAAAATCGGTGACGGGCCAGGACGGCTCGGCCGCAAATTCGTCGATCGTTCGGCACAGCGAGTCGATACGGCAGTCGGGAAAGGACTGGTGCAGCTGGTAGATTCGATCGCGCAGCGATCCATGGGGATCACCACTCACCAGCGCGGCCCAACGCGCATGAATCTGGTCGCGCACAGCTGGGGCTGGCATGCGGTTGCGCCCCAGCGGCTGGTCTGGAGGCAACAGTTGCGCCCGCAGGCCGCGCACCTCCTCGGCCGATATCTTCCAAAGCATGCAGACCACCTGCACGGCCGCGCCATGGCGGATGAAGTATTCGCACATCTGTGCGTCGCGGCGCATCATGTCGAGCCGGTTCAGGTAATCGGTGATGGCACGCTCCTTGATCGACACCTTGAAGTCGAGCGTGGACACCTCGGACACCTTGATCAGGTCGCGTGCCGGCCTGTGTCGCATGCAGTCGAGAAATTCCGGGCTGAAACCTGCCTGTAGAAGATCGTCGATACCGCCGGTGTCGATGCGTGCAACGATCTGATCGAGCAGCATGCGTTTGAGCGTTGGGTCTGTGATGCGCAGCATGGTTTCTCCCGGTTTGACTTCTTGTTCAGGTATCGAAAAGCGGTTCAAATCCCACGGGCATGCGCTCAGGGAACTGCAGCCGCATTTGCTCCATCGCGGAAAGCAGCTTGATGACGCTGTAGCCCACTTCGGGCGCGGCCAACACCAGCGCCAGCTCGTCCATGCCCATCTGGAAATCATTCCCCGAGATCGGCATGCCGGCGTTCTGGGCGCAGGCGTGCTCAAACGCTTGGCGGCCTTGCGTGAATGCCGTCGTCCAGATCGTGTCTGCGACGTGCTGCGCCGGAATCCTGTCCAGAAGGCGGCGGTCGTACTGGTAGGACAGCGCGGCCAGAAGCTTCCACACAGCAGATCGCAGGGGCACCAGATCGGGGCGAACGGGTTCGTTGGCGACATGCCTCATGTCACGCTGAGGAAAATCGACCATGAAGCCGAAGGGAGCCAAAGGCAAGGCACACAGCACATCGTTCAGGGGTACGGCGGTGTTGATCTCTCCAAGCAGGTCGCGGATGCCCTCGAAGGCCTCTTGCAAAGGGTCAGATGCCGACGATGCAGATGCGTGAGGGGAAGCAGGCTTCGCGTCCTTGGGCTTGCCCGGCTGCGCCTCGGTAGGCACGCCTGCCAGCATTCCAGGCAATGGCGCCTGCTGAACACCAGATGTGGCCAGGGGTTGCGAGTCAGCCACTGGGGCCGTGAACGGCACGGAATTGCTATCGGTGGAAGACGCAAACCCGGACTGTTGTATTGGCTTGGCGGTTTCGACAGGGCGTCGCGCGACTCCGCGCAGTTCATCGGGCGTGATCCTGGGATCGGACGCCAATGCAGAGAGCACGGCCTCCAGCTGCGGGCGTCCCGCCAAGTCCAATTCACGCGCCGCGGCCACCTCCAGGTCGGCCAGCAACGCCGCGTCGTCGAGTTCCACCGGCTCACGCTCGGCCTGCTCCAGGTCTTCATTGCTCTTGGCACGCTGGCGCAATGTGTCACCGTGCGTTTGCATGACGGCCTGCAGCTGTTCGCGCAGCGCAGAGCCCCGGCCCAGCTTGGCTCCGAGATCCAGCAGTGCAGAAACCTTGGGGCGAGTGACCTCGTTGACCTGGGTGGATTTGAGCCAGGGCCCAACCGGGGCCAGTTGCTCGGTGGCGAACGCAAAGTTCTGAATCGTTTTGACGCCGTAGTTGAGGCCACGCACTCTCAATTCGCGGTTCAGCTCCCCGGCCGTGAGCGGCTTGTGCTGCTCGCTTTCGAGTTCGACTCGAAACTGATTCACGCCCCGGGCCTTTTCCCAGAAGGTGATGTCCGCGCGCAGCTCGTTTTCTACGAGGTGGGCGGTGATGACCTGGGCATCGCCAGGCCATTCCTTCACGATTACACGCAGCTGTGCAAAGCGCTGGTCGCCCTCGGCAAAGAGTTCCTTGGCGATCTGCAGACGCGTGTTGCCGCCTCCGTAGGGGGTGTATTTATCATCCGCGCTGCGGCGCGTGACAGTAAGGATGTTGGTGATACCGTCGGCCTTGATGCTAGCCTTGAGGTCGTCATAGCGAGGATTCTGACCCTGCCGTGGGTTGTGGCCATAGGCCACGATTTCCGAGACGGGAAGGATGGAAAACGACAGCTCGGCATCACTGCGGGGGTCGAGATTGGCGGTCGCGCTGGCACGCGGGCCGCTCAGAGGCGGCAAGGACTTGCGCGCCTGCTCCATGATCTTTTGCTCTTGCTTGCTGGGTTTGGTCACTACCATGGGGTTCTGGTCTGGGTGCGCGTGCGCATGGGCTCCATCGGATTCAGCTTGCACAGGCGGCGGGTGGAGGTTCAAGCGCTGCGCCCGCTGTACTGCGGTCAGCGTTTCGGGAGTTCTGGAGGGGGTCATGGATCACGCTCCCCTCACTCATCGTCTGCACCAGCGCTGGCGTGCTCGCCGTTAGCATCAGTCTCCGGTGCCTGCTCGGCTTTGGGCACCACCAGAGACGGGTCGATTTCCCTTCGGTGATTGGGCGCAAACGTGCCCTCAAGGTGAGGCAGCAACTCCCACAGCAGCGCGTGCATGGTGTCCCCCGCCTTGATGGGGTCAATCCAATGCACTGGCACCTGCGAGGTTGCAGCCTTCTTGTAGGCGACGGCTGCCGATACCACGGTGTTGAGCACCGTGACGCGACCGCGCAGTGTCATGAACTGGTCGCGGATGAGGCCGGCCATAGACCGGCTATCGACGGTTTTTTCCGCGCGATTAATAATCGCACGCATGGCCGGGACGGTAAATCCCATATTGGCCGATGATTCGTGACGGTCTAATAAAGTGAGTGTGCCGTCTACAAATTCGCGGGCACTGATAATGTCGGGTGAAGCCGGCGTAATAAGCAGATCGGAGGCATTAACTGCAGCATCCTGGAGATGGCCAACAGCGCCTTGCGTATCGATTATCGCAACGTCATAGCTATCTGCGAGCGTCGTATTTTTTATCGCCATGCGGATGCGCACGAGGCGATCAAGGCGGTTGCTCAACCAGTCCTGCAGGCGCCCGTCGCGGGTGTCCGAACGCACCAGATGCAGGAAGCCGCCCTGCTTGTTGAGCAGGTCATGGTCGCCTGGAAATGACTCGGGAGGCAGCTCGATCTGGCTGATACACTCTGGCGTCAGCGAGCCGTCCATGACCATCTTGGTCAGACCATGCTCGGCCTCCTTGGAGACTACGAAGTAGCGTGAGAGTGACGGCTGAACATCGGCGTCAATGAGCAAGACGCGATAACCGATGTCAGCCAAAAGCCCGCCGAGATTGGCTGCTACAGTGGTTTTACCTACACCGCCCTTGGTGGCTACCACTCCAAATGTGAACATTTTGACCTCACTGAACTGTGGTTAAACCCACAATCCAGATAGGCTAAAATGGCAAGCGATTATAAACGACTATCTTTGCTATTATTGTCAAAGAATACACATCGTATCTTATACGGTACGATAAGATAGCCACATGAGACTCCTCCACACCATGCTGCGCGTCGGCAACCTCCAACGCTCCATAGACTTCTACACCCAGGTGCTGGGCATGCAGTTGCTGCGCACCTCCGAGAACCCCGAGTACAAATACTCGCTGGCCTTCCTGGGCTTTGAAGGCGGAAACCCCGGCCAGGCCGAGATCGAGCTGACCTACAACTGGGGCGTCGAAAGCTACGACATGGGCAC
>APMI01016937.1_pt1 | contig 11926 bp, 8 predicted proteins | sample 667938 | NCBI WGS metagenome assembly APMI01 (sample SAMN01084076, study PRJNA167559) | wastewater metagenome | biome: Wastewater | place: Denmark: Ejby Moelle, Odense | collected 2011-11-28 | reverse complement strand
CACGAGGCCGCGTGGCCCGAGCGCCGGCTGCGTGCCCACCGCAATTTGCCCGATCATGGGCCGATCAGGCTCTGAGCAACGAGCGCAGGAAACCCGATCGGGATCAACGCAGATTGCCCGGTTCGATCCTGTCACACCCCGGGTCGGGGCAGCGATCGGGCGCCTTTTGCGATATGACGCTACTCAGGTGAGAAGCCAGATCATTGGCGCACTTCACATAGCCATTTGCACATAGTCAAGCGATGATGAATGCAACGGCTCTGACGATTATACTTGCACCTGCCCTTGCCATTAGCTTTAGACTGGCGAGTTCGAAATCAGGCCATCCGCTTAATTTTCCATCCTCCTTGGAACAACGACGGTTTCGTCATTGATTTTGTGAAATTATGCTTTCCTGGGACGCGCCGGACGCAGGGTAACCCTGTTGCAGACATCAGACCGGGGTAATTACCCGATTTTCGCAGTCAACCGGCCGGCAGCGCCAACGCCACAGCCGCACCCCCTTGCGATCCAGCGTGCAACTGCTAAAAGAAAGAGAGTATTCGCTTTTATAGGAGGTCGTATGGCGACAGCCACACTGGAACGCGCGCACCGCTTTTCGCTTCAGAGCAAGCGGTCAGGAACCACCTATGACATCGCCTACGCCCCTCCGCTCGCATCGCCGGCGACCGGCAATCCGCCGCAAGATTGTCCGATCTTCATCGCACTGGATTCGTCGCTCACCTTCGGCACCGCGCTTGAACGATCGAGCATGTATGCCGCCATGGGCGTTTTGCGCCCATCGGTGGTGGTCGGCGTGGGCTATCCCGGCGATGTGTTCGCCAGCCTCACGGCGCGCACGGTGGATTTCACCCCCGAGACGCCGGCCGGGAAACATGCGGAAATGGCCGGATTGATCGGCAGCGACTATGGCGGGGCGGACGCCTTTCTCGACTTCCTGCTGGACGAGCTGCTGCCCGCCGTGCGCGCACGCTGCCCGGAGGCATCGCAGGACCGGGTCATCCTGCATGGCTTTTCGCTCGGCGGGCTGTTCAGCGCCTATGCGCTGATGACGCGGCCCGAAGCGTTCGAGGCCGTTTCGATCGTGGCGCCCTCGCTCTGGTGGAACGATTTTGACGTGATGCAGCGGCTGCCGAAACTGGCGAACCGCCTCGCGGAAACGGGCGCGCGGCCGGACGTCCTTGTCGCGGTGGGCGCGCTGGAGCAGAGGCTCCCGGACCGGGCACCGCCCGGCCTCAGCCTTGCCGACCTTCGCGCGAAGGTCATGGAAGCGCGAATGGTCGATGCTGCGCGCGAACTCGCCGATGCCCTCAGGCACATGCCGATCGGCGAGATCCATTATGCCGAATTTGCAGACGAGGACCACGCGGGGGCGCTGGTCGCCGGCACGAGCCGCGCGATCAGTTTTACGCTGCGCCCGCAGGCGCATGACTGAGCATGGCGGCGGAGCGCATCGGTTTCCCACCGCTGGAGGCGGTGCACGCGCGGGTGACAGCGCGCGTTCCGCGACCTAGGTTGGCTCATCATGCCGAAACGTAGCCCTGAATATATGGCAGCCCAGCGGGTCCGCTTCTGCGAGGCGGCGCTGGCATGTTTTCGTCGCAAGGGGGTCGTCGCCTCGAACCTCACCGACATATGCCAGGAAAGCGGCCTTTCGATGGGCGCGCTCTACAAGCATTTCTCGAGCCGGGATGAACTGCTCGAGGCAGTTCTCGAATACCGGCTCGCGTGGCGCAACGAGCTGCTGAAGGGCAGCACCTGGCCAGAGCTGCGCGCCGCGCTGCTCGACTATCGGCGCAGCGGCGAGGACAATCCTTTCTGGCGGGAGTTTCAGGGTGTCGCCGACTGGAATGAAACATTGCGCGACATTCGCATCCGCGAAGGCCGTGTCATTCTTGTGCAGATCGAGCATCTCCTCGAGCGTTTCATCGCCGCGGGGGAGATCGCGCCGCCGTTCGACGTGAAACGGGTCGCGCAGCTCATCAGCATCATCATCGACGGGTCGATGGTCGATGTGCGTACCGCGCCGACGCTGCGCGTGGAGATGGCGGACCTGAGCGCCTATCTTGACCTCGCGGTCGGCGCGCGCGCCGAAACGAGGTCAAAGACCCGCGTCTCGGTCGCGGGCTAGGCGCTGAGTTCGTTCTCGACGCCGGCGATCCAACGGTCCAGCATCGCGACGCCAAAGCCGGTCGCACCTGCACCGCCCCTGTCGGTGCGGCGCGTCGACCAGGCTGTTCCGGCGATGTCGATATGCGCCCATTTCCTGTCCCGCGCGAACCGCTGAACGAACTTTGCGCCCGCCGCCGGGGAGCCGCCGCCAACGCCGAGAAAGCCCGGCGCGCCGAGGTTCGAGACGTCGGCGATGGTTGAATCGACGAGATAATCCTGGCTCGCGCTGAGCGGCAGACGCCAAAGCATTTCCCCCGTCGCGCGGCCCGCCGCCGCCAGCCCGTCCGCCAGCAGATCGTCATTGGCATAAAGGCCGGCATATTCCTCGTGGAGCACCCCGGTGATCATCCCGGTCAGCGTGGCGACATCGACGATCCGGTCCGGCGCATAATTCTGGATCGCAAAGCTGATACCATCGGCAAGCACCAGACGCCCTTCCGCATCGGTGTTGAGCACCTCGATCGTCATCCCGTCGAGCGAGGAAATGACATCGCCCGGCCGATAGCCGTCGCTGCCGATGCTGTTTTCGGTCATCGGCACGATCACCACGACATTGGCGGCCGCCCGGCGCTGGCCGAAGGCTTCGGCGGCACCGATGACGGCCGCCGCCCCGCCCATGTCGAACTTCATCTTTTCGATGATCGGTCGTGTCTTGAGGTTGAGGCCACCGCCGTCAAAGGTCAGGCCCTTGCCGACCAGCGCAACGTCCCATCCCACCCGGTCCGGGGCACCGCGCCATTCCGCGACGAGCATGCAGGGCGGTTCGTGGCTACCGCTGGCGACGGCCAGAAGGGCATGGGCGCCGATCGCTTCCAGCGCCGCCCTGTCGAGAATTCGGGCCTGAAAGCCGGCCGCCTCCAGAACATGTTTCGCTTCCTGCGCGAAAATCGTCGGCGACAGCCGATTCGCCGGCTGCTCGGTCCAGGCGCGCGCGCGATTGACCGGCGTGATCCGAGTCCGTGCGCGGTCGACAGCACCGGCCTGCGCTTCCGATACGATCAGCGCCTCCGGGTGAAAGGCGGGCGCGGCATGCTTGCGCCCCTCGTCCAGCCGATAGCTGTGCAGCAGCGCGCCTTTCACCAGCGCCTCGACATGAGGATCGGCCGCCTCGGGCAGACGCAAACGCTTCAGGCGCAGCGCGCGCATCGCATCGATGACATGGCCGCCCGCAACGAAATAGCGATCGCGGCCCTCGTCGGGCGCACCCAGCCCGAGCAGCAGCAACCGATCTCCCTCCGCGGGCCTCACCAGATCGAGCCAGCGCCCTTCCCTCGCCTCGAACCCCGACACCTCGATCGCGCGGGCAACGCTGTCGTCGACGCTGGTTTTCACACGCGCGTCGCGGTCTCTTTCGGTCAGGAGAACCAGCGTTGCATCCGCCGCGCCGCCGGTTTCGATATGGATCGTTTTCCAGCTCGTCATCATGTCCTCACTTCTCTGCTTGCGTCATTAAAGAAAGAGTGCATAATCTTTTTTTAGATGGCAAGGCCATAATGATGGCGGCAAGAGGTGAGGAGCGGAGCCATGCAGGGACGTTTTCGATTCGCGATGACTTCATCGGTAGCGCTGGCATTGGGCGCGATGACGGCGCAGCGCGCGCACGCGCAGGCAGCGGCTTCCGCGAGCACGGCCGACAATGCCGAGATCGTCGTCACGGCGCAAAAGCGCACCGAGCGCCTCGTCGATGTGCCGGTGTCGATCACGGCGCTACGCAGCGATGACCTGATCAACAAGGGCGCGCTGCGCTTTGAAGACTACAAGGCCTTTATACCGGGCGTTTCGAGCATCGCGGTCGCCCCCGGCTATAATCAGATCAATATCCGCGGCATCAACACGGGCAGCAACCAGCTTTCCTCGACCGTCGGCATCTATTTCGACGAGGCGCCGACCAATTCAAGCACCTCCGCCGCGATCGGCAATCGCCTGACGCCCGACCCCGATCTGTTCGACGTCGAGCGGATCGAGGTGCTGCGCGGGCCGCAAGGCACGCTCTACGGCGCCAACGCGCTCGGCGGGGTGCTGAAATATGTGCTCGCCCAACCCGATCTCAATGCGGCGCACGGTCAGGCGCAGGCCGGTATCTCCGGCGTTGCGCATGGCGATATCGGTTATCTCGGCCGGGCCGCGATCAGCGCGCCGATCATCGAGGGGGTGTTGGGGGTCCGTGCGAGCGGCTTTTACACGCTCGATCCCGGCTTTATCGACAACACGTTCAATGGCCGCACCGGTCTCAGCCGATCGACCAACTGGGGTGGCCGCCTCGCCTTGCTGTGGAAGCCCTCCAGCACGCTGTCGATCGAGCTTTCCAGTCTCTACCAGAAGCGCACGACCGACGGTCTGCCGCAGGAAACCGTGTCGACGACAGGCTTCGTCCCCACCGACGGGCGTTATCGACAATATTCGCCGACCAACGAATTCGTAAACACCGAATATCAGCTTCATGCCTTGACGCTCAATCTCGACATGAATTTCGCCACGCTGACCTCGGCGACGAGTTACGGGCGCCAGCGGACCAGGCTAGCCTTCGACTATAGCGCGAATCTCGGTACGACCCTCGGCCTGATCGGCATTCCGGGCGTACCCTATGTGTCCTTGCCGGCCGACAATGACGTCAGGAAGTTCACGCAGGAAATTCGGCTGGCATCGCCGTCTTCCAGCACGATCGACTATGTCCTGGGCGCCTATTACACGCATGAGAAATCGAGTTCACTCAATGGCGGCTATGGTTACACCGCAACCGGCGCGCTCGCGCCGGCGCCGGTCAACCCGCTCCAGAATGTGAACCTGCGCAACACTTATGAGGAGCTCGCCTTCTTCTCCAACGCGACCGTTCACCTCAGCGATCGCCTGAGTGTTCAGGGCGGCGGCCGCTGGAGCCGGAACTGGCAAAAGTCGAGCGAGCCGCTCGACGGATTGCTCTTCGGGCCATTGAGCGGGACGGTGATCGACCAAAGATCGGCGGAGAGCGCCTGGACCTTCGCGGTCTCGCCGCAATATGCGCTGTCGAAGGACTGGAACGTTTATGCCCGTGTCGCCAAGGGCTTTCGGCCCGGTGGCGCCAATCTCGTGCTGCCCGGCGGCGGCGGCACCCCCACTTATCATTCCGACACGCTGATCAATTACGAGATCGGGACGAAGGCGAGCCTGTTCGGCCGACGACTTGACGTGTCGCTTGCCGCCTTCTGGATCGACTGGGACAATATCCAGACCACCGCGAAGGACGCGCTCGGCTTCAACTATCTCGTCAATGGTGGCAGGGCGCGCAGCAAGGGCGTCGAAGCGGAAGCGAGCTGGCGCACCGGCGGGCTGACGCTGGCCGGCAACATCACCTATAACGACGCCCGAACGCGCGATGCGATCCGCGCGGTGGGCGCGCTTGCCGGCGACCGGCTACCCTACACGCCGCGCTGGGCCAGCGCGGCGAGCGCCGATTATATGTTTGAAACGGGCGGTGAGCTTCGTCCGTCGATCGGTTTCAGCGTCCGGCGTACCGGGGAGCAGCAGGCCTATTATTCGCAGGCGACGACGATCAATCCGGCCAATGTCCGCTTGCCGGCCTATAGTTTTCTCGACCTGCGGGCAGGCCTCGCCTGGCGCAACTGGACGCTGGCAGTGTTCGCCCAGAACGTGACGGACAAGCACGCCATCCTCACGATCGACACGCAATTCGCCAATCCGCTAACAGGTGAAGACGCACGAGCCACGATCGCCCGGCCGCGGACGATCGGCGCGACCGTCGGCGTCAAATTCTGAATATGGCAGGCGACAATGAAATCTCTCGATCGCGCCCATAATATCGACGATCTGGGGGCGCTCGCGCGCAGGCGCCTCCCTCGCCCGATATATGATTATCTGATCGGCGGCGCCGATGACGAGGTGAGCCTGCGGCGCAATCGCCGCGCGTTCGACGATTATGAGCTGTTGCCGGAAACGATGGTCGACGTTTCGACGCTCCGCACCGGCACCGTGCTGTTTGGACGCGAGATCGCCTGGCCGCTGATGCTTGCGCCGACCGGGCTGACCCGCATGTTTCATGCCAGCGCGGAAATTGCCGTCGCCCGCGCCGCGGCTCGCCATGGCCTGCCCTATGCGCTGTCGACCATGGGGACGACCAGCATCGAGACGCTGGCCGACGCCTTTCCCGGCCCGCGCGTCTTCCAGATCTATATCTTCAGGGATCGCGGCCTCACGACCGAGTTCGTCGCGCGCTGCCGCACGGCGCGCTACGACGGACTGGTCCTCACCGTCGACACGCCGGTCGCCGGCAATCGCGAGCGCGACCGTCGCAGCGGCCTGTCGCTCCCTCCCCGGCTGACATTGCGCTCGATGGCAAGTTTCGCGCGCCATCCCTTATGGTCGCTATCGGCCTTGTCCGGCACGAAGTTCGACCTTGCCAATGTGAGCCACCGCGTTGACGCGCTCGGCACGAAGGGCATGAGCCTGTTCGACTATATCGGCGGACAGTTCGATCCCTCGGTGACCTGGGCGGATGTCGAACGTCTGGCGACCGCGTGGAACGGGCCGCTCGCGATCAAGGGCATCATGACCGCGGCGGACGCGCGCCGCGCGATCGACTGCGGCGCCACGGGGGTGATCGTCTCCAACCACGGCGGACGCCAGCTCGACGGAACACCGGCCCCGGTCGACCAGATCGCCGGGATACGCGACGCGCTCGGGTCTGGGCCGGACATCATCCTCGATGGCGGCATCCGCCGCGGCTCCGATCTGGTCAAGGCGCTGGTGCTCGGTGCGACCGCCGGCTCGATCGGCCGGCCCTATCTCTACGGTCTGGCGGCAGGCGGCGAGGCGGGGGTCGATCGGGCGCTGTCGATCCTGCGCGATGAATTTCACCGGACGCTGACGCTGAGCGGCGCCGTCGATATCGCGCAGATAAGCCGACATCTCATCCAGCAACGGCGGCGGTGGTCAGACGAAACGCCGTAGGTTTTTCTAGCGCTGCAATTTGGTGGCGAGGACGATCGAGGACGTCGTGCGCTCAACCCCTTCGATCATGCCAATCAGGTCGATCACCTCGTTGAGCCGTTCCAGGTCGGCCGCCTCCACCATCGCGATCATGTCGAACGGTCCGGCGATCGCGAGAAGCGCCGTAAGCTCCGGCAAGGCCACCAATTGTTCGGCCGTCGCCTGCGTGAGCTTCGGTTGCAGGTTGAGCATCACATGAGCCCGGACCATGCGCTGGTTATGCACGTCTCCGATGCGCACGGTATATCCGTCGATCGTGCCATCCTGCTCAAGCCGCGTAATTCCGGCATAGACCAAGGCACGCGACGTCCCGAGCAGCGTCGCCAGTTCGGATACCGGCCTGCGCGCATCCTCGCGCAGCAACGCCAGGAGTTGGGTGTCGAATGCCTCCTGGCTCGAGCGCGGGCCGCTAGCGGGCATCGATCGCCCCGCGTCGATCGGGCAGCGTCGGCACCCCGCTCAGTCGGCCGCGATGTACGGTGACCGTACTGGCGAAAGCGACGACCGGCACGTTCAGAGAGCGAAGATCGATCGCGTGCCCGGGCGCCACGCCGGTGACGCGGATATCGCTCCAGTCGAGCGGCTTACCGGGCGCCAGATGTGGCACACCGTTCGGCTCGACCAGCCAGGCGAAGGTGCCGTCCGGTCCATAAAAGCGCGCGGACCCGTCCTCTTCCACGCAGAGCGCGCCGCGCTCGTCCACCCCAAGTCCGATGGCGCCGCGATCATTTTCTGCCCGGGTTTTCGCGACAAAGGCGATCAACCGCCCCAGCCGGTCACGTTTGTTGAAATGCGTGTCGGTGACGATGTGGGCGAGGTGGGGCATGTGCAGAAAGCCGCGCACCATGGTCAAAGCCGCGCCGGTCGGGTCGGCAAGCGCAGCCATTGAATCGACACTGCCACCGTCCAGCGCGCCATAAGCGGTGCCGCCGAGGATCGCGAGGCCCGCACTGGTCCCCCCGATCGGCCGCCCCTTTCGAACGTGCGCATCAAGCGCCCGTGCAACCGGCGTGTCTTTCCAGAAGCGCACATAGCGCGCCTGATCGCCGCCGGCGATGAAGATGCCATCGGCGCGCGCGATCGTCGCCAGCACCCGCGGATCGCTGGCCGCCTTCCGATCGGTGAATACCAGAGTTTCGACCGAAGCGATCCCGCCGATGTCGCGGAACATCTCCTCGCCGGCGTCGCCGGCACCGGAGGCGCGGAGCACCACGATATGGCCGCTGCCCGCCTTGGTGAAAAACCAGCGAAATGCCTCCTGGCTCCATTCACCGCCGCCCATCAGCATCAGCCCGGCGCTGGTCTTCGCGTGAGGCGACGCAGCGACATTGCCGATCGAATAATAGCTGTAGCCCGCGGCGGGAGCGGCAGCGGCCGGCGCTGACATGCTTGCGGCGGCGAATCCCAGCAAAGGCATAAAAAACGACAGTTGCACTCTTCTCATTTCGAATTAATCTCCGACGCAAAATATCGCATGCCAGCCGCAAAATGGAACATTGATGTTACAGTTTGCACAAAGCAAGCACCATTATGTCAATGGCTAAATGCCGGGGGGACCAGAATGCAGCTGTCGAAATTCACCGCCGTCGCGCTAAGCGGCGCGAGCCTGCTCAGCACCGCCACCGCGGCGCTCGCGCAAACGGGGGCCGACAATGCGGACCAGGCCAATGACGTCGTCGTGCTGGGATCGCGCATTCCGCGCGTCCAGCAGGAGGGGCCGGCGCCGGTCACCGTCGTCACCGCCGACGACATTGCCAAAGGCGGCTTCCAGAGCGTGCCCGACGTGCTGCGATCGCTCTCGCAGAATGGCGGCGAAACCCAGGGGCAGCAAAGCGCGTCCGGCGCCTCTTTCACCCCCGGCGCGCAACAGGTCGATCTGCGCGGCCTTGGCCCGAACCACACACTGGTGCTCGTTAACGGCCGGCGCATCGCGGACTTCCCGTTGCCGTTCCAGGGCAACAGCAACTTCACCGATATCTCGAACATTCCCGTCGGGCTGATCGACCGGATCGAAGTGTTGAGCGGCAGCGCGTCGGCGATCTACGGATCGGACGCGGTGGCCGGCGTCATCAACTTCCAGCTGAAATCGAAGATGGACGGGACCCAGCTCGATTTCCGCTACGGCAACACCCAGCACGGCGGTGGCGCCTCCTATCGCCTGACCGGCGTGACCGGATGGGATACGGGCGCGTTCCACGGCGTGCTCGGCATCGAGCTCCAGGAACAGCGGCCGCTGTGGCAATATCAGCGCGCGCGTCAGGATTCGACCGCAGACAATCCGACCACGGCGACCCCGCTGGCGCGGCGCACCTTTCTGCGGACCGACGAATATGGCGGCTATATCAACCCCGGTCAGGCGACCTGCGACAAGCTCTCCAATTTGAATCGCGGATCGACCTATTATGCCTCGCGCCGCAATTATGACACGATCGACGGCCCCGGCTATTTCTGCGGAAGCGACAAATCGGTCGCCTATGGCACGATGATTTCCGAGCGGAAATCGCTCAGCGCCTATAGCACACTCGGCTATTCGCTGGGCGAAAAGACCGAGCTGTTCGCCGACATCCAGTTCAGCTATTCGAAACTCAAGCTCTTCCGCGACGTCCTGAGCTGGTATTATGTATCACCCGACGGCAATGAGGAAGGAACCTTCTTCAATACGCGCCTTTCGCCCGATGCCACCTATAGCGGCGCGCAGCTCGACAATTGGACCCGCCAGTTCACGCCCGAAGAAATGGGTGGCTTCGGCCCCGGCTTCACCCGCAACAATTCGCTGGCATTCAACATCACGCCCGGCATCAAGGGATCGTTCGGCGCCGATGACAAATGGCGCTATGAAGTGTCGTTCAACCACGCCGAATATCGCTCGAAGATGTGGTTCCCGCGTGTCGTGATCGACAAGGCGAACGCCTTCTTCCTTGGCCAGCAGCAGGGCGTCGACGACGCGAGCGGCTATCCGATCTTCAACGCCGATCCGGCGCGGCTCTATACCCCGCTGACCCCGGCCCAATATGCCTCGATCACGCAGGACGCAGTTTATCGCCCGAAATCGTGGGTCAATAATTTTTCCGCGACGGTGAACACCACCCGCTTGTTCAGCCTGCCGGCCGGGCCGGTCGGGTTCGCCGCAGTGCTCGAGGCGGGGAACCAGGGCTTCAACCTCCACCCCGATCCGCTGGCGCTGACCAATTATTATGTCGGGCTGGTCGATTCCAACGGCGAAGGCACGCGGCGTCACTGGGGCGCGGGCGCCGAATTCCGCATCCCGATCCTCTCGTTCCTGAACGTCAGTGCCGCCGGCCGCTATGACCGCTATAATTCCGACGGAGTCGGCTATGGGCGCTTCACCTATAATTTCGGCGGGGAACTCCGGCCGACCTCGCGCCTGCTGCTGCGCAGCGCCTATGGCACCGGATTCCGCGCGCCGGATCTCAATTATGTCTTCCGCGGCCCGGGCAACACCCATCCTTCAGCGACCGATTATTATCTGTGCCGCACCGAGGAAGCCGGGACGCCGATCGGCGATTGTACTTATGCCGACGCAGGGATCATCGCCTATAAGACCGGCAACCGGCAGTTGCGCCCCGAAACCTCGACCTCGCTCAACGGCGGCTTCGTGTGGCAGCCGTGGCGCGGTTTCGACCTCTCGGTCGATTATTTCCGGGTGAAGATGAAAAACCAGGTGCTGGACATCAACATCGACAGCGTGCTCCGGGCCGAGGCCGATTGCCGCACCGGTGGCCTGAACCCGACCTCGCCCACCTGCATCGACGCGCTGGCGCGTGTACAACGCTATACCAGCGGGGCGCTTGCCGGGCAGATCCAGGGCGTTCGCGTCAATCCGATCAACATCGCCGAGGAGACGACCGACGGCATCGATATTGCCGCGCACATGAAAGTGCCGACCGCCGGCATCGGCGAATTCGCGCTATCGGTCGGCTATACCTATGTCTTCAATCATACGATCCGCCAATATCCCGGCGATCCGATCATCGACAAACTGCGCTATGACAGCAATTATGATATCCCGCGCGAAAAGGGCACGGCGAGCCTGACATGGACGCTCGATCGCTTCTCCACCACGCTCACCGGCCAACGGCTCGGCAAGCTGCCCAATTATGACCAGGACGCCTATATCAAGGCGAGCTATCTCTTCAATCTGACCGCGCGCTATGACATCACCGACCGGTTCCGCGTCACCGGCACGATCAACAATCTGTTCGATCAGGCGCCGATCAAGGACCGGACCTATGGCGCCTATCCCTATTACGACATCTCGTGGTTCGATGGCGTGGGCCGCAGCTTCTATCTGCAACTGACCTATAAGATGGGTGGCGATAAACTTTAGTCGCGCCCATTTGCCCTCTTACGAGGGCACAGCCTGCGATGGTGCGAGGCGAGAACTTCCGCCTCGCACCCGCAGCTAGCAATCAATATCGCCCGGTGATCGGGCCATAGGTCGCACGTTCGCGCTCGATTTCCTCGGGGCTATAGGCAGGAGCGGCGACATCGAACCGCGACCATCCGCCGCGCCGATAGAGGTCGCTGCGCACCTGCCGATCGACCGCCTTGTGACGACGCAGCACCACCTCGGCGTCCGCAATTCGATCGGCCGGGACTTTGGCGCTGACCAGCGTGCCGCCGCGCCGGATGCCCTCGGCATAGAAATTGGCTTCTTCATCGCTATGCCCAGCGTTCTTGAGCGCGTCGACGATACCGCCGGTCGCGGCGCCCGCCGCCGCGCCGACACCCACGCCGACGGCGGTGGCGG
>APMI01008026.1_pt1 | contig 11932 bp, 13 predicted proteins | sample 667938 | NCBI WGS metagenome assembly APMI01 (sample SAMN01084076, study PRJNA167559) | wastewater metagenome | biome: Wastewater | place: Denmark: Ejby Moelle, Odense | collected 2011-11-28 | reverse complement strand
AGAGCGCCCTTAAGAGTGATCGCCTACTTCACCGCAAGGCGGGGTCCGCCGGATGGATACGGCGATGAAGCGCTCCTGCTTGTTAGCGGCGCTCGACCAGAGGCGATGACCAGAGAGTATCTGCGGCAACAGAGCGGCAAGGTCATATTGCGCGGCAGCCGGAAGATGCGCGCCGGTCAGCACCGTGCGCAACTCATCGAAATTCTGGATCCGGTTTGGTGTGCTCGGCTCGGCGAGGAGGTAGGCGTCCACCAATTCGCGCCGGTTCCCGCGCAGCCGCTCGCGCAATCCGTGCGCTGCCTGGTCAAACGACGGTAGAGCGGCGCGGGTCAGGCAAAAAGTCTTCAGGAGGTTCATGTAGCTGTAGTAGAGTGCGAGGGGGCGAGCTGCTTCGATCCCCCGGCCAGTACCGACTTGATAGAAATCCTCCGCCTGTTCGAGGGTTGCGAGCGCTTCCTTAAGCGCGCGGCGCGGACAATCCTTCTCGACGGTCTGACGGACTACAGCCCAAGGATCGAGCGCGAACAAGCGAGACTGGAGTCCGCGATGGAGCCGGCCGGAGCGCGTCGGCCAGAAGGTGAATTCTATTTTCCGGCCCTTAACGCTGACGCGCTCGCCGGGTCGGCTCGGTGCTAGTCGCGGCATATCTGCCCCCCTTTTCCAAAAGGTGGGCGCCCTCCGTCTGAAAACCAAGTGATGGAGACGGAACCGCGCGCCGACGCCGGAACGGCGGAGGCTCGCGACCGAATTCTGAGGGTCCGAATAGCGGGCGGGGTTTCCCCCGCCCGCCGTCAATCACGCTGCTTCGGCGAACGGCTCGGCCTGCTCTTCGGGTTCCGGCGCGGTGGTGACATCGCGCGCGGAATTGACCTTGGCATGGGCCGCGACGGTGCCAACGCCGCCGCGCGTAGTATAGGCGCTCGGCGGGAACTGCATCCAGCGCGGCACCCAGCGCTCGACTTGGGCGCGGCCATCGGCACCCGCCAGATGGTCGGCGATGATCCGCTTCAAGGTCTTGGACTTCTCGCCGGCATTGGCGCTTGCGACCGTCTCGCCCGCAACTTCGGCGACCATCCGGCCCAACACTTCGCGGTCGCGGATCAGGCCGAAAAGCGCCTCGTCGGCCTGCCACCAATCGGCCATGTCGATGCCGATCTCGGTGCCGACCGCGGCGACGGCGGCGCTGCCCGCCGCCAGCGTTTCGCCGATGACGACCGCGATCACCCTCATGACCGCGGGATCGGGAAGCTCGACGAGGCGCAGGAACACGCCCGCCACGCCATAGTCGTCGCCGTTTCCCCCGGTGACGGTCGGCTCCTCTGACGAGAAGCCGAGCAGCGCGAGCACGGCGCGGCGGCGCTCGTCGAACATCGCCTCGCCGCGCGCGGTTTCGAGGCTTTCGCGTACCTCGTCGTTGCGCGTGGCCTGCGGCTCCGGCGACACCCGCCACAGGTGCATCAACCGCAGCGCCACCTCGGGCCGGTTCAGCAGGGCGGCGCGGACGGCGGCGTGGCGGTGCAGATCGACATAGGTCTGCAAGGTCGAGGTCAGTTCGGGCCGCTGCGGCTTCGCGCCTTGGGGCGCTTCGCCGCTGGCGACGCGGCGGGCTTCTTTGCGGGTCAGATAGCCTTCATGGAAAATCACCTCGCCGGTCGAGCGGACATCGACATAGACGCGCCCGCCCTTGCGCTTGGCGGCCTTCTCATATTCCCACGAATGGAAATGCTCGGACGCGGGGACAATCACGACATCGCTCCAGCCGTCCTCCAGATAAGCCGCGCGCCGTGCCTCGATGGCTTCATTCTGCGCGGTCCAGAACGCCTCGGGGTCCGCGAAATAGCGGTCGTCGCCGAACAGGTCGGCGACGGTCGCGCCCGCATAGGTGGCGAGGTCGAACAGCGCGACCTTCGCCGCGATCGACTGCCCACCGAACAGCCACGCCTTCAATTGATGGCCGGTCGGCGTGTAGTTGTCGGGGTCGTCGTGGAGCGCCAGCCACGCCTTTTGCTGGCTCTTGCTGGCAAGGGTCAGGTGGCGGACGGTGATGCGGTCGATCTTCTCTTCGCGGTAGAGTTGGCGGATGCGCGGCAGCAGGTTGCCGAGCGCCAGCACGCGGCGGATGGTCAGGTCGGGAAGCCCGAAGGTGGCGGCGATGTCGTCCACCTCGCGGCCTTCCTTGACCAGCCGGGTGAAGGTTTCCCACTGTGTCACCTCGTCGGGGTCGAGCCGCGCCAAGTTCTCGATCAGCGAGGCTTCCAGCGCGGCGGCATCGTCGCCCGCCTCCATGATCGCGGACGGCACCCGGCCAAGCTCAGGGTCCGCGCCCTCGTCGGCCTGCGCAATGCGAGCGGCATGAACGCGCCGCCGCCCGGCGACGAGTTCGAACCGGCCTTCGGTCACGCCAGGGCGCAGGATGACGGGGACGATGATGCCGCGCTTGCGCACGGTCGGCAGGATGTCGGACACATCGGGAGCCTTCTTGCCGTGGCGCATGTTCACGGCGCTGTCGTCGATGTTGCCAATGTCGATGAATTCGAGTTTCATGACGTCACTCCTTTTGAGTGCCGGTCCGTCGCTCTTTCCGGGATGGCGGATCGGCTTACGAATGGCGGCGAACGGCCGCCTGCGTTATCCGCCTCGTGGCGGAAGCTGGTTGGCTCCGGCGCTGCGGAGTAGCTGTTGCGCCGATAGGATCGATCCGGTTCGGCGGGCGGCATCCGCCCAGACTGAGAGCGGGTGCGGCGTCTCGAACCCGATATCGCGCTCGATGCCGAGGCCGAACGGCAGGCGAACCGAAGCGATCTCGGACAGGCTGAAATAGCCGAGTTCGGGGCATCCGAAGCCGAGGTCGGCGAGGCCGAACAAGGTGTCGTCGTCGCTATCCAATTCGGTCGCCAGCCATGTCGCCGCGCCGACTGGATTGAACAGTTTCAGCACCGGCACGGGGTCGGGTTCGGGCTTCTCGTCGCGCTGGGGGGCGTGATGGTTGATGGAGTTCGCGCGCAGCGCGAAACGAAGGTCGGGCGTCAGGAGGATCATGCCGCGATCCTTCCTTCGGCGCGCGCCGCCTGCGCCTCGCGATGCAGGGCGAGCAGCCATTCGGTCGCTTTGGTGGCCGCGCTCGCCGCGCGGAAGATCGCGCGATTGTCTTCGCGCAGCACCTCAAGCCATGATCCGATATAGTCGGCATGGCGGACGGCGGGGACGATGCCGAGCGCGGCGCAGAGGAAGGCCGAACCCATTTCGGCGACCAGTTCCTCGCGCGCATAATCCTTGCTGCCGAACGCATTCTTGAGGTCACGCGCGAGCCGTTTGGGGTGGCCGGTCGCGTGGGTCAACTCGTGCAGGCAGGTCCGGTAATAATTGATCTGATCGAAGAAGGCGGGCTGCGGCGGCACCTGCACGAAATCGGGTTCGGGCGCATAGAATGCCTTGGTCCCGCCAACGCGGAAATCGACGCCCGATGCGACAATGACGTCCTCGGCGACAGGCACGATCTCGCGTTCGGGAAGCGGCACGGGATCGGACGCCAAGCCGGCGCGCAAGCCCTCGCACTGCGCGACATTGAAGACGGTGAAGCGCTTGAGGAACGGCACCGCCTTGGGGTCGCCACCCTCGCGCGAGGCGCGTTCCTTCTCCGCCTCGGGGGTGAAGCGGTCGGCATAGACCACGGTCACGCCATGCTCGCCCTTGCGGACGCGTCCGCCCGCTTCCTGCGCCTGCCGGAAGGTCAGCCACGATTGCGACGGCCAGCCATGTTCGATGACCGCGCCCCACAGGATCAGAATATTGACGCCCGAATAGGTCCGGGCGGTGAGCGCGTTGCGCGGCAGGCCGGGGCCGGTCCCTCCCGTTTTGCCCCACGGCTGGACCCACGGAAACCGCCCGGCCTCAAGCTCGGCGACGATCCGGGCGGTCACCTCGTCATAGAGATTGGCGCGGTTCTCGGTCTGACGGTCCTCGCCTGCAACCTCTCGGCGGGCACGGCGACTGGTAGTTTTGCGCATCGCGGTCCTCCATCGCCACCCAAAAAGCAGCAAGCCTCCCCGGAAGGCGGGGGTGGGCGGCGAGACGCGACCAAGAGGCCCGGCTCAGTGGCCGGCGGCACCGCAGGGCGGAACGAAGTAGAGCACCCGAGCGTGAGCGAGGGTTGCCGCAGGCCGCGTCGGGCCTAGCCGGGAGCGCCGCCCGCACCCGCCGTACCGGGAGAGGCACGAGCAACACCGTCGCGCGTCGGCGCGGCGTCCGCAGCCACGCCAGCGATCGTCACCGGACGGGCGAGACCCGGGAACGGGGCTCGGCGAAGACGGCTCGCGGCGGTCTGAGTAGAGCGCGGTCGCACGCTGGTGCGAGGCGCCAAAATCAGTATTGGAAAGCTATTGCGTCATCCGCGCATTGAACGCGACAAGAGCGGTCGCGAGTCCTTCGCCGACGATCCAGCGCGCCCGTTCGAGGTGCGATCGCCAGCAGGTCTCGGCTTCCTCGTGGGCTGTATCGAGTTGCATGAGCGAGGATGCGGCCTCTCGCCAGTCGCGCCCGGCATCGTCGGCTTCGAGCAGCGCGGCGTAGAGCGCGAGGTTCCTCCGATCATAGTCGATCACCTCATTCCCTGTTGGCGCGCTTTTGCTGATGCCGCTCAAGATACACCTTCTCTGACCCGCTCGTGTTCCGCGTATTATAATGCGTAGCACTAAAATGCGCGATTGTCCTCTAACCTCGGGATGGACATCAAGAAACTTGTCGGAGCGAACGTGTTGCGTCGGCGTCGCGCTGTCCATCTTAGCCAAGAGGCTGTCGCAGAGAGAATGGGTGTCGATCGCGCCTACGTCGGAGCAATCGAACGGGGCGAACAGAACATCACGCTACACAGCCTCTGGGGATTGAGCGAAGCTCTTAATCTGCATCCTCGCGATTTCTTCGACGAAACGGCGCTGACTGATCCAGCCGACTAGGGCTGCTACCCAGTATTGCCGATGGACCTTCGCGATGCATCTGCTCTGCAGAGCGGATCATCCGGCGGACAAGAGATTTTCGATACTCGCCGTCACCCGGCCAATCCCCTGGTCCGAGGATCAGTTCGGCGATCTCCCTGAGGCTTGCCCCTGCCGTGCGAGCGTCCGCGGCGTGGAGTGCCCGGAGCCTGCCGGCCAGCTGAAGATGGTGGTGGGTGACGACCCGCTTCCCCACGAAGGCGCGAATGACGGCAAGCTTGTCCTCGAGACGGTAATCGTCTGGCAGGTCGAAACTGAGCGAAGTCGGCCCCGCCAGCACGGTGCCGTCGATGATGTCCAGTCGGAACAGCGGGCCGTCGCGATCGATCAGCACGTGTTCGCCGGCCGGACTGCGAACGACGCGGTCGGCTTCTCCGAATTCGAAGCTGCGCTCGTCCCGGCCTCGGCAAGGTGAGGCGCGCACCGCAAGGACGCGCGGGTCGGCGGCCGCCGACCAGATCGGCAGTACGAGAGCGCAGCTGTGGGCCGGGTTGTCAGGGAAAGTGCAGCCCCCAGTCCGCGGCGAACGCTGGCGTCGCTGCATCTCCAAATGAGGGAAGCTCACCGAGTTGGGCGAAAGCGGCCTGGTAACTGGGGTTGCGGCGCAGGACCTCCCATGCCAGCGCCGGACGGCCGTGCCGCACGATCGCGTCGAATGCATCAGGATCGGGCCGCTGCACGGTCGAACTTCTCAGCCGAGCTCGCCCATTTGCGACCGCACAAACAGCGCGGCGGCCTCCGCCTGGTCGGGACGAAGTGCATCGATCGCGGGAAGATGCTCGGGAACGTGGTCGGCAAGCAGGATCGACGGGCACTGCCCCTCGACATTGCCGAGATTAGGATGATGCTGGGCGTAGCCGACCAGTGCGGCCAGTGCGGGCCGGAAAGTTCGGGCGATCTGGGGCGGATAGACCAGCCATTGGAGTTCGAACGGCTTGAGCCAGCCCAGGCAATAGCTGATGACGATCCCGCGCCTCGGCGCGCGGCCGATATTCCCACCACCACCGTGGAGGGTCGAGCCTAGAAAGACGAGGGCATCGCCCGGCGCGACCGTCGGCACTAGCGCGTTTTCCTCCGGGAGAACCGGCACGTCCTGATCGAAATGGCTGCCGGTCCACAAGCGCGTGCCGCCATTCTCACGGGTGAACGTGGTCAGCGGCCACATCACGTTGACGAGATATTCGAGGCCGCCCTTAGGGCCTTGCCACATGTCCTGGTCGCGATGCGGGAGCTGAGGCAGCGCGCCGGGGTGGATTTCGATCGCCTGGGTGAGATTGAGCGCGATCCGCTCGCACCACGGCAGCAGCATCTGCTCGACAAGCTTGAGGATCAGCGGGTGCATGACAAGACGCTCGATCGCGGGTGACCGCGTCAACAGCGCTCCGAAGCGCTTGGTGCGTTCGCCGTAGAAGGCGCCTTGGCACAGCGGTGTTGCCGCGAAGCGCTCGTCGAGATCCGCCTCGATCCCGGTGATGACGGAGGGCTCGATCGCGTGCCCGAACACGCACCAGCCGTCGCGCGCCAGCATTGCGGCGTGGCGGTCGACCGCGGCGCTCACGCCGTCACCTGTTCAGTAACGGGGTACACGCCCGTCCAGCGCAGTCGCTCGGGCGTATCCGGCCGCACGTGGATCAGAAAGGCGCCGATCGGTCCACCGGGGATGCGGACCGCGGGTCCGAGCGGTTCGGCCTGCCAACCCATCGCGAGCACTTCCTTGCGGAATGGGTCGGGGATGACGCCGGTGTAGCGCTCGATGCCGCGCTCAAGCGCGACGTCGACCATAGCCGCAAAGAGTCGATTGCGCAGCTCCCGGCGCCGTTCGGCACCATGGCGCTGTGGCAGGCAAAGGCGGGTGCTTTCCCAAGTGCGATCGTCGACGGGTACGCCGAACGGACAGAGATGTGGAAAGAGGGTGTCGAGCATATGTGGCTGGGTGCTTGGGAAGAGCCGGATGGAGGCGGCGTGCCCGCCATCCTCGTCGGCGGCAATCAGGTAGACGGTATGGGCATTGTCGAATTGGTCGATCTCGTACTGGCCATCGACAACCGGAACGTCCCAGCCGAACAGGTCGACGAAAAGGCGTTTTCGGTCGGCGAACATGGATTGGAGCAGTGGCCGGTGTACTGCAGATAAATGGTTGTCGATGATGTAGATCATGCCTTGTACTCCCGCTCGTCGTGTCGCGCACAAGACAAGCAGCAAGACATCGCGGGTAATAGAACGAGTGATTACTCGGGTTGACGGCGCAGTTCGTGGAGACCCACCTCGCCGGCAAGGACGGCGCTGACGACCAGTTCCGTGCGATCGTTGGCACCGAAGAGACGCCGGGCTTCGGTGAGATAGCCGTCAACGGTGCGTGGGGTCAGGGCAAGCGCTCGGGCAATCTCTTTGTTCGTATATCCCCGCCCCGCCAGCACGACGCAGTCGCGCGGGCGGGGATGGAGCCTTGGTGAGGAAGGAAGCTGACTTTGCCCGCCGCCGAGCGCCCGCAGCGCGGCTTGGAAGGCGAATATGCCTATCATCTGGGCCGCACCAAGGATTCGCTCGCCTTGCTCAGGCCTGCTCATTCCGGCGAATGTGCAGGATCCCATGCAATCGCCCAGCCTTACATATGGTATGGTCACGCCTTCGTTGAGGCCATCGAGAGCACCGAGTTCGAAGGCGGCCCGATCGCGGCGGTCAAGCGTGATGATCTTGTGCAAGCCAGACCATAGAAATGCTCCTCCAGAATAGAGGCAGCCTCGTATGATCGGGTCGCGGCGATACCCGGAGTTCTCGATCAATCTGTCAGTGACAGCGGCAGGATAGTCTTTAATATTGACCAATCCTTGGCGCGTCGATCGCAGGTCGTCGTGATGAATCAGAGCAAAATAGCGGCATCCCATCTCACGGGCCAACGCTGCCATCAGAATTTTGAGATCTGCCGGAGTTGAAATGGTGCGCAGTGTGGCTACGGCAGAATCCGCGAAGGCGAGATTGAAAGACATCTGACTACGTCAGATGAGCTCTGAACGCGGCAGGCGCAGATGTTCTGGAGGCCCGGATAGTGACATGCCGCCTCCTTGACGGACTAGCTATCGCCTAGTTTCCCCCGAAATATTACCGGCCGAATGGTTTATCTAGTTTACGGGTCTATTCTGTCATTTTCTCGGTCGGGCGGTTCTTTTGGCGATACGGCTTGAAATTTGTTCTGCGGTTCAACCGCGCGGGCATGCTCGCGCAGGACATGCTTCTGGACCTTGCCCGTGGCTGTCTTTGGGAGTTCCCCGAATATTACTCGCCGAGGTGCTTTGAAGCGCGCAAGCTTGGTCCGACAGAAGGAAATGATAGCTTCAGAATCTACGTTCTGATCCGCTTTAAGGGCTACGAATGCGCACGGCGCCTCACCCCATACCGGGTCCGGCATCGCCACTACCGCGGCCTCCGACACAGCCGGATGTTGAAAGAGAACACTTTCAATCTCGATCGTGCTGATATTTTCACCGCCCGAGATGATAATGTCCTTGGAACGATCCTTGAGCTCAATGTAGCCATCCGGATGCCTGACGGCGAGGTCGCCTGTATGAAACCAGCCCCCGGCGAATGCGAGTTCGGTCGCCGCTGGATCGTCAAGATATCCCTTCATGGCGATATTGCCACGGATCATCACCTCTCCGAGCACAGCGCCGTCGCGCGCGACGGGCGCAAGCGTGTGAGGATCGAGTACATCGACGTCATCCTGGAGATGATACCGAACGCCTTGTCGAGCCTTGCGGACAGCGCGGCCTGCCGGCGGCAGATCGTCCCATTCGGTTTTCCATTCGCTTACTACACATGGGCCATATACTTCCGTCAGCCCGTAGGTTTGCGTCACTTCGAAACCCATGCCTTCGGCGCGCTCGATCACTGCAGAAGCCGGCGGCGCGCCAGCGACCATCACTTTGACGCCATGTGGAATACGGTCGGCCAGGTTCTTCGGCGGCTCAATCACCCTGGCGAGGATGATCGGCGCTCCGCAAAGATGCGTGACGTTCTCTTCAACGATAGCGCGAGCAATGCTCGCGCTATCGACGTTGCGGAGGCAGACATGGGTGCCCGCCAAGGCAGTTATCGTCCAAGGGAAGCACCAGCCATTGCAGTGAAACATTGGCAGGGTCCAGAGATAGACCGGGTTCCGGTCCATGCTCCAGGCGAGCGTATTGCCGATCGCATTGAGATAGCCGCCCCGGTGATGATAGAGGACCCCCTTGGGGTTGCCGGTCGTCCCCGATGTGTAATTGAGCGCCAGAGTGTCCCACTCATCCGTGATCGCAGCCGGAGGAGATGACGACGGCGCAGCCATGAGGAAGTCTTCGTAACGCGTTTCGTCTCCGAGCATCGGGTCGATCGCTGCGTCCGCGATACGAATTATCGGGACAGGAATTTCAAGAAGCGCCACTGCCTGCCGCGCGCGTCCAAGCAGTTCGTCATCCACGAGAAGCAGCTGGGACCGGCCGTGTTGCAGCATGTAGGCGATCGTTGGGGCATCAAGGCGGGTGTTGATGGAATGAATGATGGCACCGGCCATCGGAATTCCAAAGTGAGCCTCCAGGTGCGCAGGGGTGTTGGGGGCCAGTATGGATACAACATCGCCATAAGCGACGCCTGCGTTTCCGAGGCCCGATGCAAGGCGGCGGCATCGGTGCGCAAGCTCACCATATGTCCGGCTGAGCGAACCATATCGGACAGCGATCCTTTCCGGATGAACTTCCGCCGTGCGCTCGAGGAAAGAGATGGGCGTCAATGGCACATGGTTCGCCGCCTGCCGGGCGAAGACGCTATCCCTATCAGACACGCGCTTCACTCGTCATCAGACGCCGCAGCGCCGCGACGGCGACCTGAGATGTTTGCCAGGTCGATGTCGCTGAGTGCCGGCCCCAACCCCGCCGGATCAACGAGGCAGCCATGTACCTGCATATTCTGGCTATGCGCGAGCTGGTGAAGCGCGAACGACGTTTTCAGGGTCGTGGACCTGCCCATGGCATCCTCAGCGGCATTGACTGCCATCTTGGTGAGCTTCAGCGCAAAGACAGGTTGCTGAGCAATCCTCGTCGCCAAGGCCAACGTCTCGGCTTCGAGCTGATCCAATGGCACGACGCGATTGACCATGCCGCAGGCAAGTGCCTCAGCCGCTGACAGCCGCATGCCGGTGAACAGGAATTCCTTCGCTTTCCTGACGCCAAGTTCGAGCGCGTGGACGAAATATTCGTGCCCGTTCACGCCGAGAGCCACTGTGGGATCCATGAACCATGCGTCGTCGGCCGCCACGATCAGGTCGCAGGGCCACGCGAGTGTAAGGCCGCCCGCAATGCAACCTCCCTGAACCTGAGCAATCGTTGGTTTCGCAAGATTGCGCCAGCGTTCGCACATACCGAGGTACAGTTCGATTTCGCGGCCCATCTGCGGCTCAATGCCGATGCCGGTGTCATCGACCCACGAACCCCGAGGCGTAAGTTCGGCGGTCGCGGCGTAGATGTTCCGTTCCTTCAGGTCATGGCCCGAGGAGAAGTGTTTGCCTTGGGCGGCAACGATGATGACCCGGACACCCGGATCGCGGGAAGCGGACATCAAACCTTGGTCGATCGCATCGATCAGCGCTGTGTCCTGTGCATTATGCGCCTCAGGACTGGCGATGGTCAGGCGGCAGATACCATCGCCAGGATGATCGATCCGCAAGCGGGGGTCGAGTTCGGAACGCATCATTCCTCTCCGATCTGAAGAACCAGCTTTCCGGTCTTCTCTCCGGAAAACACTCGGTTAAGGAGTTCCGGGAAGCGCTCCATGCCCGTCTCGATCTGGTCGATCAGCACGAGGTCTCCTGATCGCACAAGCGCGCCGAGATGTGCCGTCGCCTCCGAAAATCGATCCGCATATTCATAGACGATGAAACCCTCCATCGTGGCGTGATGAAAGGCTAATTGCAGGAGGTTCTTGGGGCCGCCGCTGCCACCATTGGCTTGCGATATGGCGCCGCAAAGCACAATTCGCGCCCGGCGGCGAAGATTTAGCAGACCCGCATCCAGCGTATCTCCGCCGACATTATCGAAAAACAGATCGACGCCGTCGGGACAGGCGGCTTTTATCGCATCAGAGAGTCCACCAGCCTTATAGTCGATCGCCGCATCGAACCCGAGCTTGCCTGTCAGCAGGTCGCATTTCTCCTTCCCGCCTGCGATCCCGACGACACGACAACCGGCGATCCGTGCAAGTTGGCCGGCCACGGAACCGGTGGCGCCAGCCGCGCTGCTGACCAGGACGGTCTCGCCAGCGCGGGGCTTTCCGACTTCGGTCATGCCGAAATATGCGGTCTGGCCAGTCATGCCGAGGCCTCCGCAGTATGCAGATAGCGGCGCAATTGAGGGGTCGGCCTCCGAAAGCGCGCTGGGCAAGGCCACGGAAAAATCCTGCATTCCAAGCATTCCGGTGACATATTGACCGGGCCGCAAGTCGGCGGCGTTGGATTGGACCACCCGTCCGACCGTGATCGCGCGCATCACGGAACCGACCTCGACTGGTTCGACGTAAGTGCGCATTGGCCTGATCCACCCACGCATGGCAGGGTCGATCGAAGCGAACAGGTTTCGGATCAGCACTTCGCCCTCGCGGATTGAAGGCACGGCCCCTTCAACGAGACGAAAGTTTTTCTGCTCGACCCCAATGCCCTCGGGTCGCGAGGCAAGCAGCATCTGACGATTCACAGCGGTCACGGCCATCCAACTCCTTCTGATTTCGACTCATGGGTAACATCTTTATACCACGAGGGAAATATCCTATCTTCGACAGGATCCAAAGGAGACAAAATGGCAAAGAAGCGCTGGAACGCTACGGTCCAGGACCGAGACGAGCAACGTCGATTGAAGAGGACTGCGGTCGTGAAGGCGGGCGCCCGCCTGTTTCACAGCCGGGGGTATGAATATACGTCG
>APMI01027678.1_pt1 | contig 11935 bp, 14 predicted proteins | sample 667938 | NCBI WGS metagenome assembly APMI01 (sample SAMN01084076, study PRJNA167559) | wastewater metagenome | biome: Wastewater | place: Denmark: Ejby Moelle, Odense | collected 2011-11-28 | reverse complement strand
ATAACATTAGTAATATTAATGTAGATAGTGTCACTACCTATACTAGGACTAAGGCTAGTGACTGCTACTTTAAAATTAACTGAGTCAAATGAACAGACAAAACCAGTACTACATGCACTATTCGTAGCTGCCATATTGATTAGGATGTCGGATTGGCTGTAGGTGATCACTAGCTGATGTGTATTCTTTATTTTCAATGGACATATAGCAATTATCTGCAGAGTGGTGGGCTCAAATATATTGGTATATGATGCAATAAATGGGTTTGTATAAAATGAGGAATATATAATTGTGAATGCTTTAGCTGTAGACAATGTTACCTTAGTTGACAATATTGGCGATGATATTTACAATATGTTTGATTGCGAATCCAACATCTGAATACCTGTGTTCTGAGTAGGAGCCAAAGACTAAGGATGAATCAATCCGCTTATTACCATGGTGATGCTATTACTTGAAATATCGTCAGTAATTCTAACTCTAATATAGTTAGTGGCTGCAATATACCAGCAGCCGTATGAGTTAGTTTGGATGAGACAGGCTAGTTTGGCTTAATTGACTCCTATTTCAGCAGCCAACTTTACAATTATATAGAACCCCTTCTTGATGAGTCCGTTGGTGGTGAACTGCAAGGTATGCTGCGCAGGGGTATACAGAGTCTACAATGGAACACCTGCTGTTATGGAGAATGTTGTAATTAGGGCAGCTGATATTGTAACAGTCTAAGTCAAGTTAGATTATATAATTTACAAGTTAGATGTCAGTGTATATACTTTGAATGGACTAGATGATGGATTCACTACTGGATTCTGTATTCCAGATATAGTTAATGTGAATTGAGTTCCAGCTACAGCATTACTTAATAGAATAGAACTAAATTTGACAACATTGCCAGCTAGTACTATGCAATTAGGAGTACTCACACTAGCACTTGGAGATGTTATTCCACATGAAATAGCCCCTATTGGAATAGTGTACTATAATGGAAAGTAGACCATAATGATATCAGTGGTTATGAGACTAATAGTAGTTGTGAGACTTATTATATATTGTGCGTTACTCATCTGGAGATAGGGCTTATCGGTAATTATAGAGTTGACAATTAAACTGTTGCGACTAACTAAAACAACACTGCAGCAGGTAGTACCAGCTACAAAGAACCCATTGTATGCACTAGATACTGTTATATTTGGTAACACTGATGCAGATCTCGGTCTAGGTACATTACTGCACTCAAATTGGATGTTAGGCTTAAGTATCAGACTGCTGAACGGGGAAATTGTCATTGTGTTAGTGCCCAATGTATATGATGGTACAACTGATGTGAGCTGAAATATTCCTAGATATGTGCTGCAACTTGCACTCGCTAAGGGTAGACTAGCCGGTAATGTAAATGAAACTGTGGTACCTGCTGCAACTCGAGCTGGAAATATTACTGATATTCTGAATGTCAGCAATGTATCAGAGTTATATGTGACTGTCATTGAAGGTGCCCGCAAATAGTCCTGTGTAAAATTGTTTATATTAATTGTGCAAGAATCGAGCTTAACTCGTGCACTAGTGAGAGTGCTGATTACGACGGGCCCAGCTGCCATCATTGAAGTTGGGTTGCTGATCGAGTGCACCTACAAATCGATATTGCTGCTATATGTGGATCCAGATACAGTGAGCACTTGACCACTGCGTTGGCAGATTATGGCTGGTTGCGTATTTGAAATGCAGTAAATATCGGCTGTTAGTGTTGAGGTTTGGATTGTCTAGCCGGCCCATGAGGTCGATGTCGGAAATTATACAGAAATGAATGTAAGGGGTTGATCACTAGGATTCGAAACAGGCTGTATAGTCAGATACGCAGTCGATACAAAACCAATAGCAGTAAAATCTGTAGCAACTGCTGAACATGGTATTACCTTAGGCGCGAATGTGACTACAGGTACATTTTAAGTAAACAGGACATTATTAGTCACATCAAGGACCCTAATGATGAAAGTTGCAGATACTGCAGATCTAGGGTTCCTGATACCGGTAATGGTGTACTGGAGATCCATAGTCTGGTCAACTGGGAACATGCCGGTGATATTGATGATGTACCCACTATAGCTCACAGCGACAGTGGAGCAGTCTACAGGACAGTACCCACTGAAGACATTGCCAATATAAGGAGCATCAGAGTGCAGGTCATCTGCGGAGTAGAGTAGCTGCGGCAGTTACAGTTGCACCATGGAGCCAGCAGTGGCTGTTGTGAAGAACTATGCGAGTACCACCGTGTAGTTAGTTTGTGTGGATATAGTCAGGTTGTCAATAATGAGGACGCATTTGCAGCTGTAGAACAGAAGCTAGAGACAGAAGAGCGTGATTATTGTGACCGGTTTGAGTTATAGATTATTTATATGCATTGTTATATTATAATGAAGCATTGTTCACTTTCTATTCATCAGACTAAATACTAATAAGCCAAAATATATATGATCAATTTTTCATCCTGCCATACTCGTTGCTGGAGCCTTAATTACCCTCCATCAGGTAAGGATTGTTCGAGTATCGGTTGATGGTGTCATAGGTGCCCATAGCCATGCGTTGGCTAGCAATTAATGCTCGCTCGGACATGTCTTTGTCGAGCGAGTAGTATATGAAAATGCAGCTGACTGATTCCACAATGATTGTGAAAATTACGTTGCTTACCAACATCGAGCATACGCCAACTATTGCAATCACTGTCCATATTTCTGCTGGTTAAATGTCCGGCTTAGTTATTTTCAAGAGTCCATATGACATGAGGCATGGTAATCCGATCGCTATGGTGAACCCCCACATAACTAGGAAGCTGCAAATTATATTTGTCACAGACATGAGTCCAAACTATTTAAATAGAAGTCCCATAGTGCTCTTTGCTCCGTCAACATATCCTTCTCCTGTTACGCTAAACATAATAACTGTGTAATGGTTTAGCACTTTGAGCAAGTCTTCAATAGCTTTAAGTAAACAACTGACAATGCATAGGCATACTGCTACTGCTATGTTTTTATTTTATCTGCGTTTGTTGTCAACTACAAGACGAGCAAATGTGACTATGGCCACAACCATGGCAGCGAACACAATTGACCCGAATTGAGTACACATTCGCTTGTAAGCAGTCAGAAGTGATCCGCTGCTGCCCTCAATGCCATAGTACCAATTTGCACACACGAAAGACACTGCATATGTCATCATGTAGTAGAACACGAACATGAATATTAACCAAAACAGTGTAAACAATGAAATAAAAGCTTTCTCCTCACTTGAATCCACTCCTCGATTATCCTTATTTTGGATTATTGCTCCCATGGCGTTGACAGAGTATGCAAAAAAACTACCAATTAATACTGTAAGAACTAGTTTAACAATTGGAGTGAGAAACACTGACATTTTCTATGTAATGAATTATGTGGCAATTTTGACCATAGCGATTCCAATTTCTATCTTTTTTCGCAGGCAGCATAGAAGAAGAGCGTAAATGATGAAGTAGACTCCCATCGCGATTGCAAGAGGAAGGCTTGTAAATAGACCAATTACGAACAGCACTAGAATAAGAGACATACTCAAGATAATCATGAAGTAAACCATCGGACGTGGGAAGGCTTTGAGCAAAAAAACATAAATGAATGACACAATAATGGCAGCTCCAATTCCTGCTGCGATCACAGGCACATTTTTGGTGATGTAAAGTTGTCCAGTTTGATCATCAGGATTAGGCTGTGGGTTGGGCATTGGCGGCAAGCCATTATACTCAGAGATCTCCATGACGCCTAGTCCAAAGAAGGCAGCTAAGACAACGAAGAAGACAAAAACGCATCCAACATCAGTGCATCTTCGATTGGGGTTTGGCCCGTTGATAATGTTCTGGCAAGCATTCTGGTAGTGTGGCTGATACTGTTAATAGTTAATAAGCATAGGACCGCCTTGCATTCTGTCTGATAGATGTTCTTATTGTAGTTATTATAAAGATTCGAGCGCCGAATAATATAACACAAATCGATCATTTGGGTTAATTCTGACCTCCTCCCTCTCCATCTTTGAGATGATTTGGGCCAAAATCAGTTGTTTCTTCTGTTTTGGGCTGATTTGCCTCACTGAATGGCAACTCACTAAGATCCGCTAAAATTTATTTTTCTGAATGCTCACTTGGCTATGACGATGAATGCTACTTTTTAACTTTAGGCTGCCCGATTGGTTCCTATTGGTGCTGATACTTCTCCCCAAATACTTTAGATTAGGAAAATTTGGCCCATACAGCAAAGTGATGAAAAACGATTCCTGCAGCAACAGCCACATTTAAGCTAGCTGTTTTATCAGTATACTGAGGGATGTATACAAAAAAATCGCAGAATTAGCGATGAACGGGTAAAATTCCGGAGCCTTCGTTTCCTAGAAAAAATGCAGTGTGCCCAGTGAAAGGATGCTAGTGAACGGGTCTGCTACCCTCTCCAATTTCAACTCCACAAACTCGAATATTGTTGGCAATAAAGTATTTTTTGGCTTCTTCAAGACTGCAGAAGGATTGAAATTAGATTTGCTTGTATGTTCCTTGATTTCCGAACATTTGGAATTCCTTAAGTACCTTCATCTTCTTGCTACCCTCCGGTCTGTTGCTGATATAGAACACTTTAGAAAATCCAAAAGCACATGCGCTCCTGATTATGTTGCCTAGGTTGTTCTTCTTGGAAATGTTGTGGAGCAGCAGATAGGCTTTCGGTAGTTATTTCTCGATATGCATTAATGTTATAATGGATGAGTATATAATGTGCAATAATCAAAAAGCTTATCCCGTCTCTGACTCAACAGGGTGCTGCTCCACTTATTTCGGTAAGTCTGTCTATTCTGCATGTGGCTTTTATTTCTAATTATCGACGTGCTCAACTTGCTACTAATTATCTTATGGACTAATTTATATTATTTCAATTGCTGAATTCGGTTATTGATTTGCCTATTTTGACTACAGTGAAAATGGTTGAGTAGTTGTATTTTCAAAAGCATGTGATTCGATATGCTCAGTTGTTTACTCAAGTTTCTCATTGATATCCATGATCGACTTTATTCTGCGATGCTTGAATGGCTAAACGATGGTTGCCTTCGCCATTTATTTGAATTTCTTTCTCTCGCTATGCAATATTTTATATGATTTCTTCTATATGAATACCGGCTTTGTAGAGTAGGCTCCGGAGTTATAACTATTAGTCTGCTTTACTCGAGCGTGACTATTTGATAGTTGACTATCTGTAATCTTGGGAATGAACGTGAACTCATTCTTTTACTTTTTAGATATGACTTCACGCTTTTCAGCTAATTTTTTATCTATATTTCTTTTCCAGTCATCCTCTCTTTTCAAAAACGAGTCACTACTGTTGATGTAATACTCGGGGTTATTATTAATTTCTGGCTTGAAAGTGCATCCCTATACTTCCTTTTATTGCTTTTGTTTCTCTATTTGTTCAATCTTATTTTTCTTTTTGTCACGCATTTTTCGATCCTACGCTTTGGCATTAAAGTACCTCTTCATACAGCTCATCGAACTTTTTCGACAAATATGATTCAGGTTTCTTTTTTGTTTTATGCGAATGAGCCTCCGCTGTGAAGGAAGGATTCTGTCTCAGGCATCGATCGCAAGATTGGCTTTTCGTATACATTATTAATTTTATCCCTATTTGCACAAAATTATACAGCCTATAAATCAAATGCCAAACTTTATAGTTTCTGAATCTAGCAAATCTAGAATGTTATAGATAATTTTGTAAAATACTTTAATTTAATTAATTGTCACTGTTTGTGCTTATGGTTTGTATTTGTTTTTGCTTAAAATAGGTCAATTAGATTGTTATTATTATTCTGTGATTTTAAAACTTGAGCAAGCAAGACAAACATGAACAATTCAGTGAGCACAATGAGTGGCAAGACGAAACTCAAAATCGTCTTATTGGGTAACCAAGCAGTTGGCAAGTCTAGCATTATCTAAAAATACGTCAAAGACATATTCGATGAATCATCTAATGTACTCGTTATAGTAATCGCAGCCAACCGTTGGAATTGATTTTCTCGTCAAGAATGTAACATATAAGGCTAAGACCTTCCGACTACAGCTCTGGGATACTGCTGGCCAGTAGCGATTCAGGTCACTCATTCCCAACTATCTAAAGGACGCTAGATGTGCACTTATAGTGATTGACGTTACAAACAAGGCCTCACTCAACAGTGTAGAATCTTGGCTTAGTCTCTATAACGAAAATAAAACCGGGGAGGGACTCGCTTTTCTAATTGGCAATAAAATCGATCTCGACTACAGGGAGGTTTCGAAATAGTAAGGAAAGAAGAAAGCGTAATAATTAGGAATCCCATATTACGAATTATCAGCCAAAACGGGCTAAAATATATAGTCTCTTTTCTATAAGCTCATTGAAGCTTCTCAGTAACCAAATCTAGGATCTGCGAATCTGGACCAGAAGTAAAAATAGGCGAGTCAAATTAAGTAGAGTGCATAAGAATAAGAAGATGATGGAAAAAACAAAAAGAATGCAGCAAAAAGTGTCCCTAAACTAGCTATTCCGCCTAAGAACACTGGAACAAAATAAAATAGTAATACAACAGGAACAACTGCAACCCACTAAAATACGCGCATCGTACTAAAAAATTAAAAACTGGAGACCAACGCAGAAGGTAAAAAGAAGAAAAGTGGAGGATGCTGCTGATATTTATAAGAGCTGTCTATTTGTACTATCAATTATCGTATTATAATAATATCATTAACCGAGTCGCATGGCTACCAAGATTGCTCCCAACTTCATAAGAGGAGTTTGGGGGCCGAACTGTAATGGTTCTTTAGGCATGATCTTCGCACCCGGAAGGTTCAAGCCTCACCAGCCTGAAATAGTGAGAAATTTAGAAGAAGATCTCAAAGTACTGAAGCAATAATACCATGTCCAAACGCTTGTTTCCTTAATATAGCAAAAATAACGTCCTGCGATGAGGGTTGAAAACAAGCGAAGCATTTGTGAACAGTTGCAAATAAAGTACTTATCATATCCAATTCCTGACTATGGGACTCCAGCAAATGACAGATCTTTCAAGTAATTTGTCAAAAAAGTTGTGGACGAGTAAATAAGAAGAAATAAGACTGTGATTGCACATTGTAAAGCAGGGTTAGGACGGACAGGACTTTTTGCAACTTCCTGTCTCATATACGCTGGCATGGATAATGAGCAAGCTATTAAACTGGTCAGGGCGACTAGAAATGGCACTATTGAAACTCAAAATCAAGTATAGTATGTCAGATCCCTCAAATTTTGATATTCAAACTTACTTAAACAAATGTTTAAATACTAACTATTGTGATTATAATAATAAGGTCTATTAATTATAATGGATTGGGTGAGCGTCGAACAGGAAAATCATGAAACTGAGCTTGCTTTACTCAAGAAATTGACAAAGGTAACTCTATATGATCACAATTATACGTTTACAACCAATACTTAAGATTTAACTTTCACATGTATATTAAATTGCAAGCGCCTGAATAGACAGTACTCAATCATCGGCAAAATTGAAGGCGATCTATTAAATCAGACAATGCAAATAAATTGTGCACTTGTGGACTATAAGCGCATCGTAGTAGGCAAATGGCAACATCAAAAAATTGAAATCACTAAGTTCGCTTATAGATATAACCAAAAATCAGCACGTATTAGTACTGGTAAGAGCGCTGATGATAGCAATAGCTATCATATCAAAGTTAACCCTCTCAGTGGAGAATTCTATGTTTGTTACCACTTCATGGTTGGCTTGGATCTAATTAAAGATATCGAAAAATTTAAAATCAAGATTACAGATGAGTGCCAAAAGCTAACGAGTGAGGCTGAAAAAATATTCAACACTATCATTTAAGTTATATTTGATCAATAAGCAAATGACCCTTACTTAAAATCAGATTAAAGAGTAGGCATGCACTTCTCTAGACCAGTGAAGGTGGGTAAGCTCCTCAAGAAGATGAAGAAACTCAATACTATTTCGAGTTTTTACAAAATTAAAAGTGATATAGCGGTTCAGAATAAACATCGGAGCTTGTTCAAGAAAATTTATTTGCGAAAAACATAAAAATCTATGCACAACCAATTAATCATCGATAATGCTTTGTTGTATATTCCTAAGTTTTGCAAGAAACACCTTGACGCTTTGCCTGAGAACGCTCCACCTGCTAAAAAGAAAAATTTAATAATTACTCCTTTTGAAGATTTAGAAGATAACCATGAGATTGAATTTGCAACTAGGCATCTTGAAGATGTATCGAAGTCTCGCACAGGAGATTCAATCAATGATGTGATAAATAGCTGCAATCAACAGTAAAAAAATGCAATATCGCAACCTGGCTTATATTAAATTCGAGGGTTAATGATTCGCGTTGAGAAATTAGATTCAAAATAAATTAAAACGTATGAATATGAACTTCTGAATAAACTTCCCTTTAAGCACCCAAACATTTATCAGTATTATTATGTGAGTGATGAAAAATTCTCAAATTTAAGAGTGACCGAATACATTTCGTCTGAGATTTCGCTTTCAGAATATTTAGTGAAGCATGCCCGTACTATTTCATTGTCCACACGGCTCTAAATAATGACGCAGATCTGCCACATAGTCTAGGTGCTGCACAAGTTTCATATAGGGTACTTCATCGATTTCAAAAATATATACATCATCGATGGAAATATTGTAAAAGTAAGAGACTTTACTACTGCATTCTCAGTGGCCTGTTGGGATGAGACCAAACAAGGTATAAATTACAAAGAAGGTATGTACATGTACGATAAGAGATACATCATGCCAACTTACAGAGATTTTGTTAATGTATGTGGATACTCCCTGAAGAAGTCTATGGCTGAAGACGCGCAGAAGGACAGAATGACTATGAACATTGGAAAAATGGACGATGAGTATGATCGATAAAGATCAAAGTTCGAAAATTAGCGATGTGATGTATTTACTTTAGGTATGGTCCTGTATAAAGTGCTAATCGATAAATTCCCATTCTCTGCAAACTGTGTAAGCTTGCTCGAGCAAAATTATAAAAAAGTCTAAGAGTTTCTGCATGAAATATGGACAGTCGAGACTTAGTTTTTCCTTAGGCAGGGAGGCATGGTGGTGAAGCTGCTTGCCCACCTACTTCTCAAGTGCTTTAACATGGAAATATAAAAAAGACCTTACGTAGAATGGATTACCGTTATTCTTTCCGAAGTATAGTCATCCCTTGAGGGCCTTTACTGAAGTTTAGATGAATATAAAGATATTGATAATTAGTCAAAAAATATGAATTCAATCACGATAATCGATTTCTCTTGAAATTTTCATTTATTCATATATTTAATGAGCTCGATCATACAGCTTATTGACTTTATCTCTAATTTCTTTACAAAATTAATCACTATTTTTACCGTTACTTAACTTATTTGCAGAACATTAATCATCTTTAATCATACTATTGTACGTTTTATTGAAATATTACGAAGTGAGTTAGATGTCTTTTTTCAAAATTTCAGATTACTAGTTTGATTTCAGTAGAATGAATAAGTTGTTACACATTGTTATGGAAATTAATGCTATCTTTACCATAGATTTAAAGCGCTTCAAGAAAGTGGGTTTTGCTTGAACCATCACAAATGGAACAGTACAACATCCCAATTGTCTTGAGCCAGTTTGAGACTATGATGCAATTAAATTTTTCATTTAACTTAAAGTTGAGATATAGTCTGATTTTTATCCCAAATTTACTTTGGATTCAATTTTTAGCATTGGATATTAAACACTCTATTTTTCATCTATTGCTTGGCTCGTTCCAGCATCTAAAATGTTCCATAAGCAGTACTATTCATTTATTTAAAGTTTAAATTTTGACGGAAGCTCCTAGTGGCCTTATGCATATTGACCATGCGATAACTAGACAGTTTGAACTCCAGTACTGATACATTATCTATGCTTAATTTCAGAAAAGGAGTTTTCTTACTTTTTATTACTTTCAATTATTAAGTTCATTGAGTTTTGCACTAAAGAAATATCGTTGTTGTTGCTTAGTTGACTCCTATTAAGACTTTCCCTTGTATTAGGAACACTTCGAAGTTCAACTAATTTCTTCAGTCGCGCTATTTAGTTGTTTTTTGTTGATAACTCTTTCTCGTAGTTGTCAATGCTGAAGGAATGCATTTCCCTCATACTGACATCGTGTTGCAAACTTGTATCCATGTAACTGTTTTGTTCATTTTTACCCATAATAATTTTGCACACGATCTCCATTAATCGCACCACCTTCTTTAGCTTTCGGAGACTAGCAGCAATTTCAGTACTGGACATTTATTAATCATTTTCTGCTTTGAGTGCTTCACTGCGCAGAAGATCCTCAATTTCGGATTTCTTTTCGCGGGCTGAAGCAATCAGCTCATGAACTGAACTTATGTGCATCAACTTAAACTTTAGTTGCATTGATTGATGCTCACTATCATCTCTGTTTTAGACGTGCTTACTCATATTCAATACCTAGCCATCATTGAGGCGGGAAAGTCCATACGAGAACTTTGAGCGATGCTTGAGATTTTAAATTGCAGGTGAGTCTAAAATACTATTTTATTTGTTCATCTTCACCTCTCGATCCACTAAAGGGTATCGATTTCGAGACTTAGGCTGGTGAGTGAGGTAAATAGACGAACGAGACTGTGAAGGATGATTTTATTTATTTGACATTCAGTTGAGTTTTGAATATAATAATACGACTTACTATATACCGCGCTCATAAATTCAGTATCTTACTGATGTTCTTTGATATTCAGAAAACAAATTAATAAAGGACTGTGAGCCAAATTTATTAGATAAAATTGTAATCTGAATAGTCAGATTTTTATAATTATAATAATCATTGAAATTAGATGAAAGATGCTATGAAGTCATCTCACGAAATATAATTCGAGCAAAGACTAAAATCAATCGACATTTAGTTTCAGATATTCGAGAATCCGTCATCCACCGCAAAACTTACTCCGAGTAAAATGACCTAGATAGATACTATGATGAAAGATCTTAAGAAGGTCTATGATCGAGTTGAATAGCGAATGAAAGCAAACATGAGAAATAAGAATTATGACGAATACGATGTGAAAACTAAATGGAAAAAATATCAAGACGGTCTCGACAAAGCTCGAGAACGTTATCGAAAGGTTCAAGATAAAAGTGTCTAGAAGCAAAAAGCTGAATTGATGACTAATCGAAGTCTAAATCCAGGCGAAATTAATGACTACCAGCGATTAAATGATCATATGGACAGAGTGAACAATCTGCACAAAGAAGCGGTCTAGACAACAGATATTTACCAAGGAATTGTTGAAGAGACAGCTAACCAGAATGCGACCCTAGATAATATGAGGAACGATGCAGCATAATTTGAGCACTAATTAGGTATGAGCGAGCAATTAATGAGAGTAATCGCTAATCGAGAGTTAATAACCAAGCTTATTCTTGTGCTTCTAGTTTTCTTCCTAGGACTAGCCGATTTTTTAATCCTGCTCGTCAAACTTCTCTGATATTATTATATACTGCATTAGGCTATATATTATTATTTCGATTTCAAATGGACTCTGCAGGTAACTCCCTATCAAATTATAGTCGACACTCAAGCAGTCTAGAATTTTCTGAGGCTAGCCAGAGGAGCTCAAACCAAAGACGATTTTATCTCTCGAGTTCGCTAATTTGATCAAAAGTATTATTCACTTGATTCAGATTTATTGACGGTTATCCTGCACCAGCAATGGCTCCCCTTCCTAATATTCCGAGATCAAATTCTCAAACTGGCAGCAACTTTAAATCCCCTCAGCAGCCAGAGCCGCACAAAAATCCCTTTGTGAACTCAGCCGAACAGTAATTATCGTCA
>APMI01033879.1_pt1 | contig 11936 bp, 11 predicted proteins | sample 667938 | NCBI WGS metagenome assembly APMI01 (sample SAMN01084076, study PRJNA167559) | wastewater metagenome | biome: Wastewater | place: Denmark: Ejby Moelle, Odense | collected 2011-11-28 | reverse complement strand
CCACTTTGAGCAGGTTCAGGCCTTAATAATCCTGGCTATGGTTGATTCTTTTTAAAAGAAATGTTGCTTGGTTGAGATGAAGATGGATCTCGCTTGGTTTAAACATTATCATTAGATAGGTTCGGTTGACTGTTCACATCCGGAGTGAGATTCTTTTTTGATAGATCATTAGTAAGCTGAAATCTTTGAGGCTCCTTACTACGTAAATCCCTTATCTCAGATGCGACGTCAGTATATGGCTTTTTAACAGACTGGTTCATAGGCTGCCCTCCACTCTGGCTCTGTATAGGTTATTGAAATTTCGGTTATGTTGCTGGCTGATTCACAGTCTGCTGTCCACTTTTATCATATTGGTTAGGCTGAACAACTTGTGAATTCTGCATCAATACAGGTTGTCCTTGAGTTTGCTGGTTATTCTGACTGTTGTTTATATTGTTTGGCTGTTGTGGAGGTTTTGGTGGTTCGGTTAAAATGAAGGAGGCATTATTATTGCTATTAGTTTTAGGGATGACTTGTGGGTCTGGCTGCTTTACGACTGGTTCGTTTAATTTACTTGAGTTTAGCGGTTGAGCATTGCTGTTCAGCAGAGGACTTAAGTTACCAATAGGACTGTTGAGGCTTGGATTTTTATTCGTGGGCTGAGCAAATGTAGGATCCTTGTTAATTTTGCCTGCGATCATTTATTAAACTGCTGCAACCCATTAGTGAGCCATCTTGGCATTCTGAAACGAAAATTACCATAAATTATGTGCACTTCCTTAGTCCCATTGTATTTTTACAGTGCTTGTTTTGATTGACTCACATTTAAAATTGGTCACTTTGTCAACTAGCACTTTGGCTTTACCATTGGCGATCTCGCTTAGTTTGTCATATGGTAAATCAGCAGGTTATTTGGAGTAATATCGGATAGATCTTTAGCCTGAATGAAGCAGAATTAGTCGCTCATTGGAGAACAATCCTGATCTAGACTATTTCTTCGCGAACCCGTACACAATAACAACATTGTCTTATGCAAATTTCTGAAGCGATCTCCGCATTAGTTCCCTTTGGTTTTCTGTCAATTATTTCTTCTTGTTAACTGCTGTCATGATAATAAAATATAACAAATTAGATAATCGTATCAAAAGTCAAACTTACATATTAGATCATATTTAGTTTTTGATTTAACAGCGTGGCCGATGATATGAAATTTGTACAAATCAATGCAGTTTTATTAAAGAAAGTAAATGCTTTTTCTTGTTTTAATCCCAGAATATTGGTTTAGCTGTCTGCGCTGGTTCGAGTTTAGGTGGACTGAGCACTGATCTATAATGTTATTTATTTTATTCTTCAGTTGTATAGTCATCTTACTTTACATACTTACTTAGACTTTCTTATAGGCACACTCTTGAATTTGTTTCTGAGTTTGGATTTGAAGCCAATCTTTCATTTCTTATCTGTTCTTTATTAGAAATAACATTAGGCTTCTACTTTTTTTACTTTTTGAAGACAGGATACAAATTTTGTAGACTGATATCAGTTTTTGGCGGAGGATGAATAGCACTCACATTGCTAATTTTTGATTCTGCCATGGTCTTCTTATTTGAGTTGTACACTGATACAGCATTTAATTTAGACTTCATTGACTGTGATGCAAGTATAGTAGTTAATTCCTGTATTGTTGCCTGATATTGTGCTTATTGCATGCACCAATTATTGCGTTGGGATTCCAACATTGCAATTCTGTTGTACAATACCTACTTGTCTTCTTATTACTAGATTGCTTTGATTTGTCTCTCGTACTGATTCTTAGTTTAGTTGTGCTGGTTCAACAATTTTTGTATTTCTTATTAGTATTGCGCTTGCATGGCACTCAATTTTTACTCAAGTTCAGTCTGCATTTACATCCTTATTTTAGCCTAGAGTTCAGGAATGATTTCTTTAAGGAGTTAACAAATTTAGTCCTGCTCCATTTACGCTAATTATGTAATACTTAAAATTTGAATTTAACTCCAAACACATGTTTATTATTAACAAAGAGTAAGGAAGTTAATCACTATAATAATATTTTAGAATTAAAGAGCATGACGTGGGCTGTGACTATCATCGAAGTGTACTTAGTGGCACTATTGCTAGTAGTGCACTTAAGCTTACTCTTCTGTAAACCTGATCACTGTGCTTTTGATGGCTCACCGGCTCTTAAGATGTTGCCGATATCTGCGGTTAATTTGATCACTAAAATGTTAGCCACGATTCCAGTGCAGCTGTCAAGTCTGCAAATATTAGCTCATTTTTTGCTCATTGGCGATGCAATCTATGTTATAGTAATCATTCTCAAAATTGTAGGCGCTATCATCAGGCGCATCATCGGGGTCATATTGATGGCTTTAGTCATTTCATTCATAGTCTTCATTTTGACTCAGACTTAAGGTCAAGTTTATCTTCAGCAATTTAAAGAAAAAGCAATGGAAATTGCTCACAAAATTAAGACTGGAGCTGATTTATGATTTACTCTAATTTTATAACAGTCTATCCTACATTTAATTATTAAAGAATAAGTAAATATAAGAATAAAAGTATCAACTCGATTTAATCACAATAATCGTGAAGAGAAGTGAGGTATTACAATACCCAGTGCAATCATAGGTGTAAGCGGAGACGACACATACAAGTTAAATTGCTAATCATGACCTTTTCCAAACATTAATACTTAGCGCCCGCTTTTAGAGTCTTCAATAATAAAATTCTTGATTGAACCTTGAGTAACTCGACCGCTAAAATTTAGCATATATGCTTTTACTCTGTCATTGTATTCGGGTTTTCTGTTTCGGAAATATGAAATATACTGTCTATTGATTGGGATTAAATAAAGCTAGTCCAGCCCTCTTTCAAAGTTCGTTTAATTTGATCCAACTAATTCGTGATATTTGCTAGGTTAATTCAGTAAGAATATTTAGTAAACCAGAGGAGCAACTATTCCCGTATCGTACTCCTTTCTGAATTTTGTGGTACAAACAATCGCTTTCTTCTCTCTGTCAATTAAATTAAATACTGAGTTTTTGAAATTTCCAACTATTTTGCCTACAGTGCTGAGTAATTTTTAATTAAAATTGTGGTTATCGGAAGAAAGAAGATATTAGAAATTTGTGCCTAATTGCTTTTTGCAACTCAGCACATGCTTAAAATATTAGGAGTACAGCAGGTCGAACTGTGGGAGAAAATAGTTTATGCCTGATTTCTACCTATTTAATGTAAGTTTTAGTATTTAGTTATCTTTGATTTTAGTATTCATAAACTAAAATTTTGAAATATTCTAAGGCCAATCTACGTTTCTCAATGCGCGACAACCTTCTTGATTATTTTATGTTGATTATTATTCTGCCTGTTCAATAAGTACTTTATGAGTCTTCTTTTCGTCTGACTATTCGGATTATTATTACTCAGACCCGTCAAACTTTGCTTATAACAGGTTTTTTATATTTTTTGATGTTGTCTTCCTCAAACATCCTTTCTCAGTCTACAAATTGTTATAATTTTATTTGCCTTATTGTAATTTTTAGAGTATACTTAATTATGTATCTTTATCATCTTGACTGTTGTGTGAATTTTATACTATTGTGTGATTGGCGACCAGAAAATACTACTATCCTACAAATTTAATAGGCTTGTGCACAGACTAGTGCTCATTTTAAGGCAATGTGTACTCATCTTCTGCATAGTTATTGAATTTGATCATATTTTTCTACAATTTTAATGACTGAGATTTGAAATGCTATCCGTACTTTGCATTCAAATTTAAGCTATTAGCTCGTAAGTGTTTTGAACCCGAGCTTTATACTTGTGGAGGTTCTTCCTATTCTTATGAAGAAATATGCATCATTTTGGTACTTCTCATTTATAATAATTTTATTATAAAATTGGATAAAATTATCTTATACACATGGCCAAGCGATGTTAAATGAACAAAGTTTAACAAATCGTTAATCACTCGTCAGACACATTTCTCATTTACTCTCTAACTCTTGCCAGAATCAGTCCCTTGGCGTTATGAATATTGGACTCAAATTAAACTTTCTCTAAAATAAATGATAATTCGTACATTTTTTGCGATGATCGTTATAACCTCCTCCAAAGTGGGGAATAATGATATCGCTGGTGATCTTACAGGGTTCGATTTAGGATTCGTAACTTGGCTTAATGTTTTGCAGATAGTTATCAATTGAAGTGTTCAAGTCAACTCCATCATCTTGAGTATCTTTGTAAATTCGTCGAGATAATCGCACATCAGAGTCAGAGTCTACAAATACTTTGCAGTCCATATACTGTTATATTGGTTTCGATAACATAAAAACATGGTTGCCTTCTAAAATCAACAATTTGCTAGGTTTTAAAACAATTGATATTCCCTTTAACTTGGCGTTTTCCACTTTATATTCGTTGCCGGCAAATAGGGACAGAATAGCTTTTTGAAAACTATCCCAGTTGATGCCCTTTGAGCTAAACTTATTGGCCTTATCGCAAAGGAAGTAGTCCTGGTGAATTATAGTGACTAGTTATTTTTAGTCTCCTTTCTTTAGCCATGTTCCACTTTAATCAGTGTAGAACATATAATTGATAAGCTCTTTTTTGCCAGCGCAGTCTCCTCCTGAAATACCGAGCACGTAATGAACATGCTATCTTGATAACATAGCACCCTTCTCGTTGAGGGCGAATGGCTTTTGGTTTATTTTACCAGATCCGGGAGTCGTGGTCGCCTTCTTCAACAGCATCATTTTATTTATTATTATGTATCTATTATGAAAGTGTATAATAAACAAAAATATTCATCATTAGTCAAGAGAGCTTTCATACTTGTATTTTACTTTATCTGCAATCTACTTAAGATTTCCTATTTTCGATGCGTTGTCGAGATTATTTACTATTTGTAAATTTTGAGAGTTAGTTAACATTTTGCCGATCCCTAACCTGGCTGTTTCTGCTACCATTTTAAATAACATTTGTTCCATGAAATTTGTTTTCTTGATGGACAGCATCTTTTGTAATACTTTATTCGAAGTTGGTCGAGTCACATTTTATAAAATAGCACTTGAGTATTTTAAGAAGAAGCGTAAGAAGTAGAGATCATCATCCATTTATAGGAGGGTCTTGATGCTCTATTAAAACTTATTCTTCTAAGCTAATGCTAGAACTTTCTCCCACTGCCCTAAAAAATCATCTTCTTCTTCTTATTATTATTATTGCTGTGATTGCTGTACTTGATTTACTCTTGGATCAAATCCTTAATTTCTCCCTTTTGGTTTCTTTTCGTCAAGTACAACAGTATCTTCGAATTAAATCTCAGACTTGCTGCCATATATACTTTTCTTTATTTATTACATTTTACGTTGATGAGTTATTTATGAACGATGTCTCTCTTGATATTGTTCAGCAGATAAATAATTATTGCCACCACCTGGACCTGTGTTCTTTTGTAGAAAATTCTGTTATTACTGGCTAGGTGACTTTTTATTTGGAAATTGAGGTAATTGCTGTGATATTTGAGGTTGAACACGGAGATCAGGCTGAGGTTTGTTCCATCCCTTTTCATATGCTGTTTAATTTTTAGGAGCTTACATAAACCTGTTTTCTTCAAATTATGGACGATTTCGAGTCCAATTATCAGCTGTTTTTGGATATTAGCTTACATTCTATTTTAGATTAGATAATTAATAGCTTTATTGAATAGGCATATTATTTATTTAAGGGACTCTTTAATTTTTGGCTTGAAATTTTTAATCCCATTGTTTCTTCTTAGCATTCCAGATTTGCAATGCTTTTCGACCAGGAGCTTGCACAGCCCAAACTTTATCCGTGGCCATATCTGCTAAAACTTTACTAATTTTTTCCCAGACTTCAAGCCCATTTCTATCAATTTGATCTCCAATAACGGCTAAACAGTTACAAATTTAACCTTTAATACGATACCCTACGCTATTTGCTTGAGCTAATGGAATATAACTTAAAATTTTAGCCACGATCTGTTGTAGTAATGGGATCAGATTGTTTATGTTGAAGAATGTTAGTATTGTTTGTAAACTTATTAGTGTCGATGGGTGGATTACTGTTGTTTTCTATATTAATATAAATGTACCAGAAATAGAACGAGTACTCGTTTAGCAATTTATTTGAAAAATTGTAGGTCTTATGTAGATAGTGATCGTTAAAGAAGACCTTCCACGATGTATTGAGCAGTTGTTTGCGCAATTTTTCCTCCTCCTCCATTTATTATAGCCTCAAGGTTATCATAAAGTAGCTTTTTCTTAATCTCTAAAGGCTCATCTTTAAGTGTTATTTCGTAGATATCAAGCCATGTTTTCTGGCATGCAACTAATACATTTTGAGTTTGCTCTCCAAAGAATTTACATAGAATTTCTGTAATTCTAAATACCGATTTTTAAAGTGATGGTATTTTATCGATGGGATCAAGCAAATTTTTCCCATAAACTTTAACAATAAAATCAACCACATAAATTTCACTTTCTACATGTCTTTTTCTGTTTTCGCTGAGCACTGACAGCCAGATTCTGAGACTGGTTGTAGTTTTATTTTGAGTGATGAGCCCCTGTATTTATTTAAATGCCTGAGTATAATGAAAATTAGTACTTGGGTTCTGGTGTCGATTTATGTTAATTTTGATATACACTATTTGAATGCAGAACGAACTGTGTCTGAAGGTTGAAGCATTGTTGTCGAAATGTGTTCGGTTGATTTTTTATTGTTATTTATGAAGTTATAAATGTTAATAATTAACTTATATAAACTAACAATGAAAAATTGATGTCAGACGTCGAGTCGAGCCAGCATCATGCTCCAAACATCAAGACAGTACTATAGATATTCAATTTAATCTTGACTCGAAATGGGTCTGTTCGCGAGCACTTCCAGTGTGATGATATTTTCCAGTCTTTGTGATATTCTAAGCAAGAAGTAGAGTCCATTGAAATTAGATTGCTGACTACAATAGAGACCGAATTATCTGGCAGAATACTAAAAATAACAAAATAATTTACGCCTTAGATAGGATTTAATTCAATGAACTCTAGTAGCGCAGCGTGTAATTCTTCTTCATGCACAACTCCGCCATCGAGTATAATATTTTTAGATATTTTGAAGCAGCCTTGTTGCACCCATGAACCCCACTTATCAATCCACTCTTGTTTATTAATTACCAAATATTCGATGAAGTTGCGGATAGTGAGAGGCAAGCATAATGTTATCGGTCGTTGTAATTTTAAGTTCTCAAAGTTTGACTAAACTGAATACTTTAGATTCATTAAACAGGGTTATAAAGGAAATTACATTAGCTGCATTGAAAAATTGTGTTCAGCCTGATCACGTAGAAGCCATCGCTTATGAATTTAGCCTTGTTTTTGGATTTTTATGCACTTTGGAATGCGATATAAAGTCTACAACTCAATGTCAGTGTGAGATTTGTTATGGAACATTAACTTTATTTGAATTTTCGTGTCTTAGATACGCTTGGCTGTTCCAAATATTATTAGAATGGGACTGCTATACAGCATGAAGTTATCTTATAAACAGTTGCGTCTGAATCTATTAAAGCCAATTTAATCTTCGAAATACTGTGAAAATGGAAGATACAAATAGTTTTATATTTTACTTAACTCCTCGTTTTCTAACCCGTTCTTTCTCATTTATTTTTATCTTTTGAACTGAGATAACTTTTTATAACTAGACTGGCCTCTATTTTGGAATGCCTGGTAAGGACTAACACTGTTATCGTAAAAAGAATTGGCGGAGTTCATCGGAGGAGGTGTTTGAAGTACGTTTGTCTGTGAGCGAACATTTTTATTGAACTATTGTAATGTGTTTTGATCATTATTCAAGAAATCGAAATGCTTTCGAGGATTGTTGTTCTGGAAATTTTGTAAAAAGTTTGTTTAGTTTTATCTCTGCCCTGGTCTTAAATTTGTGTTTGGTGATAGTAAGAATTGAGCATCATCGCTTTTTTGAGGATTGGCTGTATATCTGGTATTGACTCTACTATACGGATTAGAATACTCAACACTCTCACCAGGGTAATTTAAGCTTTGAGGTCTCAAAACCTATGGGTTTCTATTTTGTTAATTTTGCTTATTGTGTTTGGTAACCATCAATTAGTTTTCAGCTGGTTAGGGTTCATATTTTACAACTCTACTATCAATTTTAACTCGACTGTTATTGTCAAATATTTTAGGTCTGACCCGAGAAGAATTGAAACTAGACCTCATTCCAGGTGATTATATAACATTTTTCATTTAATCTGTGCTTAGAATAAAATTCGGCTATGTTTTTCGTTCAGGTACTTGAACACTGTGCTGAGTATCTTTCATTTTCTTAAAGCCTGGCATATTATTAGGCATCGTTGGGATATGAACGGATTATGCAATTTCAGCTGATTCGATCTAATTTGAATGGTTATCAGGTTCAGCAATCAGAAAGAATGTTGGAGGTTCGGGTATTGCGAGTGGCAAATTTGTATTTGAGTAATTTAGATAAGGGTTTTACGCTTTAGAATTTTGTCCTTTTAAGAATTTCTTCTTTGCTTGTTGTTATTCGAACTAAATTTCTTACCCTCCAAGTCTAATAGATCGATTGCTCGTTATGTGAGCCTAATTAAGAGCTTCTTTATTTGGTACTGCGTTTACTTTTATTTTCATGGACTCGTCTTTTCGATAGATATCAAGCTGACCATCGAGCATATGGTTTCTATAATTCTAAATTAACCATCTGGCCCATACTCGGTCGTTTTAAAATTCTGCAGCAAGCGATTTAGGCACTTTATTAGGATTTAAGGAAAGAAAATTTCTGACTTTAATCAAGTACTCAGACGCTTGAAGTTAATTTACTGGTCCTTCTTGGAGTTTTGTCTTAATATGTTTAATTTAATGCATGTCCATTTCAATAATTTACGATTAGCTCTCTTAATTAATAGTTTACGTTGCGAAGGAATCGCCATCAAAATCCTCGAAAAACTAAACTTTTTCAACGTTTAGCGAGTCTAAATTATTAATGAACACTTTTTCGTAATTTACAAATTCATTAGAAAGTTTGCGATTTTCTCGAGTGAGTCGAACCCGTTTGAAAGTCTCACATAAATTGGGGTATGCCAGCTTTGAAGTGGTGCCAGGCATGATTCGTTTCCAAAAAATAATGTATTCATCGAGTTACTCGTTGAGATGACTACTAGCCACAGCTGGTAAAACATTACTATTTAAATGAGTAGCGATACTAGGCTGTGCAGAAATAAGCAGCTGATTAATTTATTTATAACCATACACTTGCTTAGATGGCTCTTTGATTAACTGAATAATCGCATTACAAAAAGCATCCAGTGTTTATTTGTTTCCATTTACCGCTCTTGATCGTAGATTGTTGACTTAATGACTGTTTACTAATATTAGGTTGTATAGCTATTGGTCGAATTTCATGAGAGTTTATTATCTTTTAAAGTTAATTTATTAATTCTATTCTGTGACTACAAATTTATTGGTAATTATTATTTGCACCAGCACTTACTTTAGTCCGTTTTACTTTCGCATCTATACTACTTAACATTGAGTTTAATTTATTAAGTTTTAATAAAATGATTATAGAATTAATCATTTTCGTTTAAAAAAGACAGGTCAACTTTGTTGTTTAATGATAGTAAAACAGCAGAATCTAAAATAAAACTTGCTGAAATTTTTTGATTTTTATTCTCAGGATAAACAATGATTGATAAAAATTCTATATATTCAGTGTTATTACAACCTTTATTAATTTTTCGGGTAAACACTTCACAAAACATACATTTCCTTTATTTTACATCGTTTTTCAGGTCCTCATTTTTAAATAACTTGCTACATTTACTATATATTACTCTCGAGCTATTTTTGTCCATCTCTTCGTGACTTAAATTAAATTATCATTTAGAAAATATTATTTAACTTGATAAAGCAAACAACAACTAACTTTATTTTTCTGAAGCATATTACGCGACTGACTCTATACAAAATAAATTGGGTATTCGAAAAGCCTTTAAAATGGCAAGATGTCCATTTTATGATCAATATAGAGTGTCTTATGAGGCTCTTCTTCTGTTTAATTAGATATAATCTAAAAGACTACATACTTTACAATGACTATTGAAAATATACATCTAATTATGATTTTATATATTCTACAAACATCACCCAAGGGGAATTTCTTTTCGGAATATTATAAAGGCAGTCTTTGATAACTGTTTATTGCTCAATAACAGGGCTACTTTTACATTGTTTAGTTTTTTCAAGAGGAAAGCAATCTGGAATATAATTTAATACGCTGATCGATAAGACTTAAATTTTTTTGATGTTACTCGCTATACAGATTTAGAATCATGAATATAGTTATTTACTGAAGGGAATTTTCTAGATCGCACACATGCGAATCTTTACTGCAAGTCCATATAAATATAAAGTGGAGAAATAAATTTGTCAAAGCATGAAAACTTTAAGAAAATTGGTTCCAATTCAATATAAATGGTGGAGGCCAGCCAATCAAGCTCCTGTAAAAAGCAGACGGCCATAGCTTCAAAAATTGGTCATAGTTTTGATGAGATAAATTGATGATAAATAAAGTATAAACTTTTTCCAATTTGAAATTGTCTTGGCTGCTAGAAACTATTTTGAGAAAAAGGTCACGTTAGAGTTAGTTAATTTGGGCTAGCCTTTAAATAAATGGGTCAGCAAAGCTTATTATTAATATTTCATAATTTGTGACGAAGCATGATGTACTGGAGCTATTTGCTGCCCTCAGGCCTTTATTTTACTAGTTTGATCCCAGTCGGACCGGCAACCTGCACAACATTACCCGAGGAGCATGTGGAATCTCAGGAGGTCCTGTAAACCCACAAGGAAAAACTGCAACTCTCGAGTTTTACTTTGAATTTATCAGTTGAAGATTTGATGAAGGCAGGGTACGAAAATAACAAGACGGCCTGGACTGAAGAGGAAGACGAGAAACTCAAAAACCTGAGGGATATTTAGCAGTTGGACTGGACTGAGCTGGCTAAGTTGATGCCAGGCAGGAATTCTAAAATGTGCTACAGTCGCTACAGAAGACTAGAAAATAACACCAAATAAAGCTGGAAAAAGGGCGACGACAGGCTGTTGGTCGAGCTCATACAAATGCATGGCTAAGACTGGAAATAGATCTGTAAGAGCTTCCCAAGTACATTGCTTCTAACATAGAGCGAACTCTAAAGCAGGTCAAAGAGCACTATTTGAACTATCTCCGGCCTGAAATAAAGAAGGACGACTGGACGCTTGCCTAAGACCTCAAGCTAGTCGAACAGATCAATCTGTTTGGCAAAAACTGGAAAATCATCGAAGAAAATTTTGAGGGACGAACTCAAAATCAAATCAAGAACAGGTATTTCGGGAGGTTAAAAAGACTTGCTTAGAAGAAGGCTCTCGGCCGAGAGAAAAGTTTACCTTAGTCTAAAAATAGGCGAGAAGAGTGATAATTTCTTGATAAATTTATTCGAAACTTGATATAAAATATTTGAAAATTATACTTCCACGTTTTTCAATTCCTACTGTTAATAGATCTTGAAACTGAAGTCGGCTCACAGCCAGATAGTCGCTCTAAAATTGCTTCCAAATTTATACTTCTACGCCCACTTTTTAAAACCTGTTCGTTGAGATCATCAGTCCAATTTGCCATCATAGTTTCAGAGCATAGCTTGTGCTGATGCATAATTCTGAAGAAACTGGTCGTATTCTACTGGATTCTGGCAGCGAATCTTTTCTGGAGCCCTTTTTTAATTTTTATTAATAAATTAATATTTAGTTATTAACAGAACCGAATGCCAGTTCCCATGCGCGCAAATAAATTTATTAAATGATCAATTATACGTCAAAACGAAAAATTAAAAGGGAATGATGCAAATCATT
>APMI01007701.1_pt1 | contig 11942 bp, 15 predicted proteins | sample 667938 | NCBI WGS metagenome assembly APMI01 (sample SAMN01084076, study PRJNA167559) | wastewater metagenome | biome: Wastewater | place: Denmark: Ejby Moelle, Odense | collected 2011-11-28 | reverse complement strand
TGTTACAAACTTAACAATTTTACACAAAATATGTACAAATTAAGTATCTTGTCGACTAAATTAAATTCAGCATAGGGATAGTCTTTGCAAGGGCTCTTTTTTGCAGACTAAACCATTTGAAGTCTGTAATATGATAAAACACTCCAAATTGTGCATCCTCACAATAATTTTTGCTGCTGCTTAGGCAATAAAATGAAAAATAAAACACTTTCTGTCATTGCGCTTTTGACATGCCTCATGAGCATTACTTTTAACCAATGGATCCCCATTCAAAGCACAACAATTACTATGCCAGGGCACACCTACTTGATCGCGTGTCCCATCAACTCAACAATATTTGGGGAAATAACATTCGACTCTCTCGTTAGGACTTAGGCTGCCATATACACATAAAATGACTTGACCTTTTCGAATGAACTATTCAGAACAAACTAAACATTTAATAAAACATGGAGCTTTTAGTTTGCGGTCCCATCGACAGGAAATTACTATGTGAGAATTTAGAATGCGGGTCTGTCGCATTTTTGCATATCTTACAACCTAACACTATATTACGATGACCATAAAGGATTAACAACCTTTAAATCAATGCTGTATGCGCCACTCTCTTAATACGCGGTGGCTTGTTGGAGTCCACTTAGTGATGACGATAATTTGGAATTTCGCTATTATACTAACTGGACATCAAACGTTAAAGTGAGCCTAGCATACGGCTAGATTAACACATTTCTTTAAACTCCACTGTTAGAGAATTAACCGTACTCAATTCCAAGCAGGTATAAATATTACACCAACATATACGCTTTTAAGAATCTGACAATTCCTACAGCATTGACGCAAGTAAATTTCAACCTGGAGTATCGCACTAAGACTGAGTAAACTAAACCTAACATTGGGCTCATTTTAGGAATAACAATCCTTGTACAATAGTTCTAATTATTGTGGGCATATGTATTTATAAGAAATGCAGAAATAAGCCACTTCCTTAAATTAAGAACATAAAACATCGCAATAACGAATCGAGGGATAAGATATACAAGTAAGCATTTAGATCTTCAGCAACCTTCCAAAATATTATTGCTGATAATGTGACATGCTCAATCTGCCTGGACACAGACCCAGACTCAGCCTTGTTATGTGGGCATGTGTTCCATCGCCAGTGCATAACAGAGTGGCTTCGCAAAAACTAAGCGTGTCCCTTATGTCGGTCTCCACTGTTTGAAGTTGTCAGTGAGAAGGGATCCAATAATATCGATGCGCACTGACCATAGCTTTTATTTCTATAGTTTATATCAATGTAATTGAATAGATGGCAATATAATCTACAGTTTGATAGGGATAATCAAATACATAATTATTACAATGTCCTTCATCAAAAACTTCATCACCACCAAACTACGTTCCCGATAGACTCAAAGTATAAGTTCTAAAATTGTAGACAAGCCATCCATGATCGTAATGGAGTCGGATACTTTGGGCATCACAGTCATTGAGTAATCAGCAGTAGACAGTAGCTGTATATTGCAAATAAGTCAATAATAATGGGTTGATATCATCAGTACTGGTAAACTTGACGGAGTCCCTTATAATCGGATATACTTCTCATTCTTAAAGGGTATCCCCGATTTTCTGAGAATGAAAATATGGCTGCTACTCTGCACTGAGAACAGCAGTAGGAATTACAAATTTACTGGCGAAATGGAAAAAAGAATGTCTTAATAATTTAAAGGAGAAATTTAAAAGCGTCTCTCTCAATAATTTAAAGATATCGAGACTAATGAAAAGCAATAACATGCATAATAATAGAAGCAGAAGAAAGCAGGTCTCTTCTCCATATTCACTCTTGAACTGTTTAACAAGCTGACAACATCAAAGCCCATACCGAAATAATCCGAACAAATTGAAAAAGATATCAAGAGAACTTACTCAGTGAAGCAAAAGTATTTATACACAGTACCATTGATGCGTAAAATTCTCTACGCTCTTTCTAACTCAGGAGTTGAATACACACAGGGCATGAATTATATTCTATTGTACGTCATCATTTTCTGCTTGGAGTCAATTGGTTTGACAGAAGACACTTTCGATGCTTTAACTGTTGAAAATGAAAGAAATATTTTCATCATCCTTAGGTAAATAGTATTGAGGCTTGAATAAGTATTCTAAAATCAACAAATATTCAAAGTATTGGGAGAGCTATAGTAAAAAATTAGCTCGTCTGTACCAGATGTGTTTTTCATAATTTACAAGTGCGGCATGGATACTTACAGCCTGTTCAGTCAAAATTACTATTCCTTATTGACATATAGCGACCCACCCGACGATCTTACTAAACAGATGATAGATTTGTTTTTCTTAGAGGGTCACAAAGCAATCACATCCCTTATTGTGCGGATGCTCGAAATCTCGAAAGATTAAATATTAAAGATAAAAGATCCATAACGCTTGCAGGCATTTGTAAAGAATGACATGTTCCATTACTGTTTCAAAACTCTGTGTGAATAAAAGTTAAATGCGAAACTTATAGAAGATTTTGGTATCTCCTCGTACAGAAAAGTTGATAATTGCTGACTCAAGTGATATTTTATAGATTTTCAGTCGTTTTCAATAAACAAAATGATGAGTAATTCTCTATTGTATAGGGCTTACTTTTATTTTTATATAATCGTTAGCTAATTAAATGACAGAACTCATGAGAGCCAAACAACGTCTGCTCTTCCGTAGTAGCAGTATAGCGGAGGCCCCCGAGGAAGATAATGAGCAAAAAGGGTTCGCAAGATATGGTAATGCTGCCTCCATCCCAAAACTACACGTCAAGGATATGAACAAAAAAGAGCGATCTGTCAGCGAGCTTGAAATTAAAGACAACGATTATTAATTTCAAATCTAAACCAAAAATGCGTCTCCAGGATTTGCCAGAACTGAAAGGCAAGCACAATTGTACAAAAGTGATAGATTCGACTCGATGTCTTAACAAGCTGAGCATGTAAACCTATTCGGGAGAAAGGCAAATAAAAACAGAAGAGTTACTGAACAGTTTAAAATTGCAAGTATAGCTGATCATGAGATGTCATTTACTGAAATCGAAGACAGCGTGTACAACTAGTCCCCAAACAAGGTAATTAAGAATTCAGTCCATAATGACAAAATGAGTATAATCATAACCAAAATGCCGACCCGCAAAGCTCTGTCACCATTCAAGCCAAAATAGTGCTCGCTAAAAGAGTTATAAAAGTACATATAAGAAAAGCAATAAAAGAATTAATTATTTTTAGACTAAATGTTTCCTCCTCGCTTCACAATAATCTTCAATAAGAAGTATATGTATTTGGAGGAAGGGTTGAAGCTGTAAAGACTCACAAAAATATATGAAGGTAATCAGCTGAGGTTAATGAAGTACTGTGAGCCTACACTAATGGCGATGGGCAAATTTACTAGTCCTGCTTTGTTTAGTGCTCTTGCTATTTTAAGTGAAGATCCTACCCGAGTGCTAAGCTTGCTTGGTAATCAGGAGTACAATGAGTATGGCATATATTATGTTAACATATGCAAGGATGGAGTGTGGAGATATATTGTTGTCGATGATTATTTTCCTGTCAAAAATCTAGCGAAGAAAACTCTTCTCTTTTTACATAGCTTTTCAAAAAATGGCGTATTCTAATTCTGGGCTAGCATTATATAAAAGGCATTGGCAAAAGTGTACGGTACATATCAAGATCTGTACCTGACATCTAATAGAGGAATCAAATAGCTATTTCGTAATTTGACTGGTTACCCTGTAAATTAATATCGCATAAATAAGGATTTCCGTACTTTTCTCATAATAATCGATGCAGCTGTTAAGAGAAAGCAAGTGGTAGTTCTCTAAGACATACCTGAATAATACCAATAAACAGCACATGTAAAAGGGCTGCAGGCAACTCACAGCTATCAAATAATCGATGTTAAAAAGACATACATCACTCTACGAAATTTAGCAGACAAAGATTTGGTTACGAAGCTCACATTCGAGTAAGCCATGATATTTACGAAACTGCTCATCTTCAGAAGCGAGAGTGGATATACCTATATCAGTAGAACTCTAAGACATAAAAAGCACAGCTATTCAGTTGTCAAATTTACATTGAATTCTAGTGTAAAGTGTTACTGGGATGTTTGGGAGAATAGTGAAGTGTATTACAAGAGTCATATTGGATCTAATATCCATTATCAAGTTAGTCCCTATAAAATACTAATTAGGCCAGTAGCATCATACGAAACTCCCACATTAAGTCCAGTCCAACGACTGTCTGCACCCGACGAGACAGAAAGAGTCGATGAGGAATAAATATATTTCTCATAGTCAGGCAAGTAAATTACTCTTAAGCCTGGCACATACCAAGCCTGTGTTCACCTGTGTCAACAGAAGGAGCAAGATTTTGTGCTCTCATTTTACGGTGATCAGGAAATAGAGATCGAGAGAGTCAAGAACATGGACTCGTGGCCACGGGAATGTGAGTGCGAGTGAGATATCTCATATTTATTTTTCACATAATATTTATACCAAAATTGAGTTGATATCATAAGTATGTGCCTTCAAACGAGTACCTTTTTGTGCCTTTCTGAAGCAGTACTCCGTCTGAATTGAGTCGTTCAATGAAACTATGAAAGTCGCCAATATTGAGCTCCAAATCTTTAGCTACTCGAATTAGTTCACCCCACTCCCAGATCGAACTACCTCTATGTTGCTGCATTTCAGTAAGGGTTGATATGAATAGACTTCTTTGTTTGGGCATCGATAGCTATCCATTCTTTTTTACCATTTTAACTTTCTTGCCTTCATTTTTGAGAGTGTTGATGTTATACCCCATTTATTCAAAAGAGTCGAATAAACTTTCTTGCATCAATTGGGTGGCTTCCTAACTTAAATAATAATTACGTAGGCATCCTATTCTGTGACAACTTCCCTGCATTAAATTCTAGCACGTGCCATAGCCAGTCGCACAAGAGAATCGAGCTGTCTTGTTGTTATTTGGAATGAATTTGTTGGACTGCTTTCCCTCAGCATTAAGTAGAAAGACTTAATAATATCGGCTGCTTCTCGAGACAAAACTGGATGCACTGTGGATTTCACGAAGGACAAATATTTTCGCATCTGCTCCAAGGTGTAGGAGGTTCCATAGACTTCCGATTTTCTGACATACTGTTCATTTAGAGAAGCATGATTTGACATAATGTTCATGTTAGTTAATTGCTCTCTATGGTTAGATTTCTTCCTGTTTTGATTATGCAGATTCATGATGTGCTCTGTGAGCTTTTTATCTCTTTCTGGGTCTGGCTTGTCTACCATTAGAAAAATTAAGTCAAATCGAGATAGAATAGCATTCGAAATTTTGGTATTCTCCATGAACGATTTGTTTTTATTGTAACAACCTTGGATTGGGTTAGCGGATGCTATGATCCCAACTCGACACTTTAGTTGACAAATGATCCCAGCCTTTGCAATTGATATGGTCTGCTGCTCCATAACTTCTAGCAGTGCAGATGAGTCTGAAGTTTTATCAAATTCATCAATCGCACAAACCCCATTATCTGCCAATATGAGCGCACCAGCCTCCAAGGATTGCTCACTATTTTATTTATTCACCGTCACTGTTAGACCAGTCTGAGACATCGATGTGGCACTCACATATACACTGTGGGGCAATATTTGCACAGCAAACTTCAACAATTGGGATTTACCGATGCCTGGATCACCTAACAACAATATATGACTTGTTTATCTGAAACTTGTCTCTTGGCTAATATTTTTGGATGACCCGCCCACAAGGCCTAGAAGCAGTCCTGCTTTAACAAGCTCATGACCAAAAATCGTAGGACAAAAAGATTTAATCAGTGAGTAAAAAATGTGTTAATCTTTCTTCATTTGCTACACAATTTGGATATCATCCTAGATTACCTCCACTCCCTTTCGCTGTTTGATGCTGTTAACTTGCATATAAGGGGTAAAAATGCCTTGAGTTTTCTTATCTTTTTCTTCGTAGCTTTCTGTCTTAATAATGCCTGACAACATTAAAGTTTCTCCTGTGATAATTTTGCCAACTAAATTTTCACGAAGCTCGCACAACATTTGCAGAGGAGCTCTTCCTTCTGGGTCTAACTCTTGAACCTTTATTCTCTGGTAGAAGATTGTTTTCATTTTGTCCTTCATGGGAAGGAAAGTTTTAGATTTGCATCCTTTCTTACTTTGGCATTTGATAGGAGCAGAGTATACACCGTCGACAAAAAAGTGACGAAAACTACCTTTACACTCGAAGCAGTTAAACTCCATTTGAGTAGCCATTAGTTTCATCTGCTGCACTTTAATGACCACTGCTTCGACACTGATAAAGTTCTAAACCATGTTGGCCCTCACGTCCAACATATCGATTAGTGGATGGTTGTAGACTGACAACATGATCTTCTTCTCTTTCTTGTTCTACTCTACACATAAAGAATGTAACACAATCTTGATCCCAGATAAAATGTTGTGAGCATCGTAAGCAAAGTTCTAAAATACTGTCAAAATAGTTGAAGCGAGTTCGTCTTCTATTTTTTTCAGCTTCTCCAAAAAAATGGGTAGATTTATGGAGTATTCGTAGAACTGGCCAGATTCGTCAACTAAAGTAAACAATCCTTTAAAGTAAGGTTTTGTAGAAGCCTGCTTGAATATCAGAATAAGCTGATGAATTGGTTTGGAGACCTGTGTTAATATCATGATACATCAATTTAGTGAGGGGGATGCGATTCCATATACAGACTCCAATATTTTTGAACATTTTCAGTAATTAAGTGTGCAGAATCTTGAGTCTACTCCTTCTTGACTGATGAAATTTGCTCTCCTTCTGGATCCAGTAGCGCCTAATTCATCTAATTATATATTTACTTAATTAGGTCAGTTCAGTTTAGTAAAATATATTAATAAAGTATGAGTGCGTATTAGTAGATATTTTGCGTTTGAATTGACCTCAAGGCAAAGAATTTTCAGATCATCATGCGTTTCTCTAAGTTAGAAATTACGTTCCAAATGCCCTCGAAACCTGAATTTATTTGCTCTCGAATACTTGCTTCAATTTACTACAGCTACTTTTTATTCTATGTCTTCATGTTGCTAATTTTCATGTTTATTGATTTTATTTATTGCCTCAACCTCTCATCTATTGAGCTTATCTTTTCATTCAGTTTTTATAACACTGCATCGTTGAGACTGTCTGAGAGAACGGATACAGTTTCAGCATTTACGCTATGTCTCGCCTATGGAGTGAATGAACAGTTTAGTATTTTCTATTTAAGTTCTATCCTCTTACTAATATGCTAGTTCACAGAAAGCTCTGCTAGTTGCTTGCTCTTTAAAATAGGCTTCACAGGGCTCAGAAGCGAGCTTTCGAATTTAGTCTGCGATTCAATTTGTGATATTTTCTATTAAATTTAGTTCATTTTCTTTTCTACCATCTCCTCAAATTTGCCCTCTAACTCTTTTATTTTGTGCTAGTACATTTCTTGTAAGAACTTTTATGCTTCTTTTATTTTTTTGGCAGCTTCAGTTGAGGTGAGTAGGTACAGACTGTCACTAATTTGCTCCATCAAAATGTCAGGGTCAACTACTGGTTGCTGATGCTGACTCTGTTTACCTTGTTACTCCTTCTTAGCAAGTAACTCTTCGATGATATCCTTGAGTACTAGTTTGAACATTGAGTTGCCTAACACTCGCTATATGAGCTGAGACTAACTCCAAGTATTGGTCGGCTATGACGCCTCTATCAATTATCGAGCGTGATTTATTTCATGGTCCGACATTATTTGTATTGCTATATTTTATAGCTTTGTAAATAACTGCTTTGCCACTGGAGCGCTGGTATAATAATAGACAAACTAATCAGAAATATTCATTCAGTAACTAGAGATATGAGAAAAATCATTGACTGTTAAGGATGGTCTATGAGACTTTGGATTTGTCACGGTAGGGAGACAACTCACTTACAGAATTATGTTTACTTTGTCTGATTGTGGGCAATATGGTGCTCCTTTGCGATAAAATTGCTCGCATTAGTTTACTATTCTACTCCTCAATCACTTCCTGTTGTCTTTTTCGATACCGGTAGTGGAAGCTCTACTTTGCTGTCCTCTTACTTTAACTTAACTGCTGACTTCCTACAGACTCACCTCTTTCTTGATTACTGTCTGAATCTTTAGTGATATGTAAACTGCTGCTCTTCATTCTCGCCTGCCCATTCTTGATCACTTCGTTTGATGCTATTGATTATATCTTGGTGTGTATTTTTAGATTCTTCTCTTAAATTGATCTTTGTTTTTCTTTCAATTTGAACTCGAATGCTTTCAATTTGTTCCGTTTATGTACTTCAGCAATGCTATAATAGTTTTTGAGATCCTTTCTCAAACAATCAGCCTCTCGGTTGCTGATCTTCTCGACTTCACGAAGATGCTTCAAGTACATTTCTTCTCTCAGCTTATTGTTGATTAAGTTGTTGGAAAGTGAGTGTTCATGCATATATTTTTATTGCATTCCTTATTATAAACATTATCATCATACAATGTGCACACATTGAAAAAATCAAACTTTATCACTCGCAACTTTATCAAAAATTATAGTTGAGCTGGGGAGTAAGCTGGAAAAATTAAACGGCTCCAGGTGGAGGGAATGGTTTACCCAACGTATTTTAAAACTTGTTGCCTATTTTTTCCATTACTATAATTTCTGGTCTACCCTTAGCTGAAATAAGCACATAGTTCTTTTCATTGTTTTTATCTTACTGTAGATCGTCGTAATGGTCAAGTAACCTGTATCCTGCGTCCCTTAATTTTCTAAATAAACTAAAAAATTACTGAGGAAACACGCGCATAGCTATACGATGTTTTGCTTTACTAAGCGTCTTGATCGAAATACAGCCATACCCTATCTATTAAAAGGAGTTATTCAGCGATATTGACTCTTCAAATTTTTAACTATACAGAGAAGCTTCAACACCCAAATCTTGAGATAAACTGAAGAAGGTAGAGTCGAAAATTTCCTTCACTTGGGGTTTGCTAGGCTAGTAAATTTCTGGTCTGGTCATTTGTACAAAAGAGTCAAACCTAACATTAAAGTAGCCACTATAATCGGCATCAATGTAGAGAACATAGAATCCTTAAACAACTTTGCAAAAGCTAGCAGAACTGTTATGATAGCCTTGAACATAATCAATTGCATAGTAGGCCCATTTATCACAGTTGCTCTATATGTACATGTTACCTTCTCTTTCAGCGCCTCGGATATCACTCCGGTAATGTGAGCGTTAAATTTCTTATTTGTTCATGTTTTTAGATAAAAAATAGCGAAACTAAGGATAATTTTTGGTTGATTTGTCTCTTATTCTTGGGAATTAAATCGAAAATGCAAGCATACCTTAGTGCTTTACTTAAAAACAAAGCCATATTGGTCTTTTTCTATCAGCCTTTACTGTTATACAATCTTGGGTTGCATATCTTTCAGGCTCGTTCATTTCGAAGGGAGCAACATAAAATTTGTTAAAATAAGTAATCAATTATTTTTCAGTCATAAGGAAATTTCTCTCCAAATCCAAGTACATTTCTGTATTATGAACTTTGTTGAGTTCAGTGTTGACTATTGGAGAGTATATCCCAGTCCAAAAACATGGCAGGGAAGAGAATACTCTAAAAAGTGGATCTTTTTATGGTTGTGAAATACGTAAAGCTCTGAATGCTGCAAAGTTGGGCTGCAACCCTACTGATTTCACACTTTCATGGTCGATCGATTTGGCTATGATAATGACATCATTTTTATTTATGGTAAATAGTTTGTGATTTTCGGATTTTTTTGATGATTGAACTCTTTAATTCTTTATGAATCCCAGCTATTTTCTAAAATTAAAAAGTCGATATTCAGGGAGCCCGAAAGCTTACAGCAATTGAAAAGGTTAGGCTTTATCAGCTTGATCAATTGAACCACACTACTTAAGCCACGCCTTCATAAGTAGTATTTGCCAAGGATGACTTGAATCTATGCTCCAAATAAGTCTCCTGCTAGCTCTTTAAACTGGAACAAAATCATCGCAATACTCTAAATAGTATTGTCCGTTTCGTTTCACAAAATATTGATAGTAGCCCTCCTTGTTAACATACTCGGTGATTAGAAGCGTGCGTAGGTAGTCGTAACTGACCAAACCGGACTCCGCCATGAAAGAATTGTAGTATTGTTGCGACTCGATCAAAGATGACGATAGCTACTACTCGGGAAACACTGCAGTCTCCTTTTTCAATAAGTCAAATAGTCTTACGATTCGATATTCTTTTGATTATAAGAGCTCGAACTCGTGATCTTTGAATTGTGTGATCGGTTTGGTTGGCATTGATTTGGTCAATATTGCCTTTCTGATGAACCCAGGCCCTTTATGAGTCTCCATGTCTTTGGCTGTAACCTGCTCGAACTTGATATCCGAATCATCGAGGGTGATTCTGAAATAGACTTCGGATATCTTAGCATCTTTCATCAAGCTCAATAAAAATATATAATTAATCCAGTATAACAGCGCATTCACATTATTAATGATCATCAAGAAAGTAGTATTATTCAGGCAACTAGTTTGAGTAGGCGCTAATGGTATCTTTTGTTCAACTGTTGTCTTTCATGTTATACATTGTTTATTAGTTTGTGAATTTACTTGAATTGTTCACATCTCATATTCGAGCCAAGACTTGTTTTGCGGTGGAGCATTGACACTATTCCATCATACTGTTTTTGCTGCTGTTTCCTCTTCTAAAATAGCCGTAGTCGTTTTTAACTTAGATGTTTGCGAATAGGCTCAGTCAATTATTCTTTCAATTTTTGCTAACAATTGGCTGCGCTTACTGTCCTCCAGACACTACTTATTGGTGTAGTTATTCTGTGTTATGATAAGCTCTTGCGGTGACTTTGTAAATGACGACTTATATTGTTGACCAAAAGAGAACTAGATTATGGTCGGAATCGGTCACTTAACCCAACTCTACATGTTTATTACACTGCAATGGTAGAGTAAGCCCTCTGCTCTTTTACTTTATTCATTATAATGCACAATTAATTTAAAAAACTGATTGTTCAAGTTATCAGAAAATACTGACAAAAATCAATAAATATGTGATTAGTTGTTAATAAATAAATATTTAATGTAATTTGAAGCATTTTAATGCAAAGAAAATGGAATAATGAAAATTGTATGCATTTGAGCAGTCAAATAGCATGATTGGATTGATAACTGGTTGCCAAACTATGTAGTTGTGTGGCATAAAATCGAATTTTCTTAGCCTAATCGGGAGTCTATTTGTAAAGATTGTTAATAGACCGATGAAATTCTCCATTCCATTCTGCCTCCTTGACGGGAGTCTTCAAGGCCGGTGGAGCAGGCATACTCTCTCTTTCTCTCTACATCACAACTTTTAAAGTATAGGGTAGATAATCGGTCTGCTTCGATCTTTAAGTAGGTAATGTGGCAGATGCAATTTTGTCTTAAGCAAGAAGTTTATTTTACATATTAGTTTTTCCCAATAGCAGTGAAAACAAAATTGCAAATATGACTATCACAGCAATAGCAACCATGACCCAGACCAACACTAACAAAGCAGTGATGGTCTCATATTAAGCATTTGTAATATCCCGTCCATAGAAGTAGTAGCAGAAACGAATTTAATTAGCAGTTGATTAACTATTGATGCAGTTGCCGTAGAAATTGCAACAATTTTATGTGCAAGTCGAGACAACGCAGTGCTGATTATAGCCCATCCTTATAAAAGGTATGCACTAATATATTCTTACAATAACGAATTAATCACATACTCTTTTATGAGTATAAATTACTATCCCGATTTAGAGACTATTACTGAAGTATTATATTTTAATGTTGTAACTTATAAAATATATAATTGCAATT
>APMI01015944.1_pt1 | contig 11943 bp, 6 predicted proteins | sample 667938 | NCBI WGS metagenome assembly APMI01 (sample SAMN01084076, study PRJNA167559) | wastewater metagenome | biome: Wastewater | place: Denmark: Ejby Moelle, Odense | collected 2011-11-28 | reverse complement strand
TTCTTTATTATATTGTAGAGAATTACCTAGTATTTGTCACTCTTATTGAAGCAAGTTTTATTATATTATTCTGAATGAAATTTAATAATTTTAGTTTATAATAGTATCAGCACAAATGAATATTGACTATGATTACGAGCTGTTCCCCATAACGAAAGATCACTACAAATAAGTTGCTGCGTTCACAAAGTATTATGTGAATACTGAACCACTTTCTTTGCATATTGGCACAACAGCTTAACAATTTGTATCAGCATATGGAGAACTTATAGCACGCTGTTGCAAGTCCAATCTTTCGTTTGGCTTTAGAAAGAAATAGCAAATTGTATCCATTATTTTAGCGATTGACTATGTCTCGTACCAAGAACCTATTGAAAGCGTCCCTCATCTTGCAAGTATTGAAGCATTAGTCTAAGAAGCCGAATAAGCTTATAAGCCAAATAATAAAGAGAAGACCATTTCTACATTTATAGTGTCCACACATCCGTAACACACTGGTAAAGGTCTGTGCTACAAACTTTTACTCTGCCTTGAAAAGTAAGCAAAGGCAAAGGGATTTTAATAACTCTAAGCCGATTGCACGAACCCCATTTCAGAAAAGGCCTTCCTAAAGGCAGGGTATGTTGTGGTTAATCGCATTTAATACAATACCTTCTAGTTCGGGGACAAAATTCCATTTAAATAAGTTAAGGGATCTGATAGCTTGGCGGTTGTCGTCAAACATATTTGATACGATATATATTTGTTAAAAAATTTTTGTTTACTTTTAATAATGTCATTATTTCAAAATACGATGGTCTACATAAACATTTATTATCGAAAGAATTATGCCATTTTATATTTTCTTGCTTGTGCAGACTCATCTTATCAAGTTTTTACAAATTAAGCTAGTACTGAACATTATCTTAACCATTTTTTAATTCAACATGTATTTATTAGATAAAAATGAATTTGCTTTGTATTCTCATAAAAAATATAAAGTGAGTGTATGCTTAAAATATTTAAAAATGGATATGAAATCAATGAAATTAAATCAATAATTTTATTATATTGTCAGCAGAAAATGAATTCTGACAGTGAGTATGAGTTGTTCTCCATTACATAACTACGAAAGAGTGCTATGCTGAAGTGATTGATTTCACGAAATATTTTGTACTCACTTAACCACTATTTTCGTATGTAGGAGCGACTAAGTAGCAATTTGTATCATCGTACGGAGATATCATCGCCCAGTGCTGTAATTCCAATCTTTCTTTCGGTTTTCGCAAGGGACATCAAATAGTATCAGTTGTTTTAGTCGTTGATTATGTCACAAATCAAGAACCTATTGAATTTTTTTCTCTTTTTACCAGCATCGAGGCCTTGGTTTAAGAAGCATAACAAGGTTATAAGCCAAAAAATAAAGAGAAAACCATTTCAGCATTCATTGTTTTAACACACCCAATGCATACTGGCAAAGGTTTATGCTATAAAATTTTACTCTGCCTTGAAAAGTAAGCAAAGGCAAAAGGATTTTAATAAATATAAGCTGATTGTATCAACCCACCTTCAGAAAAAGTATTCTTGAAGGCAGGGTTCGCTGTTGCTAACCGAATTGACTATAAAACTTTCAAGTTCGGGGACAAAGTTCCATTTAAATACGTTAAAGGATCTGATGGCTTGTCAGTTGTGGTCAAACATATCTGATACATATGTGTAATATAAGGTATACTTAATTAATGACATATGCGATTAAAACTAGTTTAGAAATAAATAGCATATCAGAATAACAACATTCGAGATTCGATGGTGCAGTTCAAGGATTTGCCTTCTCTTTGCAGATCCATTTGAACAATATCTCTTATTTTTAAAATAATACTATCTGACAGCTTTTCGAAATCTAACGAAAAAGATGTCATTTCATCGGTTACATCTCCAAAAGCAACATTAATAATGTCCTATAAAGCCCGAGAAGATAATTTTTAAGCTTTCTTGAGCAGTTATTTGCGATCGATGCGCTACAACTCAATTGTCTTTGGCTTTAACTTCAAATTCTGACTTTTATTTAGCTTGATTAAGATTTCTTGAGGCTTTTATTTGGTTTCACTATTTTGTAAAACTTGATCATCGTGTACTGTTTTTACACTGGAACTGTGCGTCATTTTTATTTTTTTGTTCAAAGGTTGCTCCTCTTCCACAAACTCTTGCTCGTTTTTTATGGTGAGTTTGGCTTTTATATTTTTATTTTGGCGATCCTGCTCAAGTATGTTTGGATTAGATTCAACTTCCTTAAGCAACTCGTGGTAATAATTTTCAAGCTCAATTGTAAGGGCATAGTAGTTAGTTTCTCTGGGATTGAATTTGTAACTATTTAAAAATATTTTATTAATATCGCCATGAAACTCTGCGGGATGCTCATATTTGCACGAATTAAGCTTTTTCTATATAGTGCGAAGATCCATAGGCTCATGAATAACTTGCAGATAGTCTGGTACCCCTTGATTTATTGGATCTACTGGTTGTCTGAATGGCCATGAAGATTTATATGCTTTTAATTTACCAAGAAAGCGTATGCAAAACTGCTTTTGCTAGTTTGAAAGACTCTCGCTTGTTTTTGTTTATTTCAAGCTTGTAGCTTCTGCTTGTTCTTATTTATTAACTTTTACTGCATTCAACAATGTAGGTTTTGGGGCTTACTTATATTAGCTTGTGGTAATAATAGTTGGAGTCTTGTTTTATTATTGTTCGTTTCGTGGCGCACTAATTACGAGGGGTGTTTGCTGAGCCATACTAAATACAGATGCTTTCTCTTGTATTTTTTATTAATGTTTTATTTTTTAAGCTTTTTCTTGCTGATTATGTTTTTTATCAGCTTAAGCCTTCTTTATTAACGAATGCTCTATATTTGATAATGCTGTCTATATTTTTGGAACCAATAATTTAAAAGTAGCCTATTTTATTGAAGACTGCTGTGCATGACTCTTTTAATTTCCTGTTGTTTCATTAGGCTTCTCTATTTTTTTCTAAGATGAGCCTGCTTCCTTAACGCTTTCTTTTTTTTTATACTAAGTTTCAAATAAAGAGTCCTTTTTCTTTGGAGCTCTGTTTCGTTTTTCTTAGATTTAACTGGTTATGATTAACTTATGTCTTATCGGTAATTTTGACTCAATAAACTATCTCTGAAGATCAGTCAATAGAAATTTAGCTTTGCTGCTATTCTTCTTAGTTTATTCGCTGTTTTTTAGGTTATTTTAGAAATAATTGCTATTCACATTTACTTTGTACATTTGACGATATACTTTATTATAAAATCTGTCGATTTTAAAGATTTTAGAATCTTAAAGACTTTTGTAAACTTCGTCTTTATTTTATTTCAATTAAAAAAAGATAAAATTGATGCTTCTACTCTGCTTATTACTTGTAATGATCTAACTTTCAAATACCTGTAATAATGATCGTAATTAATCAATCTCTTAAATAATTGAAGTTTAAATAGAAGTAAATTATCAAGACTTTCTAATTTTCTGATCAATAAAATCAACAGAGATTTTTCTTTTAGATGGACTGTCAATATCAGCTAGGTAAATAGTTTTTTTGATATCCAAACTCTTTGATTTTCGAATTTCATCTTTTTTCTATTTTTTTCGCTGTTGCTTATCTGGGCTGATTCCGAATTGTTATTCGTCTCTTTTCATCTACATAATTTACTTTTTCTCCATAAAATCAATTCCATTTGTGTCGTTCGTTTCATTGTTCATGTACATTTCTGACCTTGATTTTGCAGTCAAAGTTCTTAATTTTCTCTATTTTATTCTTTGCATGAGCCTTTCCTCATGACTATTGACGATATTGTTTATTTTTTTAGCTAGATGCATTTACTTTTCGGAGTGATCATTCATTAGTTTCTTCAACGCGTCAGGATTGTGCTATTCAGTCCCATAGGCCACTCTCATTTCCATTTAGCGTTTTTTCTATTGCAGTTGAAGATCGGCTCTGCAGTCGGCCTTCTTTACGCGAACGGACTCGACAACAGGAGCCTGTTGCTTCTTACTCATGGGCTTGTTTAGGCTTTTAATAACAGTGGGTCGACTCATGAGCGATGTGACTCTGTTCTTGAAGAATGACTATCTGATATCAAGAGTGGAATTCATTTTCTCGACTCCTCGCTACTTAGAATCAGAAATACCATATAGAGTTGAAGTAGATTAGAAATGTCCTCGCCAGAGACATTATCAGAAGTCTCCAACTTAACTTAAGACTCAAGCAATTCCCAGGCGTAGTTAACATCAGCAAAGAGCTATTTACTATTTTAGAATATTGGTACAGTGGCAGCTGAACTTTAGTCATTATCTGTGCGATAGTTGTTTATTATAATTATTGCAATAGATTTCATATCGCGTGCGTTCAGTACCACCCTCGCTCTCTTTTTTTATATTCACTGTATGATTAATTAAATTTTAGCAGGTTCTTGTCCAGCAGTCATGCTCTGTCAGTAATAATAAGATGCTTAAAATAATAAACATCTAGACGCCTTAAACCAGCTGGTTGTAGTCTCAAAGTAAAATCAAATATTGAAAACGCAGCTCATCTCCTTAAAGCAGTAGCTTGAGAGGACTATTATTTCTCGAGACAAGTATAAATTGAAATATAACTTGCTGAAGTCAACACCATTGGTAAGTAGTCCTAGCAAACAAAAAAAGTCGAATTTTAAAAGAGAGCCTCCTGGAACTATAACTCGTAAATAACAAAACCATATGGCCTCAATGAAAACCGAATTGCAGAAGAGTAAAGGAGTGCAAGCCACTTAAGTGAAATAAAGATCAATGTTACCTTTTAATTAGGATTAATACGGTCTTAATGGAGGATTAAACAGAGATCAAGACCTGTCATACTTGTAAAAAATATATCAATGTGTGGATGCAATTATGCAGAACTTTGAAATCATGAAATCTCTGCAATCCCAATAATCGATTTTAGCAACAGTCATTCCGAAATTAGGTAGTATCGAGGAAACAGTCCTTTAAAATATACGACAAATAAAATCTGATATCATTGAGCACTTTGATTAACAATTTGAATAGGAAAAATTCAGTCACAAAGAAAAAAATCATTCAGGTTGTAGTCCTCCAGTTAAGGATTTTAATCGTTTTTAAGATTATCCAACCAGACAAATTGTTGATATTAAGCTCAATAATGAGGTCAAAAATGATGGAAAACTAGGTAAATCAAAAAGCATGCAAACTTTGATCCGAGAAACAAAAATCAAACACAAACCTATTAATTAAAAATAGAAAGGATGCGAATAATAGCCAACCAAACAAAAGTGGGAAATGCTTAATGAAATCGGACTTAGATTGCAAAATTGGCGGTTCTCCAACTCAGATTCAGAACTACTAGATAAATCAAATGATCAAGAAGCTTGATGAAAATAAAGTAACATTATCAGTATTTGATTTTAGTAAACACATTTTCGCTGAACTTGTAAGGCACAAACGAGCACTACTTTTCTCTTATCATTTCCTTCAGCTTCTTTATATCTTCCTCTTCGTTTATGGTGATCACTTTGATGCTTTCGAAGTCAGGCAGCTCAGACTCATGGAATCTTCTGGCACCTAAATCCAAAAGAGACTGCTGTCTCACTTCAGAATCCAAATCGAATTGAGGTTTCTGAGAACAAGAGAGTTCGGTATCTAAATTTAGTCTCAGTATTTGTGAGTTTGTTGGAGTCAAATTCAAATCGTTCAACTGGATGATATGGTTTTCCTAAATTTTTGGACTGTACATTTTTATGCTCTCATCTTCAAATATTCGTATTTATGGACAAGGTACCGGCCTTATGGGAGAGTTGACACTGAGATAGTAACTACTACTCGGTTTTTGCCTATTTCTCAGTACTCTTTTTGGTTATTATTGTTTTTCTTTTACAATTTATTTAGAGTTGTCTGGGTCTTCGATAATGCTCGTTGCTTGATTTTCTCCTTTCACGTTTGTTGTTTGTACAATCTCAGCGATATAATTTTTCTATAAGAATAAGTTTATTAAATCCAGCTCCTCTAAGTTTCTAGACTTAGGTTGTAAACATCTTTATTTTTGAATAATTAAATTATACCTATTCTTTATTGCATTTTATGTCCTTCCATTAAAGTGTTTGACCAACTCGGTCCATTTCTTTTCTCCATTTCGTTTTTTTATTTATTCCAACAAAATTAAATCTTCACTTAGAGACCATGGACCCTTTTTTAGCTTTGGATTCAAGTAACAATTCCAGTGCTATCGACATTGTTTCGGGCAGCGATACGCTTTAAGAGTACTGTGATTAAGAAAGTATAATTTTTCAGCAATGATAGCCCAGTCATCTTCGCCATACTTTCTAAGTGGTAAACAATATACTTAATGAGCTTGTCTAGCATCATAGACTACTTGTCGGACCAGTTGTGATCAGAAAGCCTATTTCTTTTCAAGTTGAGCCACTTAAACAAGCAGCTTTCCGATTTGACCCCGGGAATGAGCTTCGAAATGTGTCCCCAGTCATCCATGCTCTACATAAGTGTAAATTTACGAGATCTTTCTAAATATTTTTTATTCCAGTGTGATCTGCATACTTCGAGATTACCCATAGCAAAATGCAGATATCCTCTGTTCCCCAGTTTCTCTTCACCCTCTTGTTTTTAATCATCCTTGAGTTAAAAATTGAGTACTTTTATATTCTGGTCTTCACTAGGGCCTCAATGCGCTCAAATTTCGGGTTCTATTTGCGAGTGTTGTTGATTTTTTAACAGTGGCGAAGCACGTCCTCTCTTAAAGGAGTGTTCGCTTGCTCTCGAATGAGGACTGCGAACTATTTAAGCCTATCGCGCGCACTGAAGAGTTCAGCAGTTGATCTAGCATCCAGGATTTGTTCATTATCTTACTAGTTGTCGTTACCATTATCGTGGTCCAAGACGATTTAATTCTCTGAGTTCTTGTCAATTGGAAAGGAGTTCAAGCTCATAACCAAAATAATTATTATCATATAGTTATTTTTGACTTGATCGAGTTCATGTAGTCCAGTAAGATTGAAAAGGTTAAAAATAATTTCAATGAAGAGTTAACTTGGATGAAAAATTTGGTAACTATTATTATATCTGCTTAAATTCACAATAAATCTAAAACCGATCAGATGAAATCGAGCTTTCTCAAAAATTGTGAAACTGTCATACTAACTGGTTGTATCATCGTCAATATTAAAGTATGCTAATTTGGGTATTATGATCAATAAAACATAAACTCTAATGAAAGATGACGTTACTTAAGTGGTGAAGGACAAGTTGAATATCCGCAACATTAAAGCCGACAACATACCTACAGTTTGCGCTGCCATCGTGTTGGTGTTGTGTACTCTGTTGATCGCCTTGCTCATAATCTTGAACACCACCATCAGCACTCCCCTCTTCATTATGGGTCTCAATTTTATCAACACATACCAGACCAGCCAGCCTGCTATGGCGATCAGAGTGATTCAGAACCTGTTCTCTCTGCTTTGTAACCCCATCGGTATCGGAGTGGTGGTCGCCATCTATTACATAGTCATCAATAGGAAGCTTCTGCTCATTGTGCATCTGTCTTACTTCCTATTTGCGACCTACATCATCGCCATATTGAAGCAAGCCCTGCAACAGTCTCGTCCCATCTGGTACGACCGTAGAATTTAAAACTGGGAATGGTTCTGCCCTCAAGATTTCGGTAACCCAAGCGGGCACAGTTTTGCGGTTATACTACTGTACGAGCCTATAGTGTCCGATTCACTTGGTTACTGGAGGTACAGGCCATGGGCTATCGTGCTTATAATTCTGTGCATTATGATTCCCATTTCACGTATGTATTTAGGAGTGCATAGCGCAAATCAGACACTATTCGGTATTTCCTTAGGATGGACATTCCTGATTTTATACAAGTACATATACCAACGCGCCCTCTTCCAATTAGCCTGGTAGTTCTTCACGGGCACCAAGCAGAAACTGAAACTGCTACTTATTGTGTTACTGCATCTTATTGTGATCGCGATTCCCATAATCTTCTACTACGTCAACAAAGCACAGAGGCCCATGCTTGATAAGGACATTCAAAATTTAAATGCTCAGTGCAAGACATCACAAACAGGCGAGCAAATCCAAGGGCATATGCTAACTGCCTGCTCTATTGGATGCATCGCCTTCGGGTTAATATACGGATTTATAATGTTAATGAACCGACCAGGATATCGCAAGTATTTACTGGGGTACTGGGCTTATGAAACTAAGTGCAAAATTCTGTTAAAGATCTTAGTGTATATTCTGGCAGCTGGAATCCCCTTCGCCGTTTTCTATCTAATATCGCAGTTCGCGGTTAAAAACTCACCGATTGGCGACTATATTTTACAGTGCGCAGCTATAACATCAGGAGGCATCGGGTTGTCTTTCTTAGCTCCCATGCTCACTCAGAAGCTAAGTATTATGAAATTGCTGCCTGGAGCGGCCGAGGATTATGCAGGAAAGCCCAAATAAGCAAAATGAGAACAGCGCGAGGGAACACAAGTATGTTGTTCTAACTTCTTATTCATATCTATCATGATATTTTTAAGCTTATAGTACTTACTCGTTTTTACTTGAAATAATACTAAATATAATGTTAGTTATTGATATATTTAATTTGTTAATCAATAACACAATAACACAATCATGCATCGCAAATTTGATAATTGTCGTATGGCGTAATTGCTGAGTTTTTATTGTTAAACTGGCCAAATTAAATAATATTTGAACTAATTATGCATTGAAACTATAGTGTTTTCATAGGAAACGCTCTAGTTTAATATTAAAAAAACAGGAATAGTTATAACATCTTTGATTACAATCCAGCTCATTCGTCCTTCACGCAAATGTAGTTGAAGCAACATCCATAAATCACTGCCAAAGCTGTGCCTGTCTCTCCTAAAGCAGTCTTCCACCCTGTTTTCCTAATAGTAGTGTTCACACTGGCGCTGCTCTTTTTAGCTTTGGCTAACATCCTCAACGTAGTGATGGCATTCCCTCTGTTCCTTGAGGGAGTCAACTGGATATACAACTACCAGCAGAGTCAACCGCAGTCAGCCATTCAGGTTATCCAGAACCTCATCTCCATGTTCTGTCTCGCCATCGGAGTGGGAGTAACTATTGGAGTGTACTATATGCTTTCCAAGAGAAAACTACTGTTCATTGTGCATCTGACTATCTTTCTGTTTGGCATTTACCACCTGGGAGTCATCAACATGGCTATCCAATAAACTCGACCTTTCTGGTTCGATCGAAGAATAAACATGTGGGACTGGACATGCGCTGAGGTGTTCGGCAACCCCAGTGGTCACGTCTATGCTGCCATATTCCTATATGAGCCCATCGTCTCAGATGTCATAGGATTCGACAGATACCATCTCTTAGGAATTCCTCTTGCGATCATCTGGGTCATCATGCCTATCTGTCGCATGTACCTGGGACTGCATAGTGCTGATCAGGTACTACATGGGATTGTTTATGGGTTCAGCTTTCTTATCATGTACAAGTACGTGCTCCAAAAATACACTTACAAATTGTATTCGGAACTATTCCGAGGCCCGCTAAAGCCAATCAAGATAGCATTCATTATGTTTTGTCATGCAGCTACGATAGTCGTGCCTATAATAATTTTCAACTACAATGTCCAGTATTATCCGATGAACCCGCGAGACCTAGACGCAATTAACCAAATATGTAAGCTTCAAACTACAAGCGAGAAGAACCAGGAGTCCATGCTAACCAGCTGCTGCCTCGCAAGTGTGAGCTTTGGGTTCATGTACGGCATGATGCTGCTCAAGAACAAAGCAGGCCATCGTCGGTTTTTAATAGGTCAGTGGAACTACGAGAGAAAATTAAAAATATTAGCCAAATTTGGGATCTTAGTCTTATGTGCCGGAGTGCCAACTCTTATATTCATATTAATTGCTAAGTTCGCTGTCAATAACTCATATGGCAAGTATATCTTGTTCTGCGCAGGTGCAACGGCAGGTGGCTTTGGCCTCACTTATTTTAACACTATAGTGGCTAACAAGTTTAACATAATGGAAAGCATTGATAAAGTAAAACAAGTCTAAACCCCAAACTTGAACAACGTGAAGAGCTGAGTATAATGAAATGATAATTATTTTTATTTTTAACTGCCGATATCTTTTTTTATTTTTGTCAGTGACGGCATTAAAATATTAGCTAACTGGCAGTTTCTTAATTAATATGGATTGAATTCTTCATATGACATCTTTGGCAAGCATAGAGATCAACCGTTGCATTTTTGGACCATATTTAGATTAATTAAAAAAAATGTTACGTGTAGAATACAATTGCAAGCGTTTTTTATCAAAATATCATATATTAACTGTTTAGATCGAAAGCCTTACCGAAGCTCAACCGAAATTTATAATTTCCCTTTGATGTTCAAATGGAAAAATTGTTTTTCTAGATTAATAAATCATATTGAAGTTAGGAATGATAAGTCAAGGCGAGCTTGTGAAAGATATTGAATATAATGTCAAGTATCAACCACTTAAATACCCGATAGGAAGCACAAAGTTCACAATGGTTGTGCTAATAGTTACTTTCTTACTATTTTGCGCGACCATCACGATGAATGCACTTATAAACGACGGACTGTTCATTCAAGGAGTAAACTTTATATACAACTACCAGCAAAGTCAGGGCACTCCTGCAATTAAAGTCATTCACAATTTAGTATCACTAATATGCTACCCGTTAGGAGTGACAGCCCTCATTCTGATTTACTACATCTCAATGAAGAGGAAATTAAAAGTAGCAGTACACTTAGTCTTCTACTTCTATGTTACCTACATTGTAGCGATCATCGTACTGGCGCAACAGGAGACGCGACCAGTCTGGTACGATCTCCGCATTAAGAGATTCGAATGGTTCTGTGTGCAGAGCTTCGGCAGTCCCAGTGGTCACTGCTTCACTATCGTACTCCTACTGGAGCCTTTTATTTCAGATACTACCGGCTATCTAAAATGGAAACTTATGGCCATCCCAATGGCTGCTCTATTTATCGCGTTACCCCTCTCGCGCATGTTCCTAGGAGTTCATAGCGCAGATGAAGTAATGTATGGCATTCTTTTGGGGTTCCTGTCTCTCATTATTTTCAAATATGTCTACCAGAAATAAATGTATGAATTGTTCTGGTAGTTTCTAACAGGCATCAGAAGTAACTGGAAAATCGTTGCACTTGTAGTGCTTAATGTGATATCGATTATAATCCCGATCATCTTCTTTTTGTAGGCAGTGAACTATCGACCAATGCCTCAGAAATATGTGGAGAACTTAAACAAGCAGTGTGAGATCACCGACGCCACGAGCAGGAAGGTTCAAGCTGGCATGATGGGTACAGGGTGTTCAATTGTGGGACTGCCTTTCGGAATTGTATATGGATTCATTTTCCTAATGAACAGGTACCGATATCGCATGTACTTCATGGGCAAGTGGAGCTATGTGCGCAAGTGGAAGATTATTCTTAAACTGCTACTGTTTGCAGTATGTGCAGGCACTCCTTACTTAGTCACCACTATGATCAACAGCTATGTCATTACTGAAAGCGATGTCGGAGACTACCTAGTTGCACTACTCGGCGCCATTGGAGTGGGCTTGGGAATCTCTTGGTGGGTTCCCGTTCTAGCTTTCAAATTCAACGTCATCACAGTGGATAAGCAGCCAGAAACTCAAATTCCCAAATAGTCAGTTAAAAGCCAAAATCAAGTTGCTATCTGATCCGTACTATTTTTTCTGTATTTTCCATCATAATAACCATAAATTAAAACTGTTTAGATGTTTAATAATATAGAATAAAGTATATATATATAATATCTCATATAATAAAATAATAGATAATGACTCAGCTCATTTATTAGACTTCTTGCTTTTCGATCAATTAATG
>APMI01001226.1_pt1 | contig 11948 bp, 12 predicted proteins | sample 667938 | NCBI WGS metagenome assembly APMI01 (sample SAMN01084076, study PRJNA167559) | wastewater metagenome | biome: Wastewater | place: Denmark: Ejby Moelle, Odense | collected 2011-11-28 | reverse complement strand
AGCATGCCTGCCGTTCAGCGACGGATCCGAGGATGCCTCAAGATAGAACGATTTTCGCTCGGGTAACTGCCAAGCGCTTTCGGGAAACATCAGCAGTTTAAGATAAAATAGTGCGGTTTTAAGCCTTGCGTCGCGCTTTGGTCGACAGTCTTCCGCCGCGTCCTTGGGCGCACTGTTTGGCAGCCCCGCGCCATAGTTGGACGCGTTTTAGGAAGATTTAGTGAATTTTGAAGAAGCCAGCCGGCCCATCCAGGAGAGGTGGTCTGAAATCGTCCAGCATGTTAAGGGCGAGTACCTCTCGACTGCGCAGTGTTATCCGTGGATTGTCGGATTTTCGGGTGGTAAGGATTCCACTGTTGTCGCGCACGCCGTCTTCGAGGCTCTCCAGGCTATTCCGCCCAGCCAGCGCACCCGTCCAGTCCACATAGTTTCAAACGACACCATGGTTGAGAGCCCTTTGGTGATGGCTCATCTCGACGACGTGTCTCGCCAGCTTCAAGCTGCTGTCGACAGCTTGAGCCTTCCCATTACTGTCGCCCGTACTAGACCCGACCCAGACAAGACCTTCTGGGTTCTGCTCATCGGCAAGGGGTATCCGAGTCCAAACCAGCAAATGCGATGGTGTACCGATCGTCTGAAAATCCAGCCGACAAGCACCTACATCAAGGACAACGTCTCGAAGCACGGCGCAGCAGTTGTCGTTCTCGGCGTGCGTCGGACCGAGAGCATCCGTCGCATGCGCACGGTAGACAAGTACGAAAATGACCGAGGTTCAAACCTCAACCCGCATTCAAGTATCACAGGTGCCTATATCTTCCGCCCCATTGTCGACCTGACAACGGACGATGTCTGGGAAATCCTCGGCTCGTTTCCAGCACCTTGGGGTGGCACGCATACCAAGCTGTTCCAGCTCTACCGGGACGCTGAGGGGGGCGAGTGTCCGGTGGTGCTCAGCAAGGAAGAAGCACCCGGCTGTGGGACGAAGAACAGCCGGTTCGGCTGCTGGACCTGCACGGTTGTGGAGAAGGACAAAAGTCTCCAGGGCTTTGTTGACTCTGGCCAGCACGTCTACAAGCCGCTCATTGCCTTCCGCGATTGGCTGGTATCCATCCGTAATGATAAGACCAAACGTAGCGCTATTAGGCGCAACGGGCGCCTGACATTCGACGTGTCAGGCAAGCACATCCCCGGGCCCTTTACCATCCAGGCTCGGCAAGAAATCCTGGATCGCCTACTTGCAGTTCAGGCTGAGTTCGGTGCCCCGCTTATTACCGACGACGAGCTCGACTTGATTCACAAGTACTGGGCGATGGACCTGCAGCAAGAGGAGAAGCTGGCAAATGCTTGACACCTACGAAGACAGTGGCGTTGCTGATCTGCCTCTGTGGGCAGACCCTGAGGCGAACGAAGTCTTACAGGCAGTTTGCTCGAAGTACAAGGTTCCCGTACATGTCATCACGGACCTTGTCGCTCTGCAACGAGAGCGGCAGCACCAAGAACGTGCGGCAGGTATCAACGCTCGCTTTGAGGAAATTCTCGGCGGTATGGAATAAAAAAAAGGGGCCGTAATTTGTGGGTTTCAAAAATTGAGCTGACAAACTTCAAGAGTTATCGGCATGCAGAATTCTGTTTCCCTGAACCGGACGGCGAGCAGAATATCGTACTAATTGGGGGTATCAATGGCTATGGTAAGACCTCCGTGCTTGAGGCGCTGTATTTGTGCCTGTATGGCAAGGACGCCATTGTTCACTTGGCTCGCGCAGGTCTGAAGACCGATGGATTCAAGGGTTATCCGTCCTTTCTGGAGCGAGCCTTCAACGGTGAGGCTCGTCGCGCCAGTGAGGACGTTATGTCGGTACGCGTGGTCGTCCAGAAGACGAAAACCAAGGGCATCGACATTCTCCGCCGCTGGTACTTCCGTACTTCTACAGGCGCTTGGCTGGAAGATGAAGCTGTCGTCCGCGAAGTAACGCGCGGCGTACCTGGGCTACCCAAGACCGACGGTAAGGCTGGTTTCTTGTTGTCCGAGATGCTGGACGACCATTTCGTGCCTGCCCACGTGGCGCCGTTCTTCTTTTTTGATGGCGAAGAAGTCAAGAAGCTGGCTGACCAAAATCGCGTCGAGCAGGTCAAGCAAGGCCTGGAAGGCTTGCTGGGCGTGATGCTGTTGCGGAACCTGGCCGAGCGACTCAAAGGCTTCGAGGCCTCCAAACGATCCGGTATTGCGAATGTTGACGACCAGAACATCGAACGCATGCTGGAGGTGTTGACTGCCGACGAGGCCAAGCTTGAAGCCCTCAAGGCCGATGCAGAGCAGAGCCGGCAGCGACTCAATGAGCTGAAAGCCGAGCGGGGCTCATTTTTTGAGCGCATCACCGCTGCTGGCGGCGGCGGTGGCGACATTGCGACAGTCAAGGACCTCGTCGAAGAACGTGAGCAACTGCGTGGCGGGCAACGTGAAGTGCAGAAGGCTTTGGAGCGAATCCTCGCTGACAAGCTGCCCTTCCACCTGATGCCCAAGAGCCTCCTACAAGATTTCCGGACTCAGCTTCAGCGTGAGGTGGCTCTGACCGAGTGGCAAGCCGAGTGCCGGGCATTACAGCCCAAGCGTGCCAAGTTTGAGAGCGCGTTCCTTGGGGCCAGTACGCCCGAAATCTCGCCGAATCTGACCGATGCTCAGGTCGCAGCTATAAAGGGCCGTATCGAGACCGCTTGGGCCTCGCTATTCCATCCACCGCCTTCGAATTGCGCCGACGAAATCACCCACAGCTATCTGCACGAGAGTCTGCGCGAGCGTGCGTTGTCGTTCCTCGATTCTATTGATGTAGGTCAGCAGGAAGTGCTGGAGCTGTTGAGCCGGCAGCGTGACCTAACCGCCCGCATTGAGGAGCTTAATCGCAAGATTTCGCGAGTCGAGGGTATCGACCGAGACGGCACGCTGGCCGAGCTGAAGAGGAACCTGAACCGTGTCTCTAAGGAAATCGACGACTTGGAGGCGCACATTCGCGATGACGACCGTGAAATCATTGGTCTGGAAGTCACGGTCGACAACACGCGCTCTCGATACCAGCAGGAAACCAAGCGCCGTGATGAAACAAGTCCCGTGCGTCAGCTTCTAAGCAAATCCGAGCGTGTGCGCGCTGTCGTCGACGAAGTCATTCCCGCGCTGTTTCCGCTCAAGGTTAAAGCTCTTTCCGACGCGATGACCCGGGTGTACAAGCGGCTGGCTCACAAGACGCAGGTCTCTCGCATCGTCATTGATGAGGATGGCACGGCGCACGTTCTTAGCAAGACCAACACGGAGATTTCGTTCGACCGTTCCGCAGGCGAGAACCAAATCTTTGCCACGGCTTTGATTGCTGGCCTGGCTGAGGTGTCGAAGGTTAAGGCTCCCTTGGTGGTCGATACGCCATTGGGTCGCCTCGACAGTAAGCACCGCCAGAACATCCTCGATTTCTGGATTAGCAACAAGTCCCGCCAAGTCATCTTGCTGTCGCAGGATGAGGAAATCGATGGCGATTTCTACAGGCGCATCAAGAAGCACGTCAGTGCCACCTTTCTTCTCACGCATGAGGACGTGGGTGACGGCATGGGAAGAACAACCGTGATTCCGAACAAGTACTTCGGAGGTGTCGCATGAGCGACCTGGACCTCCAACAGGCCCTGAGTTCCCGGTACAAGACCAGCCTTGAGGCCGACGGCTACACTGACCAGCTCCGACAGCATTTGGCCCTCGAGACCAAGGCGCAAGTTGCGCGACTAGCCATTGGGCGTTCTCTGGCAATGGGCAGGTTGCCTGATGCTACGATCGATGGCCAAGGCCGTGACATCCCCGCCTCGTCGCTTTTTACGCCTGAGAACATTGGCGCATGGGTGGGCTTGGTTGTAACCCAGTCGCTGATTTACGGCCAAGCGGTCGATTCCATGGAAAGCCTACGCTTGGCTATCCGGGCTCACTGGCACAGAGGTGCGCAGTCGCTTTGGTCTGATTGGGTCTCGAGCAACGAGAACTACGACAAGTTCATCGAGACGCTGGTTGAGCGTCGCTCCGACATGCCCGAAGTGTCCAACCGAAAGCCCTCCAAGGGGCGAGACGGTGCGGATATCGGGGAGGGCAAGCCCCCTGAAGACGCGTCGGCAACTCTGGTCAAGGCACTCGACGAACTGGGGATCAAGGTTCAAGTCAAGGAGGCTATCCACGGGCCCCGTATCACACGCTACCGCGTGCTGCTGATGAACCTGGCTGACTCCGCCAAGCTCAAACGTAGCATGTCGCAGCTGGGCTTGGCTATGAACTTGGGCGAGGCGCTTCCGACAATCGCTAACGGTGACGAAGCGAAAACTGTCTTCATCGACCTGCCTCGTTCGAAAGATACCTGGAAGACCGTCGGCATCGAGCGGCTGCGTGAATGGGCGCACTCCGGCTCGTACGACCCAAATCAGCTATTGGTATATGCTGGCGTTTCGGTAACCGGCGAAGATCTCAGCTTTGATCTGGCTGCTGTGCCGCACCTACTGGTCGGCGGCACGACGGGCTCAGGTAAGAGCGTTTGCCTACACTCGCTGCTGTTGTCTCTTCTGCTGCGCCACACGCCGGACACCCTGCAGCTGGCGCTTATCGACCCGAAGCAAGTGGAGTTCCGGCCGTACGCCAAGCTGCCAAACCTCTACCGCAATGAAGTTGCGACGGAGGTGACCGCCGCGCGGGAAATGCTTGAGGAACTGGTCATTGAGATGGACGTACGTTACGGCATGTTCAATCGTTTCGGCGTCATCAACATCGGTGAAGCGCGTCGCAAGGGCCAGGCGTTGCCCTGCATCGTAGTGTGCATCGAAGAGATGGCGGACCTGGTCATGCAAGATCAGAACATCGAGCCATTGATCGCTCGCTTGGCTCAGAAGGCCCGAGCCGCTGGCATCCACCTGGTGCTGGCCACGCAGCGACCTGACGCGAAGATCTTCACAGGCCTCATCCGCAGCAACATCCCTGGGCGGATTGCCCTGACGGTTCAGAAGGGCACGGAGTCCACAATCATCTTGGACGAGACAGGCGCCGAGAGCCTGCTAGGGCAGGGCGATATGCTTTTAAAGCTGCCAGGTGAGCCGCTGCGCCGCGCTCATGGGGTCTTCCTGAAGTCGGAGCAAGTTGTGGCTGCAGTCGGAAAGAAGATCTAGAAAAACTGGGGGGATGCCGTGGTAACTGAATCGAGAGCTTGGACTCGGCGATGGGTGGCTCTGTGGCGTGAGTTAAAGCTGCGTGCAGCTGAGCCCATCGAGCACCCTACTTTTGTTATGTATTTCGTAGGGGTAGTTTTCTTGCTCGGCGGTGTTGGAGCTTGGGTCGAGCTTGTCAAGCTTCTTCGATCACAAGAAGAGTCATACTCGCTTGATGGACTTATCACTTCCCTCGTCACCTTTTTCTTCGCGCTCGTGGGTACGTCATGCACACAGCTCGTTATAGAAGAGTCGGAAAGCAAGGCCTTGCGCGCCTTGGCTCAATTCATTCTGATTCTAGCCATTGTCCCTGCTGCCCTCGCGATCGCCGGCGTAGGCTCTGGCCAGACGGGTATCTGGATCTGGGCTCCTGCATCCATTTTTTCTTTGCTGGTTTGGTGGCTAGCCAACGCGAAGTCTTCAGGACTGAAGGATCCCGACGCGCCGACTGGAGGAGCAGTAACAAAGACGCTGCCTGGCAATCTTGCCGATTACAAAACAAAGTGACGCTTGGGGGGTGATATGGTCACGTTTCCATTGAGTGTGCCGGCGCTTCGAGTTGTCCAACCTATCGGGGTGTACTACGTTGCGGTTATACCCGCCGAAGTTTTGCTTCAAGTCTCGTACAGCGACAAGCTGACCGCCAAGTGGGATGCGGAGCGCGGCATCTATGTTCTTGACGGTACGCAACGTCCGCTGCAGGAGAAACGCTTTCAGCAAATAGCGGAGTACATAGCTCGCGCGGACTCAGCATTTCCCAACACCATCATCCTAGCGGCGAACTTTCGGCAGGAAGACGGCCTGCTTGAGACCGGCCCGGATGAAACAGCGCAGCCTGACACGCCTGATCCACGTTGGAGCATTGCTGACGGTTCCAATGGAAGCGCAGTCCTCACTATTCCGACTAAGGAAAAGCTGGCCGCAATCATTGACGGGCAACACAGATTACTTGGTTTTACGCGGACCAAAAACCCGGACCTTCTGAAGATGCAATTGATTTGCTCAGTGTTCCTTGGTCTGCCGAAGCCCTTCCAAGCCCAGCTCTTTGCCACGATCAACTCCACTCAAAAGGCGGTTGACAAAAGTCAGACATACGAATTATTTGGCTATAACCTTGAGGACGAAGACCCAGAGGATTGGAGCCCTGATAAGCTTGCCGTTTTCATCGCTCGTAGACTGGGCACGGACCCCGAGTCACCGCTTAAGGGCCGTGTTGTAATCGCTGCGGAGACGGATGAAGAGCTCAAGGCCTTGGGGGCAGATGCGGACTGGAGGGTATCCACTGCTGTAATTGTTGACGGAATTCTCAGACTGATAAGCAGTAACCCGAAGCGCGATATAGCGGCGATGTTGGAGGAGAGCCGTAAACCCCGTTCGGTTCTAGGTCAAGGGCGTGTTGATCGCTCGGTACTACGTGATCTATATCTTGCGGGGCAAGACGAAGTTCTTTACATCATGATTCGCAACTATCTGGATGCATGCGAGAAAGTATTTTGGAGAGATGCCCCTCACGGTTCATATATCACGAAGACCGTCGGGGTGCAGGCGCTTTTGGATATTCTGAAGCTTGTAGCCCAGAGGGTGAATGAAGAGCGCGACATATCGGCAGCTCGCTTCGAGGCAATTCTTAAGCCGGCAGCAAACATCGACTTCAGCGCTGATGTGTTCAGGAATGCAAGCGGCGCCGGAAGGACAATCATTAAACGCGCGGTAGCCGAAGCCTGTCTGCTGTAGTGCTGGCGGATTGTTGCCGGACGTGAGTGCGCGGGTGCGATGTGCGATCTACTAGTAAGGGCTTGACGGCTCTAGACCGAACTATATGTACCTCCGACCAGACATCGACCAGACAACAAAAAGGCCAATCCTCTCAGGTTGGCCTTTTTGCGTGCAGATCAACGACCTGCCGGAATCCGATGTGGAGCGGGCGGTGGGAATCGAAAACGCGTAACAGCACACGATCTGTAGCCCCTTCGCTGGCGCCTTTGCTGTTGCCATAGACGATTGTCGTTGGCGCGCAACGCCTTCACCGAGAGGACCGGATTCTCGCGCTGCAACGACGCTGGCTCTGATTCCAGATCTTGATGGCTTCAACTTGGCCCAGCTGCGACCGGAATCTGACCAGACGACCGGAAATCCTGTATGACAACAATGGGTCCCGTTTCAGCCCTTCGGGCTGGCGGAACACCAATGGCGGCTTCCGTGACTGGAACGGACGGCTTAACGGCTGAACTGCATCGCCCGCGTCCGTCTGAGGGCTCCGCGCCTCCGTGACCCGCTGATCAGGTCTTTGGTCCCGCGGCCAGTTGACGAGCGCTGGGCGTCTCCCCCATACTAAAACCGTTACGTGTCGTGCCGCTGATGCTGCTTACATCCGGCGCCGGTAACGGTATCCCCTGCAGTGTGATTGTCCCTTCTTTGTGCCTGATGCGATCCTTGCCTGCATTCAGTCACAAACCCCAGCATTTGTGATGTTGTGCTTTGGCAAATAACACCCTTTCTAGGGGGATTCATCATGGCGTCGATTGCCATGCGCGCGGTGATGTCTGCTGCGAGCGAGCTCCAGTCCGAAGATCCGCAATTCGAGCATCAGCTAGTTCAAAATTTCGTCACGGCCGGCCTTCTCGGCAACGGCGTGAAGAGCTTCGAGGCCATGACGGCGCTGAAGATCCCGATTGTTAGCGACCCAATATTGGCCGGCTATCCTCATAATCCGCAGAGCCTGCCGCCACGCGATCTGCGTGAAGATGTTATCGCTCAGCGCGTCGAAAAGGCAGTGTGTCGGATCTGCGCCAAACAGGGCAGGCCACTGCCAGACTTGGGATCGGCGTCATTTCAGTTCTTTAAGTTGCGCATCAGCAACATCGTCGCCACGCACATCCAAAAGCATGGCCTCTGTGTCTACACCCACAAGCTGCTCTTCGCGCCGGTATTTGAGCAGATCGGGATGGCAATACTGAAGGAAATGAAACAGCCCGAGGAACAAATCGCCCCGTCGACGGCGAGCGCCGCGGTTGCCAACGGGCTGCTACCCGCCTTGCCCTCCAATCGCCTGAAAGACCATCTGTTGTTTTTGAACTCACAGCCGATGCTCAGTTTTGGCGTGAATGGCAAATCATTCGGTCGGTGGGTCGATGAATACGCGCCGACGGTCGTCGAATTCCCGGCACCCAATCTCAAGCAGGGCGCGTCAGCGCGTATAGATAGCTACCGCGTTAGCTCGCATTCAAACGTCGCACAACTCGGCTTGGGCTTTTTTCTTGCCACCCAACACGACCAGATAGGCGATAGCATCCTTTTTGTCACGCCTGTTTTATTCAACAGCCGGCGTGCAGGAGCGTCGGAAGAGCCGTGGAGGCCTGAGTTCCTGAGAAAGCAGGAACACCTGGGTTTCATGAGGCCTGAAGAGCGCAAGCGCCTGAAGGATGTGCTTGAGGACTTTGGCCAGCAGAGCGCTCGGCTCAAGGTGTGCCCTACCTGCACCGAGATCTTTTCAAATGACCGAGACGACCTGAAGCTGCGCTGCAATTGTGTGCACGGCAACTGATACTGGGGGGATGAAAATGGCAAACGAACTGACGCTAAAAGGGGCCGAGCGCTCGATTGATGGCGAGGTGGCTGACATGCTGAACTTCGCGGCGAAGCTGGAAGCGCTGGGTGTGCGCAAGGCGTCAACCGAAAGCGGCGTGTATTACGAGCGGGACGTGAGTAGTGGTGTCACGGTCGTCGCGGCTCCCGGCATTAGGGTGACGAGGGGCCAAGCGGTGCTGAGCATTGCGCTGCCGCTGCCCGGTGCCTCTGTGGATGACGTCCTTGCGGAACTGCAGCCCGCCACGCAGGAACAGCGCGGCGCGGTGCTTGGTCAGCGCCAGCAATGGGTATCGGAACGCGAGTCGAAGTAATGGGCTGCGCGCGTCTGCTCATGAACTCGCAGAAGCATCGCGAGCGTTTCGTTGGCCTGACGGAGAATTCACGCATCTGCGATGAACTGTTTAGCCGTATACCGTCAAAGCGCTTCCGGCCACAAAGTCGGCCTAGCGAATGAGTCCGCGCGCCGCTTTAGTGTGCAACTGAGTATCGACTGTGCTTGACTGGTCCGTAATCCGTTTCGGTTGAAGTCAAGTCCACCGACGAAGAGCTCGGAGTCCCTTCTTATGAAAGATGAAGAACTGATCCGGGTCTTGCAGGGTTTCCCGTCCGACCACCGGTTGGTCGGGCAGTGCAATGTCGGTTACGCCGACATTGCAGTCAGCGAGACCACGATCGCCGCTAATTACCGAAGATCGACGCGTAACTCCTGCGGGCCATTATCCTACGGGATACACGCTACGCCAGACTGCATTTTTCACCAGATCAAGGCCAGCAAGACGGCCGTCTTGATCGGATTAACTCTTCCATGAACTGCGCCTGCCAGAATGAAGCGCATTCCATCAACGTCCGGCTCTGGACGCAATCTGTGGGTTTGAGAAGATGAACGATCACAAGTTAGATGAGCACGCCAAGGGGCCGGCAGAGACTGGAGCTTATTGCAGAGCAGGGGGCGAGAACAAGATTCAGGTAACCGTCGTTCCAGCCGATCCGCGCGAGGACGCCTGTAGCGGTGAGACCTGGAGCCCGGAGCTAAGTCAATGACTCTGAAAATCAACCGCGAGATGTTTCTGATGACTTTTGCGGCGGATGCTGACTATCACACGAATCTTGAAGGGCAGCAGACATATCTAGATAGGACCTCTGGTCTCCTGCTCTATACGGTTACCGATTCATGGAGGGTTGCCATAGAAATGGGGGAAGAAGCGATGGAGGATTATCTCGAAAGCACATCCCTCGTGCGTGCTGACCCTGAGAGCTACTTGCTCGTTCCCTCCATGTCTCATGCTGAGCACCATTCCGTGATGCGAGACTTTGTCGCTAGCGAGTGGTGTCCTGATAGTGGCAGACGTCATCATGCCTCGGAGTCTTATTACTCGCGAAAATCCATTGGCTACTGGCTGAAGAACGTCTGCGACGACGGTGCTGTAGAAGGCTACTTCTCGTTTCGAGCAGTACGCAGCGTGCAGCTAGCGGAGTCATTCTTGCTAAAGAACGGAGTGAAAGATTTCAGGTGGCGGTGAGAGGCCTGCTATCAGGGCTACCGCAGCTACCCACCCGTCGTTGACCGTCCAAGAATGACTTTCACGATCAAGTGACCAGACAACAAAAAGGCCAACCCGCTCAGGTTGGCCTTTTTGTTTGCAGATCAACGACCTGCTGGAATCCGATGTGGAGCGGGCGATGGGAATCGAATCCACGGATCGTTTTTAACGTCCCAGAGGGGGCTTAAGTCCAGAGATCCGCGTTTGCATTGTTTGAGAATAGCTCAGCGTCTCGGATGTATCTCTGCAGCATTGAGTCTGACGTGTGCCCTGTCTGAGCCCTGATTCGAGTAGTTGGTGCGCCGCTTTGCGCTGCAGCGGTGACGAACCCAGCCCGCAGGCTGTGCCCCGATAGCCTGGAGGCGTCAATGCCTGCCTCTGTGGCCCGCTGCTTGATGATGAGCGATACAGACTGACCAGTAAGCCGACTGGCCATGACGTGATCGAAGCGGTTGACTGACCGAAAGAGCGCACCTGACGTGATGCCTGACGCCTTCAACCAGTTCTCAAGATGCTGAACAGGGCAGTATCGAGTTTTGCGCCGATTTGCGTCTGACTTCATTCGAGGCACGGCAACGAGCCGCCCCCGTTGATCCTGATCTGTCTTGCTGCGCCGGATGTTTGCGACGACGCCTTGTTCGCAGAACTTCAGATCTTCGACGTTGAGAGCGACGAGTTCCGAGCGCCGCATTGCAGAAGCAAAGCCGAACAGCAGCAGTGCTGCATCCCGTTTGCCGCGCAGCCCCTGCAGTTTTCGCACCATTTTGAGCAGGTCTTCGTACTTGAGTGCCGCAGCCTGCTTAACAGCAGTGCCAACCGTGCGCCGGATGCCCTTGAGCGTAGCGCGAACAAGCAGAGCGTCAGTAGGGTTTGCATGTCCCTGTGCCGCATGTGCATGTCCGATCGCTACGAGTCGCCTAGAAAGCGTTGAGTTTGAGAGCTTTCGTGCGTGATCTGCGATATAACGCGCAATCATGGCTGGTAGAGCGGGGATTGTGCCGCCCCATGACTCGAAATGCGCTAGATCCGCACGGTACGCCCGCTTTGTGTTGTCTGAAAACGCAGAGGTCAAGTATTGCCGTATTTCAGCATCAAGCTCGTCGTCTGCAATAAGCGCAAGCAGTGCATCGTTTGAAAATACGTCGTTCTGTTCAACGTGCGCTTTGCGCCGAGTGCCACTATTGCTGTTACGTGTTTTCATGTTTGAATGCTCTATTCAATCGTTACGTACTTGGCGCAAGTCATTAAAAGGTGGTCGTAATCGTGCGCTGTTGCTTCTTCGATAAACTGAGCAGCGAGCTCTGGCTTATCGCTTTGCAAGATCGCGCGACGTACGAGGCCGAGGATGAGGAACGCGTTGCCGTCTTTTCCTGAGAGTTCTACGATTGCGTTCGTGATCGGTTCTGCGTCAAAGCAGTCGTTGTCTTTCATTTTTTTCTTTCAATGCGCTGATGAGCGAAATCAGTGCTTGCAAATAACTTTGCTAATGACTGTTATCGCTAGTTAGCGAGTTCGATTTGCGCGTGAGCTTAGTAGCGTCGAAGATCAGCACAAACTGGCGCAGCTCGCACAGTCGCTGAAGTGACGGGCACGACTCTTAAATAT
>APMI01013925.1_pt1 | contig 11953 bp, 15 predicted proteins | sample 667938 | NCBI WGS metagenome assembly APMI01 (sample SAMN01084076, study PRJNA167559) | wastewater metagenome | biome: Wastewater | place: Denmark: Ejby Moelle, Odense | collected 2011-11-28 | reverse complement strand
ACTATCTAAGTATCAGGCACTTTCACATCCAGCCTAATGACATTCAGCGTGACTGGCTTCACTAACCCACTGGCAGCTGTTACTGATTTCTCATCAGTTATTTCATTTGACTCCAACTGGTTCAAGCTAGACGAGTCGACCAACATAATTAAGTTTGCAGTTTCTTGTGCTATGCCATGCAAAACATGCGATTCCACTAACACAAGTATTTGTAATAGCTGCTATTTAAACACTGCGATTACTACTTATGTGCTGTATGATTCAGTATTGTAGGCATGCTATGAAACTTGTGTTGATGGCAAATACGCTAACTCAACCAGTTCACTCTGTCTGAGTTGTGACAGTAACTGCTTAACTTGCACTGGTAATGCCACATTCTGTTTGAAGTGCAACAGTGCATCCATCTATAAGTATTTGCTAATAAACACAACTACCTTCACTCAACGGTGTGTATCACAATGCCCTGCCACGATGTACCCTGAAAGCAGTTTAAGTCCAGTAACATGTAAGCCTTGTGTTGCACCGTGCCGATAGTGTACATCATCTTTAAATTGTTTATCATGTGTAAATGGTACATACTTTTATCAAAATCAGTGTCTAACGAGTTGTCCCACAGGCATTGCAGTACCGAATGCAGGCACAAACAACTGCGATTTCTGTGATCCTAATTGTCTCACTTGTGTTGATACAACAACAAAATGCACATCTTGCAATACTTCGCTTCTGCTGTATCAAAACGTCTGCCGTGTTTCATGTGCAAGTCCATTGGTTCCACAAAATGGAACATGTGGACCATGCGATATCTCATGTAAGACTTGTTCAAACAATCCCTATAACTGCACCAGTTGTGATACTAGTTCCTCTCTGCCGTACTTACTCAACAATTTATGTTTGTCAGGGTGCCCATAAACATACTACCGCAATATCGGTGCTGGAATATGCAGTCTATGCAGCAGTGTGGCTAATTTGAACTGTAATAATTGCTCAAGTGTATCGACGTGCTATACTTGCAATTCTGGATTCGTGTTCTTTCAGCAGAACTGTCTCAATTATACACCTATAGGCTATGTCAATATCTCAGGTATTGCAGTCTCGTGCACTGGTGACTGCTTATACTGCTCAATATCTCCTGGAAATTGTACCAGTTGTCAGACTCTAAATTACTATAACTTCCAGTGTTTGATAAACTGTCCATCTGGCTACATTGCATCTGCCAAAGTCTGTCAACCTTGTCTTAGTCCTTGCAGGACATGCTCTGTGACTGTGGACAATTGCACCAGTTGCCTGACTACATTGAGCCCTCAAGTGTACCTATCTAACAACTTCTGCCTTGAGCAATGCCCAGCAGGATCATACCCGACTCAGACTAACTACACATGCCAGCCATGCCGATCTCCGTGTGAGTACTGCAGCTCAGTGACTTCCTGTACGACTTGTCTCACCAATTTCTACCTGTCAGGAAGCAGCTGCCTCACAGTTTGCCCCAGTGGATATACAGGTGTGGACCGAGTCTGCTAGATATGCTTGGGCAACTGCGCCACATGCACTGACACTACAACAAAGTGCACCAGCTGCAAACCAGACACCTACTTCATGTCTTCTAACTTCTCCTGTGTGGCAACTTGTGGGACTGGGCTGTTCATCGACTATCTAAATAGAGCATGTGTTGCATGTACTGTGCCTTGTAAAACATGTGTAAACTCTACAGATACATGTCTATCATGCACGACGGGTATTCTGTACAACAGTCAGTGTCTGACTCAGTGTCCAGAGAAGTACTTCGTGCAGTCAAATGTGTGCAATCTATGTCCTGGTAACTGTTCATCCTGTATTTCATTAGTAAATTGTACAAGTTGCGCACAGAGCTTTGTACTTTATAATGGCTTCTGCATAGTATAATGCCCACCCACCAATGCAGTAGTAATTAATTCAGTGTGCACTAAATGTTCGACACCAGACTGCCATAAATGCACATCTGCTGACTTTTGCACCAATTGTGATAGCAACTACTCACTATATAATGGTGCTTGTCTTAGCGAGTGCCCAAGTGGATTCCAGACTAATGGTACAAACTGTTTAGATACTAACCAAGTAACACTAACAACATCAGCATCATTCCCTGTGCCATTTTCAATAGCTTCAGTGGTGGTAATCATCGCATGTTTGATGAGTAAACTTCAGTTTGGCCATACTTTTGTGTCGGGTGCAATTTACTCATTGCTCAGCATTTGTTAAGTTGGTTCACTTGCTTACTTCCTGTATATGTACTTCATGCAGTTCTACTTCACTGTGCCTTTACCTTTCATTGTCGGACTGGCTGCTATTGGCTACATGTACCTGCTTAATCTACTTGCACTTATTATTCAAAACTGTAGTTTATGCTATGATCGAGACTTTGCTAACTGGCTAAGCGCGCGGTCTCATAAACTAGTAGTTGTGTTTGTCAACATTATTGGTTTCTTAATTTGTCATAAGTTCCGCAACATTCTGTTTAGTAAACTATTCAATCTTGATATATTCACTGCTAAACTAGACTCCACTTCAAAGTTTAAAGTAATGAACGTATTCTCTTTCTTGAGTTTATTACACAGTGGGGCAGCTATATTCGCAGCGGTAGTCGCAGTTATATCTGCTGAACACTCTACTCAACTGTTCTATGCTTGTATCGATGTGATTGTCGTCACTAGTGTCAATGTAATTTTTTCATTTTTCAACGTACTCAAACCTAAGGACTACTTTTACGAGAAAACTACAGATGGCTTCGAACTCAAAAAGAGAATAAATGTGGATGATGATTTTTATTAATCCAAAATATAGCCTGGAGGTAAAGCAGTCGAAGATTAATAGGGTTTTCCTTCCAATCTGTATCGAACTCAAGCTGGAAATGGTCTAACTAACGAACTATTAAAAGTGAGATAAAGCGGATCTGATGATAGAGACTATTCGTTCGGCAGTCTAATGTAGAAAAATGTATAGTAAGTTTCAGTGCAGGCTGTTGAACAACTCACCTAGAAATAGAGGGATTAAAATAATAATTAGTTTAGTATCGTAATGGCAACATCAACAGGCAAAAGTGCATTTCTACAGAGTTAAAAGAACTAAGCTCAGGCTGCTCAACAGCAAAGAGTCTACAACCAAGAAGTAAACAAGAATAAGGAATCACCTTCAAAGAGGACAGTATTCTATAAGGAGCAACCTCAACAAATGTACTCAAAGTCTGATGGGTAAAGTTTGCCTGAGTTTAGCAAAAAAGTAAGCAAGGCTGAGAGAAGCAAGAAGAAAGTATTTGACAGCTCAGGTTAAGACAACAAATCTGAGCAGAGCAAAAATATTCTCTACAAGCCTGATTTCAAGCGTAGTAGCTACATTAAACCAGCTTAGGAAGAGTCAAATAAGTCAAATAGCCAAATTCAAGAGTCTTCTGCCAAAGATGCAGCAGTTGGAAGCTACAGACCAGTCTAATTTGTTGAGTAATAGCGAGTGGATTAAAATATACAAGCTGGGTCATTTGGGAATCGCGATTACTTGCCATTCCAGTCCCAGTAGAAACTGTTAAGCAAAAATGTAATAATTTAAGAGGAATAATAGCATGAATAAGTTAAAAAACTTTAGTCCAATAAGGGCAAGCAAAATATTTAATAAGATAGCATACTACCTGTGGAAAATATCCGCTAGTATGAAAAATAGCTGCAGGGAAGAATTAAAAACAAGAAAGAGTAAATCGAAAAGATGAAAAGTAAAATATAAGCAAAGCAAAAAGCAAATAGTATGTTCAGTCAAGAGAACTCAGGAGAAATAGCAGAAGCAGGTAGATTATATAGAAGAGGAGTACCATTGCAGACCGATAAAAGTCGTGAGAAAGACAACCAAAACGCAAAGATAATGGAGAAAATTTAAGTATTTAATTAATAGGGACAAAAAAGGACAATTAATGTATAATTTAATAATTAAGTATCTCAACGTACATATGATGTTCTAGATGAGTAAATAATCGAGGATCATCAAGAGGAGCTGATATTTAATGAAAGCAATTTACCAGAGGAGTTCGATAACAAATATTAAGAGCAAGAACCAGCGCACAAATCTAAAATATTGGTTCCCGAAGTGAATCAGGTCATGATAAATTAGAATCACAACTAAATCACAGAAGCTGATAACTCTTCAAAACTTCCCACTCCATCATTTGAATTGAGTAGACCAAAGGTTCAAGAAAACATAAACCTCGATTAATTGCAGAAACGCATCGTTATAAAGAATTAACAAGAAGATCAGTCACAGTTACCAAACTAGAACTTAGTACAAGTTAATCCCACATCTAATTTATCCCAGCTAAACAATAAAAGCTAACGAAAACAATCGGCATAGATCCAAAACAACAACAATGTAAAACAAAGATATGAGAACAAAAAGGAGTCGCTCGTATTCGATGGATCAAGTTCAAGTCCCATCCGACCATATGCAACTATTGACGCTGTTCCAAAAAAGAATACAGTACACAACCCTCCTAAAAGTAAAAATCGTTTCCAGTATGAGAACGAGGACAAAAATATCTCAGAAAGTGGCGAGGATGAGTTTGTGTTCAAGAGGACTCAATTTGCAGCACCGTTTTAGACAGACAAGTAGGAAACTGAGTTCCATAGTTCAGCAATTAGATCTCCTAATGTTACTATGATTCCAAGGTCAAGGGTGGTCACAGCAACCTAAAGATCCAACGCACATAGTCTTGACTTAGCATCAAAAAGCAAATAGAAAAGAAGCCCCACCAAACAGGAGCTGTAGTTTGGCCCTAATGATAGATAGGAGTAGCCTTACATCGAATAGAGTGAGCCTGACTCCTACTATCACAAAAAGGAAAGCCAGTTGATGGACGCGATGATGGAGCGACCCGATAATGATGATTTAAAGAATTACTACTAAAAATAAGGCAGAAGAAAATCAAGAGACAAGTCTAAGCGTAAGCCATCATAGTCACAACTTCATGCCGAGAAGATCTACTTGCAGCGGCAGGAGGTAGGCAAAAAATGGAAATGAATCATGTTATGATATTTATTAAATTATCAAAATTGCTCACTCCTACACAATAACATCTTAGATGCCTATGTTTTAAGTGTTGGCTTAATGTTTGTCTACTTTATTCACTTCTTGCTCAATATTGCGGGTGTAATATTATTTAGATAGCCTATACTTTAACGATATACCTTTCTTCTCAGGCGAGTCAACCAGTACAATTTTCCAGCTGTCCTGCCTTAAGTGATTAGGGATATATTTGATAGTCATGATAGTGGGTCCTGTCTTGGAGATCTGCATTAGATGATGATATTAAGAGAGCAGCCTTTGTTTGTTAGCATTCCACTTACTAGATCCACTATTACGGATTACTACAAATTACCCACATCTGATGTCCCTGTTTGCAAAATCGCGACACACATGCTCAACTAGGAAGGTTTAAAGTTAATTCCACGTAACTGAACCCATATTGACAAACAGCTCTAAATAGTTGTAGAGCGGAGAACAGTAGAGGCAGCCTGCCTTAGGCTGGTGCGCCAAGTATTTCTCCACCTTGTCCTCGTGGAATCCTTTAATACTCAAATAACTTGGTCGAGTAACTGGTCCTTTAATTTTGGTTAACAACAAAATTTATAGAGCTGCTGCAATCGAGTTCGTTGATGCAATAGCTGGAATTATTCTGCCTGATAGGTCTTTGCACTAATAAAAGCTCATGTTCTTTAAGCGAGACCCATTTACACCCTTGAAGTTGCAGATGCGCAAATTGGCTACAGCAAATACAAAAATTGAAGCAATAAATTCATCCTTATCGTACTCATTAATAACACTCATAGCAAGCAACCTTCGAAAACTTTGTGTAAATATTAGCGAATATTCTCTAATGTTTAATTATTTTTTGGATAAGATGTCATCTAATTCATGTTCTCTTGCTTAGCTCAACAAAAACTTAACTTTTTAATTAATTTCAAAAGTCTATTCACATACATACTTGATTGGCAATGTGCTCTCCTCAGAGTTAACACTAAATCGCTAAAAGAACAAGTAATTGTGAACAACTTGGCTTAATTTATCAAAATCGTGTTGAACGTATTATTTCTGATATTAGCAGAATAAACTCGCTAAACCAAGATCGCTGCTATTTTGTTGAGAGTCGATTTGTAATTTTGCTTTTCTTACTTATTCGTAGATAGCAAGCGCGTACTGAACACAATGTATGTTCCTGTCTGGTCTGCCTCTTAAAGTGCACGTCGCCACACCTTACTCAGTGAACTGTGGTCTGCACATCCTGCACTCAGACACATGACGGATGAAATATTGAGCCTGTCCATTGTAGCCTGAAGTACCTGCGTCTATCATTGGAAGATTGTGGTCTATGGCCATCTGATTTAAGAACCACCTGGCACTGTTGTTGTCTACTGCACTAATCAGGGCATCAAACGTAGAAAAGAAAAGCGAATCATACTGTAACAAGTTGCCCTTCTCTAGTTTCATTTAAAATTTGTTATTCATATGTTTGAAGTAGTCTAGTATTACGTCTACTTTGTATTTGCCCACATCTTATTTGCGATAACAAAACTGACGGTTCAGATTAGTTTCTGAGATCGTGTCGTAATCCATTAGAGTAATTTTGTAGTTTGATTTGAATAGCAATTTAATAACTTCACACCCGATGCCTCCCGCGCCTACTACCAAGATTCTCTTCTATTCATTAGTGATCTTCATCGTGTTAAACATAAAAATATAGCATATGGATGATCAAGTGGAGGCTGATGCATAAAATGCACTTAAGTCCGATTTCATTTTCTATGGAATATTTTTTAGCACATCCACATGCACTACTTTAGACTCAATAATATCCTTGAGGTGCTTCTTAAACTATATGGTAAGCTCATCGACTTCTCGTGTTGACAGTATTATATGCAGAGTTCTCACTGCTTGATGGTATATCACTTTCTATTAACTCTTGCCCTTGAAACTTTTAATCAGCGTATCTATTGTTTGGATGTTGTATGGCGATGGCGGGTATGTTGCCATATCTCTTAGGAATGCCACAGCGATCTGTCCAGTCGTATTCTGCCAGAAGAACTTTAATAAATAATGATCCTGTATTTCAAACACCTGGCTTTGATAAGTGCTATCCGCATATATGAAGAAATCCTTAAATATTTTTGGTTTTTGTGTCAGAAGAGCAAATAAATACTTTTCAAAATTAGCTCTCCTAGTTGAACTGGCCAGTAAAGATTTGTAGAATTGGCAGCATGAAGGTAGTTTAAACGTTTACAATATTGAGTCTGCATATTATAGATTTTCAGGGTTAATCATTACTGGTTCGTATGTTTCCAGCTTATCATTCATGAGACCAAATACCATCATCTGACGACCAAGCTTAGTTGTGAAATATTTACTGTAAGGTGCAAACCCAGAAATTAATTGTCTGATTACGAAATTACTCACACTTCTATTTATGTCTGTCACAGCGCACTTGTTTGAGAGTTAATTACTTGAGGGTAGCCCACCTTCAATCAGCAGGAGTAAGCTCATTACTCGAGCTGCTGACTGTGACGACTAGAATATGGACTGTAGCAGTCTGCTCATATTTTATGCAATGTATAATTGAATATGTTCATCGCTTTGTTCTTGGTACCATTTTATAAACTACAGCCATACTTTATTTAGTCCTAATCTATCATCGGTCATTAAGCCAATGTACTTATCCAAATTTATGATCGCTTCACTTTGCAAAGCTTCAAATACAAAATTTATTATTTTTTTATTCTTGTCAGAAAGTTAGCCTTGCTAAGAATTCATTTTTGAAGCAGTTATTTGATTTATTTTACGGACAGCTTCGTCGTGTAATAAGCCTAAATAAGTTAAATCGTTTGCAGACAGGGAATTATATTTATTCTTCTTGTATAAATCAGATAGCTTTGATTTAATAGCTTTGATATTTTCATCTGTGGGTATCATCATCGAGATTTTAATCAAAGCCTCTTTATTTTGACTATTTCCTTTCGAATATATCGATTCGTAAGTGCGTGTATAAAGAGGTATAAACTGAGCAAATTAATTGTAATCCTCAATTTTCTCAAATATTATTGCTATTAGTAAAAGAATCTATTCGCTTAATACAGGTAACCCATAGAGAAATTTACACACTTCTTTTATTTATATCGTACTTAGATGTTGCATGAGTCCAGCAATTTTATTGGTCATTTCTTTTTCTACAACTTTGTAGAGGCCATGCTTATCGTTGAGACACTATTTATCTTTAAGTACTTTGCCAAAAAACTTTAAAACTGTCGAAATATTATCTATTCTTGCAATTTATTTTGCAATATTAGCAATTAAGCTACGCTGAAGCTCTGAAGGTAAGTAAGTTTTTAAAGTGATCAGATTGCTAATAATGTATGAACTTTATTGAGCTGTATGACTCGACAACAAGGTTTGTATTTTAACTGGTGTGGCTTTGCCTGCACCATCATAATCATTCACATCGTGGATTTTAAGATCGTATATTTTATTTTGTAATATTCTAGACTCGTTGTCTTTCTTGAAAAAGTTGTACATCTGCTTTATGATGAAGTATATACTCGTCGGGGCCTCCATCATCGAATCGGAGCTTGGCCGAAGAGGTTTCTCTCTGTCCAACATCTTGAAAAATTAGCCGATTCGAGGGTTTTTATTTTAGCTCATTACGATTGCAAATCAAATTATAAATTAATTCACAAAAAGTCAATCACTGCATTGACTTGTTAAAATATAATAACTTAATTGCATGCAAGTCCTCACAGCTCCAGCCGATGAAAATCATTAAGATGCGCAATTAGACGAGTATGATTAAAATTTCGAGCCCTTTCAATAAAGCCAGTAAGCTTTAACTTTACCACATTAAAATAAATTAGGTCATGCTAATGAACATTAGACGGAATAAATTCAGCGTTAAATAGATCACTCTAATGCTAAATATAGAGAATTAGAAGAGCAGTAACAATAAAAATAGCATGCAGAGGCTAATAAAGCTACGTTGAAGCTTGGGATTAAAGCAGAAAATGCCCATTAAGACAAGTAGAGCACAATAAAGGAAACAATCAACCGCATAACAAAAAATATAATTTTCTCTAAGCAGGAGATAGTCCAAAACATAACCAGTATTGACCGATATTATCAGTAAAACGAAAAGCAAATAAAACAAAAACATGAAGAGCATAACAATTAATTATTTGATGTTAAAAATGCAAAGCCAGCAATCAAACAAAAAAAAGAGATTGTGTCAAAAATTCAAGATCCTGCAAAATATAGACAAAGGTAATACGTTCAGGAGGGAAAGCTGAAGAGATTGCAAGAAAAACAGGCCAAATAATCACCTTAAGTGCAACAGAAAAAAATTGAAAGAATAAAAAATAAATAAATATACGAGCAACGTAGACTTGCTAAAAAAGAACAGGAGAAACTGGAAAAGAGCAGGTCAATGTTAAAAAAGATGGAACTGTAGAGAAGGATAGCTTATGAGCAGAAATTTATTTCCCGTCGATCGCTCTCACCTGAAGTGCCTATCTCGAACGAGGAAATAAAATAATTTGAAAATGCTTTCATCAGACATATTAAAGAAAGACTAAAAATTGGTAAAGTAAAGCAAACCGATAGGCCACATTAGCTAATTCAGCCGATTGTAAAATAAGCAGTGCCAGCAGAATACAAGAAAGGCTACCATAAAAAAGTTTATAAAGATGAAAAATTAAAGTAAAAGATTCTACACAACTTAAAAATACAAATAAGACAGGAGCTTGAACCAACATACTCATCTATTCAGATTGATTCGAACTAGCTGGAAGACTCAGCAGCTTTGGAGAGAAAAAGAACCCACCAATCGGCTCCGCAGCTAAGACTACCTGCAATTAATCATGTTCGAGCAGCTGGTAGGACATTTTATTCAAAACAGAAAAGAGGAAAGGAAAAAGTACACATTCTCAAGATTTCGGATGATAAAATATGATAAACTAGTTTTCGTAGTAAGAATTTTAATTATACATATGACATCATAATTGAGCAAATAAGAATTTCGCAAAAAAACTGATCGATACTTATATGCGTGCACTGCCGCCCCTGAGCTCATCAGTTTCATCGACAAGAACGCTACTAAAATAAGTAAATGAAATTTTATCTTAGGTGAATATTTAACAAGGAACAATTTGCTTTAAAGGCGCGAGCATGAAAACCTTAATGAGAAATAGCAGCTGAAACTAAATGTCGATAGATATGTGCATGCTTTCAGACTCTCTAAGCTATAAAAATAACCCGACAACATATATCGCAACTCGCCATATCTTTTCAACATTATCGGAATCCAGCTGAACACATCTGCTTTTTTGAACACAATTGAGATGCTCGGCAGCGAAGAACAAGCAGCCAAATGGAGAGATATTGTGTTAAATGGTCGTGGGTTTGGTGGCTATGGGCAGACCTAACTAGGACACGGGTCCAATGTTCAAGGTCTCGAAACTGATGCTCGCTATGATGAGAACAAGCAGGTGTTTGTATTCAATTCTCCACATGTAACTAGTGCCAAATACTGGCCTGGTGTCTTGGGCATGGTCGGAACTCATTCGGTTATTCAAGCTAAAACCTTCGTCAAAGGTGAATCAATCGGAATTCAAACATTTATCGTCGAGTTTAGAGACCAAAATCTAGAACCTTTGAAGGGAGTCAAGGCAGGAGATATTGGACCTAAGTTCGGTTTTCATCGAGTAGACAATGGATACTTGTCTTTTAACAATGTTGAAGTACCACGCGAAAATATGTTAATGAAATATGTTCAAGTCACACCTTCAGGAGAAGTGTTAGGTCGATAAAATAAATAAGCAATAAAATATGCCTATGGGTCGATGCTCTATCTTCGTGTTGCACTTCCCTTCAACTTTGCATTTGTGCATGTTATCACTCCAGCTAGAAATCTCTTCGTCCTTTATGAGCAGATGGGTGTTGCTGATGAACCTGAACGCAAAAAAGAAATCATTAATTATCTTTCAGTGGGCAATGGAATTGTCATTGCTAATGCATATGCGAACAAGCTGTTCAAAACATATACAGCCTAGCTTAACGCTAAGAATTTCGAAAAAGCAGATAAAGCTTTGGTTAAATGCCATATCATAAGTGCAACTTTTAAGGCCCTTACAAGCTGGAAGGCCCTTCATATTTGCAAAGAAATAGCCACTAGGAATGTTTTCGCAGCATTTAGGACAACTGAATTACCTTCCCTGTTCAACAACATTATCCCTTCTGTGACATATGAAGGAGATAACAGTGTCCTCATGCAGCAGACGGCTCGGTTCATTTTGGTGAAAGATAAAGGAGAGGAACTAACTAAGCCCAATCTTAATGTTAGGGATGATGATTTCGGCGGAGTCATCAATATGTTGAAATATGTTTCATCCATGGAAATTCGTAGACTTAAAAAGATCTTTGAGGCTGAATTCTAAGCTAAAGTTGGAATGAAGACATTTTGGAATGAAAAGCATCAAAGAGATATTATATAAGTATCCAAATTGTGGGGAGTCCTGCAGCTGATTCTTGGCTATGTTGACACTCTTGAACAAATGGCCGATCTTAAGCCCTACTTTACCAAAGTTGGCAAAATATTCCTTAAAAATTTGCTGCGTGACACTCCCCAAATCTACACATATGGATTCAAGATTGAATAAATCTAGTCATGGAAGCAACTTAATGATCAAGAATATTTTGCGCTGACTCACGTTGAGAACATCATCCCAAGGGAGAAAGAGCCCCACTAGTTGCTTTAAAGGAAGGGCGAATGGATTAGATCTAAGTTGTGATTTATCATTATTGTATAAAATTATAATAGATCAATAACTTTAATCTGATAGCTAGCAGACACCCTAAACTATACAATTATCTGGTCATCTTGGACTATAAGACTACCATAAACTTT
>APMI01029876.1_pt1 | contig 11963 bp, 7 predicted proteins | sample 667938 | NCBI WGS metagenome assembly APMI01 (sample SAMN01084076, study PRJNA167559) | wastewater metagenome | biome: Wastewater | place: Denmark: Ejby Moelle, Odense | collected 2011-11-28 | reverse complement strand
AACAAGCGGGCGATCGTGTTCTGTGAAGCTCTCGCGGACGGCCGCGAGCTGCAGCGGCGCTATGGCATGCCCTTCATCTTCTCCGAAACCGCCGAGCCGTTCGCGGTAATTGCGGAAAACCGGCGTGTGGCCTCGAGCCCGGTCTGCGATGCCGGGATCGACGTGCCCGACCTCGAAGTGGTGGTGGACCTGTCGTTTCTCGGCGGTTCAAGGGCACAGAGCCTGCAGCGGTTCGGGCGGCTGCTGCACAGCACGCGGCGCGAGGAACACATCATCCTGATGACCGACCTGGAGTACCAGAAACGCGCCAAGCGAATCGAGATTCTCGAGACAAAGGGCTTTCCCTGCCGCATCGAGCGTGCACCGGAAATCCAGGATGAGTGCATCGCCCGCACGGCAGGCGACCCGGCGAACGACTGGTTTCTACTGTTGGGTCACCGGCGCGCCGCGTGAGGCAGGCTGGAACTGTTACAACGGCATTTGCCTCGCACACTCGATTCAGATTCCCCGATTGAGCTCACGTGAACGGGTGACCCTCGTCAGCACCCTTTCATTTCAAGTATCGTTTCGACTCGGGGGGACTTGCGCTATGACCAAAGTATTCATCAGCTACAGTCACAAGCAGGAAATTTGGGTGCGGGATCGGCTGGTTCCGGTCCTGCGCGCCGGCGGTGCGCAGGTATTGATCGACACCGAGCGCTTTCGTCTCGGGCACGGCGTCATCGGCGAGATGGACACAACCCAGGACGCGGCCGAGGAGCACGTGCTGTGTTGTACCTGGAGCCATGACCTTCCGCGACGGCAACGGTATGCTTCCATCTTAGGTTTCCGTCAACCAGTAGAACGCCGGCCAAAGCAGGTGTGTGGTCACCACCGCTAGGCATCCCAGTCTCTGCACCGGGGGCCGGCAGGCCTGCCGTGGCGCCTCCAATTGATCGACGTAGTAGGATGCACTGGTCTCTATCCGTCCCGGGACACGCCCGGTGCGGACCCGCATTCCGGGTGATGTGAGGAGTGCCGGTTAGGAGCCGGCCCTTACACGATTAGGCTTCAGCGTATGGTGGTTTGTCGCTTTGTGCCGATGAACAAGGATGCTCTTCGGAATTGGCGGTCGGCATTCCCTGGATATGAGCTATAAAGGCTCTTTCTCTGCTGAACGAGCGCTTGCACTTCTGCCGCTGCTCTTTCCCGTTCTTCCTCTGCGACTCTGAGTTCCGCTGCCGTTTGAGCAGCAAGTTGCTCGAGTTCTTCAGGGGAGGCATCGACAGTCTTGCCGAATAGAAAGCTTCGCCACCCTGTGTTTCGCTTTAGCAAAGTTGCAGCCTTCTCTGCCTGCTGCTTTGCATTGTACGCGGCGAAGGATTTCGCGTCGGCGACTATCTTGGATTCATTGATTTGCGGATTCAGCTCACGTATTTGGCTGGTAATGCTCTTCGTTATACCTCTTCGTTCCGCTTTGTACTCAGCAAGCGCGGCACGGGTTTCGACAATCTCCGGGCGAACGATGTTAAGGGTCAGGCCATTGGCTTTGTATTCTTCCCATACCTCTTCCTCCCTGCGCACAAGCCAGCGTTGACGCTCGAGTGCCGACAGTCCATCTGGAAGAAAGTGCAGCGGCCGGAACTCGAAAGCGCTCGGTCCCTCTTCTGTCCAAAGCATCTGTAGGTGATGGTTGTGATGCTGACCGAGTGTCAAATCTTCGCGATGCTTCTTCCAGCGCAGTGCGAAGCTAGTGGATTGCCCGACGTAGACCCTTCCGGTCCGCACGTGAATTATGATGTAGACGCCACCTGTGCGCATTCTGTGAAGCCTAACAAATGAAAGCGACTTCCCCGTCCCGAGGTTGGCGCAGTCGGGCGCGCAGCACGGTAGTGCCAGGATGGGAACTGTGAAGTCTCATCTACTCACTCGGAAAGTGGAAGGCCATGACCATTATTGCCGTTGGCATCGACCTCGCCAAGCACTTTTTCGCCGTCCACGGCGTCGACCAATCTGGTCGCGTTGCGCTGGTGCGTCCGTCAGTGGCTTGCGACAAGCAGCTTGCTCTGATCGCCGCGCTGCCGGCGAGCCTGATCGGCATGGGTGCCTTGGCGCAGCGGGTCCGGTTGACCGACATGGTGGACGAAGCCGCTGCGCGGAGGACACCCCGGTGCTGTAGCCGTGTTTGAGTCAAGACATAACTCGCCCCTCATCCGAGGGATATTCATGACAAGCGCGAGGTTACCGCAAGATGGAAGACATGTCCGCTGTCGCAGCTACGAATTTCGACAAGAACTGTCGATTTCATCCGAAGCATCCGAGGCTTAAGGGCTTGCATCCGAAGACGGTCAAGGCGTATTCGCGCGCGATCCGTCGGGTCGGAGATTTGCTTCGATCATCAGATCGACGATCTGACCGAGGCCGACCTGATGGATTACTCCACCGACCTGCGCGAGACGCACGCCTGGGGTTCGGTCAAGCTCGATCTGTACGGGCTCAAGTTTTATCGCGAGTACGTCCTGAAGGCTCTCAGGGCGGCGCCGGGTCTGATCAGGACGCCGCGCTCACAGCGGCTGCCGCAGCAATGACAGTCGTTTGTCGCCCAAGTGGCGATCCAACGCAAGCCGCCGTGTACTCTGAGACGCCGGCCGACAACCGGAATCCGGAGTATCGATTTGTCCCCCATAGACCGCGCTGACTGCGGCTCCACTTTTTCCCTTGGTTGACCAGTGATAGAACTGCTTCTTCCATTCGCGCGTCGCAAACAAGACCACGCGATGGTGGCGGTTGCGGATGTTGCGCGGGGCGCGGCATGCAATTGCGTTTGCCCCGGTTGCGACCAGCCTGTGATTGCCCGGCAGGGGACTGAGCGGGAATGGCATTTCGCGCATGTCAAGGGCGATGCGTGTGCGGCAGGTTATGAAAAATCGGTCCACGAGTTCGCAAAGCAAATTCTGTGTGGAACCCCGACGCTTGTTGTTCCCGGGCTGACCGCGACGCGAAACGGATTGGACGCGTACGGCCGTGGGCGTGTTGCAAGCAAGCCTGTTGCGGAGGCGCGGATTGTTCGGTTCGAACGCTGTATACAGGGTGAGTCTGCGGGCGACGTAACGCCCGACGTCATCGCTGTCGGCGCGAATACGCTCCTACACATCGAGATTGTCGTATTCCACCGTCTGGGCGAGGACAAACGCGACAGACTTGTCCGAAGCGGGGTGCCCTGCGTCGAAATTGACCTTAGCGCGTTTCGCACGCAACAGGTCACCCGCGAGCGGCTGGAAGAAGCCCTATTTCGTAACGAATCGAATCGCCGCTGGGTGTTTCACCCTGACTACGACCGTGCTCTTGAGGGGGCCAAGGAACAACTGGAGCAGCTACTTCTTGCGGCGCAGACCCAGTGGAATGCAGAGGCCGTTACTCGCAATGCGCAGGAAATCGGGAGCAAGCCGAAGACACTGGCTGCCACCCCTCAAGTCGGCATGTCGGCAAGTGCAACGGGTGAGCGAATTTGGCGCGCAAGCCTGCCGGTGGCCTCGGTCGTCGAAGCTGCAGCGAGAAACCTTGCCGACTCACATCGAATCCCGGTTGGCGACGTGATGTGCCTGATCGCGAAAATTCAGCGGCGCGGCGACTTGGCTCGCGTTACGCCAGACGAGTTGTCTGTCGATTGGGCAATGCGCCTGGGTATCCCTGAAACCGAGGTGGGGCGGTTTCTGCGAGAGGCGGGGTACGTGCTTTAGGCCTGGACGCCTGAACCAGACCTCAAGCGACGCGAATTGCGTCATCGAACCAAGTCGTTGCGCCCCAGCCTGGTATCTCGCCATGGACTCGGTCCAATCCAATTGACTGTACGAAACGAGCGACCGCATCCATGCTTCCCGACGCGCAAAACCCGCTTCGTCCTGGAACACATAACGCTGCCGAGCAAAAAAAGCCCCCACGACCGTACTGGCCGTGGGGGTGTGCGCCGAGAGCGCGATCAGGCGGCCTCTTGCTCCAACCCGCCGTCGTTGCTCTTGTCGAGGTCCAACAGCGCATCGAGTTCTCGTTGCCGCGAGAGCAGGGCGGTAAGGCGTGCCTCATGCTCGAACGGTCGCGAAAGTTCCCTTTCGAGATCGCGTTTGCGCTGCTCCGACTCACGAAGTCCCGCGCGGGCGTGGTCCAACGTGGCCGCCACACTGCCCAAGGCCTCTATCAAACCCGCAACCAGCGATGGTCCCTGCAGGTAGGGTGCCGAGGCATACTGGTAACGGCCCTTGAGGAAGAAGTTCGGTGGCTCGTTGAGCATATTGCGCGCACCGTAAAGACCCAGTTCCAACCCGCCAAACCGACCAACGATTTCCTCGATCCGGTTCGAGCTTGCCCTGAGACGGTCCACAGCGTCCAGCACGATCCGTCGCAACTGTGCGCCGGCGGCGTCCGCCCCCTGGTGAGTCCTGTCGTCCAAGGTGAGGCTGAAGCTATCCAACGCCACCGCTCGGACTCGGGCCAGGTCCTCTTCCCTCGCTGCGATTTCCTGCAGCCTGCGCTCATGCCACGCGGGCATCGACGCGATCTCCGATTCGTTGCGCCAGCGTTGCTCCCGCCACACGGAAAACAAGCTGGACAACTTCACGATTTCCGCATCGACTCCTGCCTTCTCGATTACCAGCGGATTGCCGCTGGCCAGCGCCTTGATCTCCGCGTACGTCAATGCGGCGATCTGCACGTCTTCCATCGACCTTATGCCCTTGTTCCCCGAGAGCACCTGAGCAATAAACCGCGCCTTGGTCTCCAAGAGCTGGTACTGATACGCGTCGAAACTACCCTCGCGCACGTATCGAACCAATGACACAACCTTGTTTCGGTTTCCCGGTCGTATCGATCGCCCGTCGGCTTGTTGGAGCTGATCCGGCCGCCAGGGTATCGTCAAGTAATGTGCTGCGATGACGCGATCCTGAACGTTTGTACCGACCCCCATGCGATCGGTCGAACCGATCAACACGCGGATCTTGCCTTCGCGCACGTGCCGGAACAGTCTGGCCCGTTGCGCGTCGGTTGCTGCCTCGTGGACGAACCGGACTTCGCTGTCGGGCACGCCCAACCCCACGAGTTTGCGTTTCAACTCGTGATAGACGCTAAATTCCCTCTCCGACTTCGGTGTCGAAAAATCACAGAACACCAGCTGGGTCAGCCGCTGTGCCGCCGTCGCGTTCCAGATGCGGAAAACTTCGGCTACGCAGGCATTGACCTTCGACTCGGGTTCTTCACCGGCCGTCGGCAACACCAAACGTATGTCCAGGGCCGCCTTTCGCCCGTCGCTGGTGACGGCGAGCATGTTGTCAACCGACGGATCAACCTGGCCATTGCGGATTTGCTCCGCACGCTTGACCAACCCTTCGACATACTGCGAGAGGCGGCTAGACGACGGCACCAGGGCCACCCGTGGCTTTCCACCCTCGATTTCGGGCTTGGCCAACTTGAGCATTTCGTCCGTCTGAATGTCGGCCACCTCGGTGAAGATCGCCATCAGTTCGGGGACATTGTTGAAGCGCGCCAGTCGGCTCGCCAGTCGATACCCCTTGCCTTCCGGACTGAGTTCTAGACACCCGACCACTTCACCGAATGTCGATACCCAAGCGTCGAATGTCTCCAGCCCCAATTCGGCGAGCCGTGACGGTTGCAGGTACCGTTGAAACACGTGAATCTCCGCAACGGTATTGCAGATGAAGGTCGCCGTCATGAAGACCACGCCACGCTGCTGGTCGCCATGCAGCGACATGACATAGCGCGTCTTCAACCACATGTCGAACGCGCGTTGACTGTTCGCGCTCGGCATCCCTGGCACCCGCGGCAACTTCGAGAACGTGGCCAGGTTCTTGAAGAAATGGCATTCATCGCACACGATGTAGTCGACGCCCAACTCCTCGAACGTCACCAGATCGTCTTTCTTGCCCTCGGCGGTCAGGTCTTCCAGCCTCTTCTTCCACCGTCGCTTCATCGACTCCAACTGCTTGACGATGCGATTTCCGCCAGTGTTGCCCATCGACCGCACGGTCGTTTCGATCTCCGCGATGATTTCGCCAATCGCCCGTGCGGTGTGGTCGTTGCTCATCGGAATCAACTCAAAGCTGGAATGCGCGATGACTATCGCATCCCACTCGCCTGTTGCAATGCGGGCACAGAACTCCCGCCTCCTATCTTTTTCCAAATCCTCCTTTCCGGCGATGAGTATCGATGCTGCCGGATACAATCGCTGCATTTCCGCCGCGTACTGAAGCACGACGCTGTTAGGAACCACGTGCATGACCTTGCTTGCCAATCCGAGACGACGCAGTTCCATCGTCGCGATACTCGCCAGCGCGGTCTTGCCGCTGCCGACTGCGTGCCCCGCAAGCGTGTTACCGCGTTGCAGGATCCGCGCGACCCCGTTCAACGTATGCGGATAAGGGTCGATTGCGCCGCTGAAGCCCGGCAGTTGCAGATAACTGCCATCGAACTGGCGGGCGCGCGTGGAATTGAACAATTCGTTGTAGCGCCGCACGAGTCGCTCGCGCCGCTCGGTTTCGTCGTAGATCCAGGTACCGAACTGCTCGTTGATCACAGCGAGCTTCTCGCGTGCCGCGAGCGTCTCCTTGCGATTCACGATGTAGCGATCCGATTTGGGATCCTTGTCGCGAACCGTCGGTGATTGGCCGTTGAGCGCGTCTTGGATCAACTCCATCCCATGCATGCGCGCCGTACCGAACGCCTGTGTGGCGTTGACGTTGCGCCGCAGTGTCCAGTCGTTGTATTTGACCGACCACGTCCCGGCAAGCGCCGAGTACCGTACGCTTACGTCACAGTCGCCGAACAGGTGATTGGCGAAGGCCTCGATGTCCGAGGCTGGAATCCACACCGCTCCCAGGCGTGCCACGATCATCCCGGCATCGAGTTCTGGCGGCATGACCTTATCCAGCGCTGCGACGTTGCGGGCGAACCGCGAACCGGCCGAGAGCGCCTGGTCCAACTTCTTGCGAACATTGCCCGACAGGTACTCGTCTGCCGTCTCAAACAAAGAGGACGCGGGATCAAGATAGATCTGACCCGTTTCCTCCAGGTGCGCACTGACTGCATGCGGCTCGCTTTTGAGCAAGCCTGCCATGTACGACAAGTCGACACGGCCACGCCACGCCATCGACGCCACGAGAGCTTCCTCCGGCGTCGCGACAGCGGTAGGCTGTTCGACCCGACGCATGGTATTGCGCGTAAAGATCGCGGCTTTCTCAGCCGTCTCATTCTCTTCGTCCCAGAGCTCAAGACTCAGCAGGAGCGGCAGGTCCGGGTCGCCCCGGATCGCACGGACATTGCTTCGCGTCGTCAAGTAGCCATAGTCCGCGACGAAGCGGTCATACAAACGACAGAGATCGCCGCGAAGGGCCTCGATCTGGTCGCCATCGCCGCTCTCCAACTGTGCACGCATCAGTTCCTTCAGGCAGTCGCGAACGCCGATCATGCCCGCGATACGACAGCGTACTGCTGCGGTCAGATCGTCGTGCACGTCCACCAACTCGCCTCCAACGACCCTGACGATGCGCGCGTTGTGAAGCCTGTAACTACCTTGCCGCCACGTTGCGTCCACCTGCGACACGGCCTGAGTGGCTGGACGTGTCTCGTCGTGATCGATCGGCGCGAATTGCGCTTCGGGCAGCAGCGCGACGCAGCGGGCCAGAGCCAAGCCAAGTGGTCCGTCATGGACCACGGTCGCGGTTTCGCCGTAAGGGCCGCGCTTCATCAGCATGCGCCCGATTACCATGTCCGGGTGAGCGACGTAGTAAGCGTTGCAGTACATCTCTCGCGTCGACCAGCCGTCAATCAACGATGGGGGAGCCTTCGCGCGATTGCACCACTGCGCCGACGGTGTTTCATGGCCAAACCGCCTGCGCAGGAACAACACGTCCGCCTGCACGTCGGTTCCGGCGATCGCCTGAAAGGCGCCTACCGGCAGTCGAATCGCCCCAAGAAGATGGGCTTCGGACGCCAAGTACGCGCGCGCCGCCACGTCCAACGATTCCATCGTGTAGGACGACGTGATTACACAGACAAGCCCGCCGGGGCGGACCAGATCGATTGCCTTGCCGATGCAATAGTTGTGAATACTGAACCGTGCATAGCCCCTATGAGCCGGGTCGGACACGGAATAGTCGCCAAACGGCACATTGCCGATTGCCAGGTCGTACCAGCCATGAGGCAGCCGACAGCGTTCGAGGGGCGCAATGCGGACGTCAACCCCGTTGGCAGCGTAAAGCGCCTTGAGGATTCGGCCCGATATCTCGTCCATCTCGACAGCCGTGACCCGGCTGCGCGCCGCGATATCGCGTGGCATGAGCCCTACGAAGTACCCGACGCCTGCAGTTGGCTCGATGATCCGCCCGCCTGAAAAGCCAAGGCGTCGAACCGCATCCCAAATCGCCTCGATCACAGCCGGACCAGTGTAGTGCGAGTTGAGCACACTGGCGCGGCAAGACTGATACTCAGCGGGTTCTAGCAGGCTCTTCAAGTGCTGCGCCCGCTCGACCCATCGGTCCTCTTGCTGCTCGTCATTGAAAGCGCCCGGCAAGGAACCCCAACCGGTATAGCAATTCAGGATGTCGCGTTCTGCATCAGTCGGTGCGCGGCACGCGGCTTCAACTTCACGCAGCGTCGCGATTGCAGCGACATTCGCCGCGTACTTGCCTGCGCCAGTGAAAGTGCGGTCGAGCAAAACCCGATCCAGCGCCGGCCAGCACTCCGGTTCTACGACTGCGACAGTGTCGCGTTCCGGTCGCCACGGGGCAATCGGCCCGCATTCAACAGTGGTGGGTCCGCTTGACTCGACCTCAACGGGCGCGGATTGCGCGAACGCCGGTATCGCGGTCAGCGACAGGGCGAGGGCGAGGAGCTTCGAGCCGCGCGGCTCGGGTGCGGCAGCGGTTCCGGCCAACCGGTGTGCCGTCGCAGCCGGACTAAAGCCCGGCAGCCATTCGCTGGCATCTATGACTACTCTTGGCATCGTGTTTCTCCATAGGAAAAGCGGGAAACACGACGCCCCAAGCGGGAACGAACATGTTCCCCGCTGGGACAAGAAAAGCCGAGACCGCTGGACGCAGAAGTGGCGTCAGCCGGGCTCGATGATCAATGAATCTTCCGCCGAGACGTCGACGAAGTGGCGAATCGAAAGCGACCGCCGGCAATGCCGGTGGTCTTGGGACATGCCAATGCTGCGATGACCGCTCGCAATGGCTGCTGGCACCCGACCATTGACGGTCGGGTTGCATCTCCAGGGCGGGTAACGACCGCGACGCCGGTTGAACCGGAACTTGGCCCCAAATGACGCGAACGATGTTCAGGGGCAAGGCACGAAAAGTATTCCACAAAGCTGCCGCAGTGCCAATACGGAAACGGCGATCCTTGGCACACGAACATGGAAACACCCCCGCAATCGCGCCGCTTTCGGGCACGAAGCCAAATATGAGTTGTTCGGGCGATTGCGCGGCTGCCTTTTTTCGTCAAACGCGCTTGCCGGAGGCCCGGATGAGGCTTCTGGCGGATCGGGCGGGGAAACCTCCCTTGTCTGCACCGACACACTTGACTCGACGACGGGACGACATGGCTCGACGAGCGCGGCCATTCGCCGTCGTTCGGCGCACCACACACCACGCGACAGAAGGAGGGGCGACAACGGGACGAATTCGCCTCGTTACACGAGTGGTTGCTGCTGTTGGATCGGCGGCGCGCCGCGTGAGGCCGGTTGAACAATCGTCATCCCGCGAGAAGATCGATTGGTGGCAACACGGCCACAACGGAACGGAGGCAAGACAATGAATCTATCGAAACAGACGATTCCCCTTTCGCGGCTGCGGGCGAATCCGAACAACCCGCGCGGCAGGACGCTCGCGCCAGCGGATTGGGCTGATCTGGTGCCGTCGATCAGGGAGCACGGCGTCATCCAGCCGATCCTGATCCGGCCCATCGAGGGCGAGGATCAGTGCGAGATCGTCGCCGGCGAACGGCGTTACCGGGCCGCGAACGAGGCCTTCGGCAGCGAGTACGAAATTCCGTACCTCATGCGCGAGGTTTCCGACGCGCAGGCCCTGGTTCTGGCAACCATCGAGAACATGCAGCGCGCACCGATGAGTCCGGCCAAGGAAGCCGAAGCCTGCCAGAGCATCGTGCTCAATCTCGACGGCGACAAGGAAGAAGCCGCACGCCAGATGGGCTGGTCAGTCGAGACGCTGGAACGACGGCTGGCGCTGATGGCCTGTACGCAGAAAGTGCGTGACGCGCTGACCGAGCGGCGCATCCTGTTGGGCCATGCCGAACTGCTCGCGGCGGTGCCCCCGGCCAATCAGGACAGCACGCTGGAGAAGGTGATCGCGCAGAAGATCACCGTGCAGGCGCTCAAGGAGAACCTCGGCAAGTTCGCCCGGCGACTGAACGACGCGCCGTTCGACCGGCACGAGTGCGCGACCTGCCCGCATAACTCGAACCGGCAGTCGCAGCTATTCGGGGAGGCCTTGGGCGAGGGCTACTGCACCCACCCGACCCACTTCGACGAACTGGTCGAGAGGCATGTCGGCGCCATTGCGGCCGGGTACCGGGAAACCTACACGATCATCCGCATCGTCAAACCCAAGGATGGCTTCGTTGCGCTGCCGGTTGCGGCCGATGGCGACCTCGGTGTGGGCGATGCGCAGTACGCCTCGTGCAAGGGCTGCGCCAACTTTGGTTGCGCGATTTCCGCCATGCCGGGGAGCTACGGGGCCGTCACCGAGTCGCTGTGCTTCAACGCCGAGTGCAACAGCAAGAAGATCGCAGCACGAAAGAAGTCGCAGCGAGAAGCGGCCAAGGCGACGGCACCGACGACGACTGCGCCAACCAGTGCCAAAGAAAAGGGCGAGGCCGCGCCGAACAAGAAGGATGCGCCGAGCAACAAGACGCCGCCACGAGTTCTGGAATACCGCGTCAATGAATGGCGCAAGTGGGCGGCGAACCAACTCATGGTGCAGCACGAGCGCAACCAGCGCGTCTTGATCGCGGCGCTATTGTCGAGCAACCAGTCGAGCATGCGCAGCGCGGAGTTCCGCAATGCCGTGGCGAAGATCGCCGGCACGAACCCCGGCGCGAACCCGTTCGACGGCGGACTCAGGGACGCCGAAGCGGTCGACGCGGCGAAACTGCCCGACCTTGTCCGCTGCGTCACGGCGTCGCTGGCCTTCGGGATCGAGGAACACAGCCTCGAAGTCCTGCTCAACTACCTCGAAATCGAGGAAGCCAGCCACTTCAAGCTGACCGAGGGCTTCCTGGAACTGTTCACGAAATCGGAACTGGAGTCGCTGGCCGATGAGTTGAAGCTCAAGAAGGCGATGGGTGCGCAGTTCGCAAAGCTGCGCGACGGCAAGCGGGCCGAATTCATCAAGGGGCTGCTTTCGGTTCCGGGCTTCCAGTACGAAGGCCTCGTTCCGAAGGTCATGCGCTACCGGCGCAAGAAGTTTCCGTATGCGGGCGCCTCGGCCGCACAGGAGCCGGAAAACCCGCAGAACGGCGAGGCGGAACAAGAGGCCGGCGAAACCGCGTCGGCATAGCGCGGTTGAACGGTACCGAATGCCCCGTAGCATTGGGTTACGGGGCAACCCGACAGATACAGGAGGGAAATCGATGTTCTTCACGAAACTCTTTGACCTTGCAAGCCAAGGCCCGCTCGTCATGACGGTCACTGCCGATACGACAAACGAAACGATGACGGTGGTGGTCACGCCAAAGGTCGGCAAGGACGTTGCCGATCCGGCGCTCAAGCAGCAGTTGTCGCTGACCGGGACGCCGGATGAGTTCGACAGCAGTTTCTTCGGGCTGATCGAAGGCTATACCGGCGCGCGCAAGAGCCTGATCGAGCAGGCCGAGGCAACGGCCGAGGTACTCGCGGCGGCAAAGCAGGCGCAGATCGCCAAGGCAAGCAGCGCGACGGCGAAGGGGTCGGCGAAGGCCGC
>APMI01017266.1_pt1 | contig 11968 bp, 12 predicted proteins | sample 667938 | NCBI WGS metagenome assembly APMI01 (sample SAMN01084076, study PRJNA167559) | wastewater metagenome | biome: Wastewater | place: Denmark: Ejby Moelle, Odense | collected 2011-11-28 | reverse complement strand
ATTTTGGCAATTTTTGACACTTTTTTTCACAAACTAACATTTTCCTGCCTATTAATTAGCCTTAAACGTTTAAACATCATGAAATCATCAAAAATGCTAAAATAATCCTCTCCCCCTTGGCAATCATCCAAAAACTGCATTCTGCCAGTATTGTTAAGTTAAGGAATAGCCATCACAGCAGAAAAAATGTTCCCACAATTTCTGTTATAACGACTGGCTAAACTTAATAATAGAATTTTGCCTGAGTCAAGGACGCGATATGTAAACAAATAGTAAATTTTTCAGGTTTAGGCATTGCGCAATTTTCGTGTTTTGCGGGATGTTTAAACGTTTACACCGTCAAATAATTGCAAAAATATCGTCTAAATGGCGATAAATACAAAATTATTTGGCGCATGCGTTGCTGCCATTTAATTTGTTACAATTCAGTGAAAACCCGTACTTTAATTGGCAAAATTTACCCAGGAAATACTAATCTTTTGCGTATAGATCAGGGCGTCTATCCCGGAAAAAACCCCATGCCGCACGGTGGGTTTCAAGAAAATCTAGGTCAAAAGTTGCGGTGATAATGCCTTCTTCTTCACGACCCATTTCGGCAATCTTGTCGCCACGGTGATTAGCAATAAAGCTTGAGCCATAGAAATGTTGTGGGCTTCCTAATCCTTCTTCAATTCCTGTGCGATTGGCGGCAATTACAGGAATAATATTGGAAACTGAATGCCCAATCATTGCCCGTTGCCAAGGGTCTTTTGTATCGAGGCTATTGTCATGAGGTTCGGATCCAATTGCTGTTGGGTAAAACAACAATTCGGCACCTTTTAATGCCATTGCCCGCGCGCATTCCGGATACCATTGATCCCAACAAATGCCGACACCTATTTTGGCGAATTTTGTGTCCCAAACCTTAAAGCCAGTATCGCCGTAGCGGAAATAATATTTCTCCATATATCCTGGACCATCAGGAATGTGGCTTTTGCGGTAAGTGCCTAATATTTCGCCATCTGCATTAATAATGACCACACTATTATAATAGCGCGGGCCATCTTTCTCATAAATCGAAACTGGAATTACGATATCAAGTTTTTTTGCGATTGGCTGTAATTGCGTAACACACGGATGGGATGCCACCGGATAGGCATGCGAAAACCATCTTTCATCCTGTGTTGTGCAGAAATATATATTTTGAAATAATTCTGACGGCAAAACAATTTGTGCGCCTGCTGCTGTTGCAAGTTCAATATATTCAATTGTTTTTTCAATATTTGCCTGCATATCGGTTGAATAAGAGGCTTGTATTGCGCCAACACAAACATTGCGCGGATTATGTATAGTCATCGTAATATCTCGTGATAAAAAACGCTTTGATTTAGCCTAAATATTTTGCCAGTGCAATGTTCATTGCCGAATAGCCAATTGAAAAATCTTTGAAATATTTTCTTCCCAAAATTTCAATCATAAACCCTGAAAATGCCTCGCCATGAACAAGAAGGGTTCCGTTGCCAGCCGGTTGAAGCCTTATATAATGTACGCCATCAAAAAGTTTAGGGAATAAAAAGCCACCTTTCCACGCAAAAAACTTGTTAGTTTCATATGACATTATTTTGGGATTAAAAGAATAAAGCTTGTCGCCACCTTTTTTGCCAATTTTTCCGGGATTGGTGGTTTTTATTTTCAATTTCCCGCCAAAGCATTTATCGCCCGAAATTTGGCGTATAAACGGGTTCCATTTAGAATAATTTTCATAATCCATCAAAACCTCCCAGACTTTTTCGGGAGGGTGCGATATGAATAATTCGGTCTCGATTCTAATCATTCTTATAATGTATGCCTTAAAATCAGAATATACAAATATATTTGCATTGCTTAGGCGTGATTTTTTTTCTAAATGGGTTTTATGGCATTTAAAGTTTCCGTTATTACTATCACACCAGAGGCATGGCCCGGCGCACTTGGGGTCTCATTACTTGAGAGCGCGCGTAAAGAAGGTGTTTGGGAATTAGAAACAATCGACCTTCGTGATTTTGGGCACGGCAAGCATCGTCAGATTGATGACACTGCCGCAGGTGGTGGCGCGGGAATGGTTATAAAGCCCGATGTTGCTGTGGCTGCTGTGAATGCTGCGGATGCTAAAAACCGACCAATTATCTATCTGACGCCGCGCGGTAAGCCACTTACCCAAAAGCGGGTTCGCGAATTGGTAAAGGGCGATGGCTTGGTGCTTTTCTGTGGACGTTTTGAAGGTCTTGATGAGCGGGCAATTGAAATCGCCAATATGGAAGAAATTTGTGTTGGCGACGTGGTTTTAATGGGGGGTGATATTGCGGCCCAATTATTGACCGAGGCCACAGTTCGCCTGCTTGATGGTGTTATGGGTAATAAACAAAGCGGTGATAATGAAAGTTTTGAAAACGGGCTTCTTGAACACCCGCTTTATACCCGACCACGTGAATTTATGGGCAAAGAAATCCCGGAAGTTCTTTTAAGTGGTAATCACGCCGCAATTGATAAATGGAAAAATGAACAATCAAGGGCGGTCACATTGGCGCGCCGCCCCGATTTATTAAAAGACTAATTTACAAATTGCGCTTTTAGCCAATCCGGAACAATTGCATCAGGGCATAGGCTATAAGTGGTCGTATAGCCTTTAAGAGTTATTGAAAATCTATCTTTGCCAAAGATTTTCATATTTGCTTCGGTCTGATCGTTCCCATTTGCATTTCCAAGATAGCGCAGATGAAGGCGATATTGGTTTTCGCTCATCAATTCTATATTTTCAAGGCGGATATTATTCCATGCAATACCGTCATCATAGAAATAGCCCCAAGCCCTTGAATTAAATAGGCCTATAAACTTGCTTGGTCTGTCGCGGCGGCTTTCCGAAATGGCGCTAGAACATGTCACGGAATAAGAATAAAAGCCTTGTTCAATTGGCGGAAATTCGAGCTTTTTGACGCTATTACCCATTTGCAAGGCATTAACAGTGGTAAGCGGTAATATAAGGCAACCTTCTTGGTTTACCAATTGCCCTTGCGGGTTGCGCCGTTCGATAGTGGTTATTTTTTCGCCATCCCAACCCCATGTTGTTTTGGCAACTTGGCCGCATTTGCCATTATAAAGATCGGTTATTTCAATAATATCATTATTGCCAACGTGCTTAATTTGTTGCGGCCCTGTCCAGGCATTAAAGCCACTGGCAATTGAAAAGCCTTTGTCATTAGAAAGCAGGAATTGATTGGGTGGGCCAATTTTACCAAAGCTGGTATTGCCATCGGTTTTACAGCCGCCATCAGGTGTGATTATGACATAATCTTTTTTGCCATCGCCATTAAAATCACCGGTAATGTAGGCGTTATTATGGTTGCCAAAAATTTTTTCAATTGCCGTATTATTGCTATTGGTTTGTTCAATTTCGCTAAAGCCAATGTTTTCAAACTTTGCGCCCCATGAATTGCATTTTTGACGTGCGTTTTCTTCCCAAACATTTATTGCCGCGGTCGGGATTGGGTTATTGCTGGTTTCTTTGTTGACAGCGGGTTTGGGGTTTTTAACCTTTTCGGCATCTTTCGGTTTTTGTGCCTTTGTTGGTGGGGTTGCCTTTACTGGCTTGGTTGCTGTTTTTGGCTTTTGCGGAACATTGGCTTTATTAATTGTTGGTGCCGTTAAAGGTTTAACTTGTGGCTTAGCAAGTGGCTTAACATTAGGGGCGTTGGTTTTTTTGATTTCCGTTTTTACGACTGCGCTTTTTTGTGGTGCATTAATTGTCGGCGCAATTGGCGTTTTAACAGAATTTATTACGGGCTTTGTTACCGCTTTTGTATTTGTGTTTAATTTGGCACTAGTGTCACCGCTGGCATTTGCTGATAGTGGTGCAAACATTGCTGACACTGCGACAGATATTATTAATGATGAAAGATTATGGAACCTGTTCATAAATACTCCGTGTCCGCTTTTATATATTTTTACAGAGTAAAATGAACAATATGGTAAATATTATACTAATTATTTGCAATAAAAATCACTAATAAGATTTTTATTTTATATTGTATAATTAATGAATATTTTTTATTGTATTTAATTAGTTGAATAAAGAGTTATTTTTAAAATTTAATTATTTTATACTTTAAATTATTACGCAACGTAAGTTTTGTGTAAATATTCACGCCAATATAGTTTGTTTATACATTACTGGCGTGAATAGAATCAAAATATTGCCTTCAAGCTATTCCACTGTTACCGATTTTGCCAAATTGCGTGGTTGGTCAACATCCGTACCTTTGGCAACTGCCACGTGATACGCAAGCATATGGATAAGCGGCGAATAAACAAACGGTGCTTGGAATGGCTCACACTCTGGGGCGCGAACCGAATGTTTAACGGCGTCGGCGGCTTCTTCAATACCTTTTGCATCAGATAGCAGGGTGATAGGGCCACCACGTGCCGCGATTTCCTGCACGTTGGAAATAGTTTTTTCCATTAATTCATCATATGGCGCAACGGCAATTACAGGCGTATATTCGTCAATCAGCGCGATTGGGCCGTGTTTTAATTCACCTGCCGCATAGCCTTCGGCGTGGATATAAGAAATTTCTTTTAGTTTTAATGCCGCCTCCAAAGCAATCGGATATGAAACGCCGCGTCCGATATAAAGAATGCTTTTGGCATGGCTTATGTCATTTGCGGTTTCTTCGATGGCGTTTTCCATTTCCAATGCCTCACGGATAAGGCGCGGGGTTTCCATTAATTGGCGGGCAAGATCTTTTTCACGTTCCGCATCAATTGTGCCTTTGGCAACGCCGGCGGCAATTGCGGTGGCGGCAAGGGCGGATAATTGCGCCACAAATGCCTTGGTTGATGCCACACCAATTTCAGGGCCCGCAAGGGTTTCAAGAACTGCATCGGCTTCACGGGCGATTGACGAGGTTGCAACGTTTACCACACCCAATGTTTTCCAGCCGTTTTTCTTACAAAGTCTAAGTGCCTCTAGGGTATCGGCGGTTTCACCGGATTGGGAAATGAAAATTGCCGCCGCACGACCCGCAACCACCGGCCTGCGATAACGGAATTCAGAGGCAATGTCGGTTTCGCATGAAATGCCCGAAAGCTGTTCAAACCAATATTCGGCAACCCGACCTGATAAATACGCCGTACCGCATCCAACAATCAAAATCTGATCAATTTCGGCAAAGTTAATACCGCAATTTGGCAAGGAAACTTTTTCATCCAATGGGTCAAGATAATGCCCGATTGTGCGTGCCGCTGCATCGGGTTCTTCATGGATTTCTTTTTGCATAAAGTGGCGATAATTGCCTTTTTCAACCGCCGCAGCAGATGCAGAAACAATTGCCACAGGGCGGAAAATTTCTTTGCGGTCTTTATCATAAATATTATAGGTTTTTGCCGAAAATTCGACCAAGTCACCTTCTTCGAGATAGATGATGCGGTTGGTGAATGGGGCAACCGCAATTGCATCAGAACCCAAAAAGATTTCGCCGTCACCCAAGCCAACCACCAGCGGGCTGCCTTGGCGTGCGCCAATCATTAAATCTTCTTTGCCAGTAAAAAGGCAGGCAATCGCAAACGCACCACGCACCCGTGCAAGCGCCTTGATAACCGCTTCACGTGGGGTTTCACCTTTATCAAGATAATGCGAAATAAGCTGGGTAATAACTTCTGTATCGGTTTCGGAATCGAAAACATAACCTTGGCTAATTAATTCTTCGCGTAATGTGCGGAAGTTTTCAATAATACCATTATGCACCACGGCAACCCTTGCGGTGGCGTGTGGGTGGGCGTTGCGTTCGGTTGGCGCACCATGGGTTGCCCAGCGTGTGTGTCCAATGCCGGTATTTCCCGTCAATGGTGCATCAATAATTTCTTTTTCAAGATTAACAATTTTGCCCGCTGCGCGGCGGCGCTCAATATGGCCGTCAACCAATGTGGCAACACCCGCCGAATCATAACCGCGATATTCAAGCCGTTTTAATGCTTCAATAAGCCTTGGGGTTGCAGGTTCTTTGCCAATAATACCAATGATGCCGCACATGTATAGAAAGCCTTATTTTAAATAATGTTCTTGTTTAGACCGCCTAATGCCAGAATAAAGTTAAAAACGCATTTAAACAATTTTTGCGGATTGTTGCAGAAACATTAAATCCAAGTAAAGCCGACCCAAAAACCTGACATTTCCTGACATTTTATTTGAGTTTAGGTTTTTACTGGCGATTATAAAGGTGATTGATGATATGGGGATAACCATAGCAAAATTCCACCCTCCCCAATGCTAAGAGGGTCGGGTACGTAGCACACGGGGGGCGGAAAGGTTATGCAAAAGCTTGCCGCAAATTGTTTACATTTCCTACATTGAACTATGTTAGGTTGGTCATGTTTGTAACCTGTTTGGGTGTGTATTGGATAAAAGTTTCTGGAAAACGCTCGGTTTGATGTTATGTTGCATGTTCTTTTTGGGAATGTGTGCGGGTGCCGGATATGAAAGCTATAAATACAAAATCACAGTTAATGTTGAGGCAAATGGTAAAACCTATTCCGGTTCAAGTGTGCAGTTTCAAAGCACTACAACTAGCCCTGATTGGATAAGCAACATATTGCTTCCGGAAACTAGGTGTAAAGGCGAAGCGGTTGTTGTTAATGTTGATGGAAAATATCTGTTTTTGCTATTTAATTATAACATTGATGACGACCCAAATTACCAAGATGGTTATAGCCCATGGCAGGTAAATGATGTTTGGGAAACTGGCAAGGTGAAATCTGGTGATTATACGGATTATAGATATAGGTTCGTAACTTTTACTAACGTTAATGACCCTTATACTGTTAAAGCAGTTATGAAAGACAATATTGAGCAATATTTTGGCGAAGGCGCCAAGATTACAAGTATTGAAGTTCAGAGAACCTTTAAGCCTGTATCTTATGGACAGGTTGAAAAGGTCATTCCTTGGATAACGGAAGGTATAACTTCATATAAAATGACACATGATGGAAAATACTTTACCCATGACAGTATTGAAAATAAGAAAAAACCTGGAGTCGATATAGTTTATAGAGGTTTAAGCTTTAGTGATTTTATTATGGAATGATTGAAATGACAGTTACATCAAGTGATTTAATGAATGCCATTCTTTCAATAAACATCTAAAGTCAAAATCTGCTTGCCGTCTATTATTTTTCAATATAGCAAATATCGGGTAATCCGCGCCCCGAACCACCATTATCAAGGCCATAACCAACCAAATAATAATCAGGTAAATCAAAACCCACAAAATTAGGGTCGGGAAGGTGCTGGCTTGCTGGTTTGCGCGCCATTAAACAGGTTAGGACTTCTTTTGCACCCTTGGCTTTGAGGTAGTCTTTGGCAAAAATTATGGTCTTGCCGGTGTCGTAAACATCGTCAACAATCAAAACTTGACGCCCAGTAATCGGTCTTTGCAAATCGGCAAGGATATTAAGGCGACCGGATTCTTTGGTGTCGCCATATGATGATAACCACAAAAAGTCGGTTTGCGGGGTTTTGCCATTATCGGCAAGCCCGCGCATAATGTCCGCCATAAAAATAAACGAACCCTGTAATAGGCCAACCACAATTGCATCATCTTCCAATATTGCCGAGATTTCAGTGGTTAATTCACCGACACGTTTTGCAATTTCTTCTCTTGAGACTAGGATTTTCATTAACGCCCTACCGCGGTATTATGTGTGTTATGTGTTTCTTCTTTGTGTGTTGATTCTGCTGGTGCTGATTCCGCTGCGTGTTCGGCGGGTGCCGCAGGAGTGGCAGTAGAAGCATGTGCATCTGGTGCAGCGGGCGCATGTGTCGTCCCTGCTGGGGCGGCGGTTGTGGTGGCGTGTGCCCCATCGCTACCCATCAAAGTATCTTTTTTCTTGGATGCGATTTCTTTTCCGTTTGGTAAATCGCTTGGTGGGTCATTAAACGCCACGATTGCCCGTAAATTGCCCTGTGGAATTGGGCGGCGAATTGATTCAAATGGCTGCTCTGCCATTGGGGTGATGACGGTAATGCCGGGGTCGGCAAGCCAACTTGCAACCTTTTTATTATGGTCATCTACCAAGGTAATGCGTAAATATGGAACTGGCTTGGCAACATATGATGTGGATTTTATTACGCCAGCAATAACCAGACGCTGCCCCTCGGTATCCTGACCAGCGCGAACCTGCACCTTTGTAATTTCAAGACCATAAGTATTGGCGCGTGCCCCAAGCATTGCAAAGAAACTTGCTGAATTTGGCCATTTTTTTACAATAGTTTCACGGTTTGAAACGCTGTATAAAATACCGCCAACCAAAACCGTAAGTGCGGTAAGCCAGGCAACACCAATTGCCGAATAATGCAATAGTTTTGCTTTTGAAAATGCCTTTTCGCGCACAACTTCGTGTGGCTTTTTCTCAACATTGCCAAAACGTGGCGATGTGGGGGCGGCGGGTTTTTTGCGCCCTTCTTCTTCGAATTTCATGCGGTAATTATCGCCACCATTTATATCAGGCTTTAAAACCATAGAGGTTGGCGATTTTTGAAACCAGTAATGACCACAAGATGCGCAACGTACATTGCGCCCCACAGCGGGTATCATGCTGTCGGCAATATTATATTTTGCATGGCATTTCGGGCAATCAAGTATCATGTAATAACTCTGATAAAATCTATGCAAAACTCTTTGCTAAAAATAATATTAACTTATTTAACTGTTTAAACACTTTATATATTTTTTTAAAACTGGCATATAACTAAAATAGTCATAATACTTATTCGCAAAATTAGTCCACTGATGAAACAAAAAATCTCGCAGTCAGAAAGAGACATTTTTAAACAGGCACAGCCAAACCGTCCTTTGGTGTGGTTTAACAATGTATATCTTAGCTATAATAAGATTAAATCCGAAAAGGAATCCGCGAGCTTTGCATTAAAAAATGTTTCGTTGGAATTGCAAAAAGGCGGGTTTTATTTTCTTACCGGCCCATCAGGTGCGGGTAAATCAACGCTTTTGAAATTGATGTATTTGGCCCTTAGACCTTCTGCGGGCAATATTGAAATGTTTGGGGTTGATGTGGCGGGGGCGTCACGTGATTCTTTGCCGCAATTACGGCGCAAAATTGGCGTGGTGTTTCAGGACTTCCGCCTTTTACCTCACCTAAGTGTGTTTGATAATTTGGCATTGCCTTTCCGGGTTCGCAATATGCACCCCTCGAAATATGAGGATGACGTAAAAGAGCTTTTGGGTTGGGTTGGCCTTGGCAAACGTATGTCGGCATTACCTGAAACCCTTTCAGGTGGTGAACAGCAACGGGTCGCAATTGCGCGCGCCGTTGTGGGCAAGCCGCAATTAATCATCGCCGACGAGCCAACAGGCAACGTTGACCCCGATATGGGGTCACGCCTTATCAGGCTTTTTGTTGAATTAAATAAATTGGGAACAACCATTGTAATTGCCACCCACGATCATGAAATGGTGCGCCGTGCTGGCGCGCCGGTTTTGCGCATTGATAAAGGCAAGGTTGAACAATTTAACACCCCGCCCGAAAATTTGGGGGGTAGTTGATGGGCGAAATATTCAAAATTTTTGATGCCCCAATTTTCGCACCAATTAAAAAGCTGTTTGGCATTGGTGAAACCCCGCTTTTGCCTGCTGATGAGCGACAGGCACGACCACTAACCATTGTTGTGGCGATTATGTGTGCTTTGGGTTGTTTGGCGGCCTTAACTGCACGCGCCGGATTTCGCGCCGCTGAAACCTGGACTTCGGATTTAAAAAGCGCGATGACGGTTTTGATTGATAGCCCACGGGACGAGGTATCATTAAACCGTGCCTTGGTAATTGTTCAAAAAACGCCGGGCGTAAAAGCCGCAAATATTATGGACAAGGAAAAGGCAAAAAAACTCCTGCGTAATTATGGCGCAAATATCGGGGTTTTGATTGATGAATTGCCATTACCCAATATCATTGAGGTTGGACTTGATAGAAAAATTGAAGGCACAGAAGACAATCTTCAAAAGAATTTATCGGGTGCGGGCTTTAAAATCGAGATTGATGACCATTCGCGTTATTCGGGTGAAATTATAAAAACTTCGGCGGTTTTGCGTGGCTTTGCGATTATGGCGCTTTTGTCATTGATTGTTGCGGCAATTACTACGATTGCCTTTGCGGCACGGGCGGCATTGGAATCACGGCGTGATTCTGTGGAAATCCTTCATCTTGTGGGCGCCGAGGATGAGTTTGTGGCCCGCGAGGTGCAGATTCGTTTTATGCGCCTTGGCCTTGTTTCCGGGGCATATGGTGCGCTTGCGGCAGGTGTGATGGTTTTTGCGGGAATTTTGATTATGAAAATTGGGGCAAGCGCTTTGACAAGTTCCAATGATATATTAAAATTCTACGATGTTTGGATTTTGATTTTGGCGCCAATTCTAACCGCATTTGCCGCATCTTTTGCGGCACGTATCGCGGCGCGCCAAACCTTAAAAGAGTTGGTTTAAATGGCAACGAATCGCAAAAAGCCATCTTTATCGAGCTTTATTGCATCACTGGTTTCCAGATTGATTTTTGTTGTCGGGCTTGGCGTATGTCTATTTATCATTGCGGGCTTTTTCAAATTTGCCGATGACGTGGTTACAATGAAACCACCAGAAGATTTGAAACCTGCGGACGGTATTGTTTCATTAACTGGTGGTTCGCGTGCGCGCCTAACAGAAGGTATAAGCCTATTACAAGAAGGCATGGGCAAAAAACTCTTGATTTCAGGGGTTTTTAAAGAGGCGACCCCAGAAGAATTAAGGCTTGTAACCGGTGGTGATAAGGAGCTTTATGATTGCTGTGTCATGCTTGGTAAAGAAGCAACCGACACAATCGGCAACGCCCGCGAAATCCATGAATGGGCCAAGGCAAATAAATTTAAGCGCCTGATAATTATTACCGATAATTACCACATCAAACGTTCAATGCTTGAAATTAAATTTGCCAATAGTGATATTGAATTTATTCCCTATCCCGTACGGGCAGAGCCTTTTATGCATAAAAACTGGTGGGAAAATAAGGATGCCGTGCGACGACTGACAATTGAATATTCAAAATATGTCTTTGCACAGCTAAGATTGATTACAGGTTTTGATCCGGAACACGAATAAATGGCTTTTTTACGCTCTTTGATTTATGAAATTTACTTTGCGCTTGCTATCCTTGTGGTTGGCTCTTTTGGCGCAATTGCGGTTTTATTCGATAGAAAATACGCGCTTAATGTCGTTAATATTTGGTCGCGTGCCGAATTATGGGGTCTTAAATATATCCAAGGCATTACCATAGAAGTGCGGGGGATTGAAAACCTCCGTGATGGCAAGGTGATGGTCGCGGGCAAGCATTTATCGACCCTTGATACCGTTGCCCCATTCACAATGATGAATACGCCGGCGTTTGTTTTTAAAAAAGAGCTGTTCAAGGTTCCGATTTTTGGTTGGTATCTAAAAGTGTCTGGTATGATTGCAATCGACCGTGATGGCGGTATGGCGGCATTAAAAGGCATGGTGGCAGAATCAAAAGTCCGCATCGAAGAAAACCGCCCGATTCTTATTTTTCCAGAAGGTACACGCCAACCAATTGGTGCGGAACCCGATTATAAACCCGGTGTGGCAGCGATTTATGGTATGCTTGGTGTGCCGTGTGTGCCGCTTGCCCTTAATACCGGCTGTTATTGGAAAAACAAAGGCATGGTAAAGCGCCCAGGAAAAGTAGTTTTTGAATTTCTTGAGCCAATCGAACCCGGTCTTAAACGCCAAGAATTTATGGAAAAATTGCAAACCGCAATCGAAAGCGGAACTGCAAAATTGGTCGAAGAGGCATCTCAAAGACAGTAAAATGTCAAGAAAATGTATAGAAAACCTGCCTAACCCCGTTGACTCATGTTCTGCAAAATTATATAGCCCACCACTCTTATTTCGCCCCAAATTCCA
>APMI01010596.1_pt1 | contig 11969 bp, 8 predicted proteins | sample 667938 | NCBI WGS metagenome assembly APMI01 (sample SAMN01084076, study PRJNA167559) | wastewater metagenome | biome: Wastewater | place: Denmark: Ejby Moelle, Odense | collected 2011-11-28 | reverse complement strand
GATGCGGCCGGCATCGGCTGGCCCGAGACAGGTCCTGGGGCAGCAGACGTCGGGGGGGTCCCCGCCGGCGGGCCAATGGCTCCACCGCGGGCCTCGCCGCGGTTGAGGGAAAAGACGACGACGAGGGCGAGGACGAACAGCAGGGCCAACACGCCGCCGATCGCCAGGAACATCGACAGGCTCATGGCGTCATGCTCCCACAGGGTGGACCTCTCCGTGGGGGCGTGTCACGCCAGGCGAAGGAAGTGACCGAGGACCCTGGTGCCGAAGCGCAGCGAGTCCACGGGCACCCGTTCGTCGACACCGTGGAACATCGGGGCGAAGTCGAGGTCGGCCGGCAACCGCAAGGGGGCGAACCCGTAGCCGGCGATCCCCAGTCTGCTCAGGGCCTTGTTGTCGGTCCCGCCGGACAGGCAATAGGGCAGCACTCCGGCCCCTGGGTCCTCGGCCCGCAACGACTGCTTCATCGCCTCGACGAGGGATCCGCTGAACGGGGCGTCCAGGGCCACGTCGCGGTGGAGGATCTCGACGTCGACGTGTTCGCCCGCGAGTTCGCGCACGGTGTCCAGCAGCGCCTCCTCGTGCCCGGGCAGGAACCGGCAATCCAGCGCGGCCGTGGCTCGCGCGGGCACGACGTTGACCTTGTACCCGGCCGAAAGCATCGTCGCGTTCGCGGTGTCCTGCAGCGATCCCCCGATGAATCCGCGGGCCGGACCGAGCAAGGCCAGCAGCGGCTCGGGGTCACCCTCGAAGGGCACTCCGGTGAGGTCGGCCAGGCCGTCGAGCAACCCCAGAACCGAGGCAACGTATTCGCGCGGCCAGACGTGGGCGTCGATGCGCGCCAGGCTCTGAGCAAGCCGCACGACGGCGTTCTCGTCCGTCGGGACCGACCCGTGGCCGGCCCGGCCGTGGGCGTGCAGACGCAGCCACGCGATGCCCTTCTCCGCGGTCTGGACGAGGTAGACCCGTTGCGGAGCCCCGGTATTCCGCGCAGGCACGGTCACGCTGTAGCCCCCGACCTCACTAACCGCCTCGCTCGCGCCGTCGAACCACCCCGGGTGGTGGGTGACCACCCACTGGCTGCCGTAGACGCCACCGGCCTCCTCGTCCGCGAAGAACGCGAGGGTGATCGGTCGAGCCGGCCGCTCGCCCCGTCGCGCGAGGTCGCGGACGCAGGCGAGGATCATCGCGTCCATATCGAGCATGTCGACCGCGCCGCGGCCCCAGATGCAGCCGTCGCGCACCTCCGCCGCGAACGGGTCGACCTGCCAGTCCGCGGGTTCGGCGGGGACGACGTCGGTGTGCCCATGCACGACCAGCCCGGGCAACCCCGGATCGGCTCCCTCGATCCGCGCCAGCACGCTCGTTCGACCCGGCGCGCTCTCCACGAGGACGGGGTCCACGCCGACCTGCGTCAACAACTCGGCGACGTACTCGGCGGCGGCTCGCTCCCCTGGCCCGGTGTTGTCTCCGGGATTCACCGACCGCATCCTGATGAGGTCGGTGAGGATCCGCACCGCGTCGTCCTGGGGATCCACGCTGTCCAGCTGTGCCATGGGGCAACGGTAGCCCGGCCGGCCGACCGACCTCTGCGTGAGATATCAACCACCCCGCCGACGATCGGCCGCAGGGCACCTCGTACGGTGGAAACCAATCAACTGCCACGCTCGGGGCGACGTCCCCGCGATTGAGGACGGCATACCGATGAAACGCAACATCTTCGACGAGGATCACGAGGCGCTGCGCGAGGTCGCGCGGGAGTTCGCCCAAAAGGACGTCGTGCCCCATCTCGATGCCTGGGCCAAGGCAGGGCTCATCGACAAGGGGATGTTCCGCAAGGCCGGCGCCCAGGGGCTGCTCGGGATGACGGTGCCGACCGAGTACGGCGGCGGCGGCATGGACGACTTCCGGTTCAGCGTCGTCGTCAACGAGGAGTTGGCCCGCTACTGCGGGAACGCGATCGCCATGGCGATCACGGGCTACAACGACCTGTGCGCGCCGTACTTCGAGGAGTTCGCCTCCCCCGAGCAGAAGCAGCGATGGCTGCCCGGGCTCTGTTCCGGTGAGTTGGTGTCCGCGATCGCCATGACCGAGCCGGGCGCCGGCAGTGACCTGGCCGGCATCCGCACCACGGCCCGCTGGGACGGTGAGCACTACGTCCTCAAGGGCGCGAAGACGTTCATCAGCAACGGGATCAATGCCGATCTCATCGTCACCGTCGTCAAGACCGACCCGGACGCCGGCCGCAAGGGAATCAGTCTGCTCGTCGTCGAGGCAGGCATGCCCGGCTTCGAGCGAGGGAGTTCGATCAAGAAGGTCGGCCTGCACGCCCAGGACACCGCTGAACTGTTCTTCGACAACGTCAAGATCCCCAAGGAGAACCTGCTCGGGCAGGAGGGTGCCGGCTTCGGCTACCTCATGCACAACCTCGTCCGCGAACGGTTGTCCATCGCCGTGGCGGCGATGACGAGCATGGAGGTTGCCCTCGACGAGGCGGTGATGTACACGAAGAACCGGATGGCCTTCGGTCAGCGGGTCGCCGACTTCCAGACCACCCGGCACCGGCTGGCCGAGATGGCCACGCGGGTCGAGGTGGCCCGGGTCTTCCTCGATCGGTGCATCCAGGGGTATGTCGAGGGGACCGTCACCGAGGTCGAGGGTGCGATGGCCAAGTGGTACGTCACCGAGCTGCAGCAGCAGATCATCGCCGACTCGCTCCAACTGCACGGTGGCTACGGATTCGTCACCGAGTACCCGATCGCCCGGGAGTACCTCGATGCGCGGGTGACCACCCTGTTCGGCGGGACCACCGAGATCATGAAGGAGATCATCGGCCGGTCACTGACCAAGTAGCCACCCACGGTCCGCGACCGCCCGACCGCCCCCATCCTCCAAAACCGACCGACCTTCCCCACCCGCGCGACCGAAGGCACGCGCCGAGGCAAGAAACGCCGTAGGCCCCGCGACGACCAGGTCGCGGGGCCTACGAGCAGAACTACCGGTCAGACCGCCGGCGGGTTGGCCGGGTCGAGGATGTCCGACTCGAACCACAGGTAACGACCCTCGAGGATCTTCTGGGCCGTCTTGTACTGCGCGTCGTCGTCGTTGGAGAACAGTTCCGCGAACAACGCGTCGACCCGGCGGCGGGCCTGCCCGCAGAACAGGTCGGCCAGCTCCGCGGCCTCCTGGCGACGCTGCGGCTGCTCACGACCGATGGTCTCGGCGTAGACGACCGCGGCGGACATCGCGAACAGTTCCGCACCGATGTCGACGACCCGACCGAGCAGGTGACCCTTCTGCTCAAGCTTGGCCTGGTAGATGCCCATGAGGTAGAAGGTCGACCGCGCCAGCTTGCGGGCGTGCCGCTCGACGTAGCGCAGGTGCTTGGCGTTGATCCCGAACTCGCCGAAGGCGCCCGGGTTCTGGCCCTTGCCGGTTGCCAGGGTGGGGAACCACTTGACGTAGAACTTGCCGGCCTTCGCGCCCGCCTTGGCCTTGTCGCCGAGGTTCTCCGAGGTAAGGATGTCGCCGGCCACCGCAAGGTGCTGGTCGACGGCCTCACGGGCGATGAGCAGGTGCATGATCTCCGAGGAACCTTCGAAGATCCGGTTGATCCGCATGTCCCGCAGCATCTGCTCGGCCGGGATCGCCTTCTCGCCGCGGGCCTTGAGCGACTCGGCCGTCTCGTAGGCGCGACCGCCGCGAATTTGGACCATGTTGTCGACGGCGAGCCAGCCCATCTCCGAGCCGTAGAGCTTGGCCAGGGCCGCCTCGATCCGGATGTCGTTGCGCTTGTCGTCGGCGAGCTTGCTCGCGACGTCGACGACGGCCTCGAGGCCGAACGCGGTGCCGGCGATGAAGGCGAGCTTCTGGGCCACCGGGTCGTGCTTGCCGACCGCGGCGCCCCACTGCTTGCGCTCGGTGGCGAACTCGCGGGCGATCTTCAGCGCGTACTTCGAGACCGACAGGCACATGGCCGGCACGGACAGGCGGCCGGTGTTGAGGGTCGCCAGGGCGATCCGCAGCCCGTCGCCCTCACGGCCGATGACCGACTCGTTGGGCAGGTAGCAGTTCTCGAACGTCGTCAGCGAGTTCTCCAGGCCGCGCAGACCCATGAACGCGTTGCGGGTGCGCACCGTGACGCCCTCGGTCTTAGCCGGGACGATAAAGGCGGTGATGCCGCCCTTGTGGCCCTCGGACCGGGGCACCAGCGCCATGACGACCATGACGTCGGCGACCGTGCCGTTGGTGGCCCACAGCTTCGTGCCGTTGAGGGTGTAGCCCTTGCCGTCCTCGGTGGGAATGGCCTTGGAGGTCATCCGGGCGGGGTCGGAACCCACGTCGGGCTCGGTGAGCAGGAACGCGGAGATGTGGTCCTTGGCCAGCTTCGGCAGCCACTCCTCCTTCTGCTCCTTGGTGCCCATGAGCTTGAGCGGCTGGGGCAGACCGATGGACTGGTGGGCGCTGAAGAGCACGCCCAGGGGCGAGGACCACGTCGCCGCGATGCCCATGACCTTGTTGTAGTAGTACTGCGACATCCCCATGCCGCCGTATTCCTTGTCGATCTTCATGCCGAAGGCGCCGAGGTCCTTGACACCCTGGACGACCTCGTCCGGGATCTTGGCGTCGCGCTCGATCTGCAGCGGGTCGACGTTCTCGACGAGGTACTTGGTCAGCTTGGCGACGAACTCCTGCCCCTCTTTGGCGGCTTGGGGGTCTTGGGCAGGTTGCGGATGGATGAGGTCCAGTCGGAAGTTGCCGAGGAAGAGCTCCTTGCCAAACGAGGGGAGTTTCCAGTCGGCTTGACGGCCTTCTTCGGCGATCTTCTTCGACTGTTCGTACGAGGGGTTCGAAGTCATGGGGGCACGCTACGCCGATTCGCCCGGCTCCCGCGAGCCGAAGGTCCCGAAGTTGGACACCTGGACGGCTAACAGGTCGCCTGAGGCGGTTCGGCGGCCTCCACAGGGGCCCGGACCGGCCCGGCCACCCCCCTCGTAGACTCCACCCATGCCCGTGTCGCCGGTCTCGGTCCGCCCCACACGGCCCACGGCCCGGGAGCTCATCGACACCGTGCTGGACCCGGGATCATGGCGCAGTTGGGACGGCCCTCCCCTGCCGGTGGCCGAGTTCGACAGTCGGTATGCCGCGGATTTGGCGGCGGCAGCGCTCGTCGCCGGCACCGACGAGGCCATCGTCACCGGCGAGGGGGCGATCCGGGGACGGCGGGTGGCCGTCGTCGTCGGAGAGTTCCGATTCCTGGCCGGGTCGATCGGCAAGGCTGCCGCCGAACGGATCGTCCTGGCGTTCGAGCGGGCCGCGCGGGAGGGCCTGCCGATGTTCGCCGCGCCGGCATCAGGCGGCACCCGGATGCAGGAGGGCACCCCGGCGTTCCTCGGGATGGTGAAGATCTCGGCCGCAGTGACCGCGTTCAAGCGCGCCGGTCTGCCCTACGTCGTCTACCTGCGCCACCCCACGACCGGTGGTGTCTTCGCCTCGTGGGGGTCGCTCGGGCACGTCACGGCGGCCGAACCCGGCGCGACGATCGGCTTCCTCGGCGCCCGGGTCTACGAGGCGCTCTACGGTCAGCCCTTCCCCGAAGGCGTGCAGACCGCGGAGAACCTCTACACGCACGGCATCGTTGACGTCGTCCTGCCGCTTGACCAACTCGCGGACATCGCGGCCCGCACCCTCAGCGTCCTGGACGCCCGGCACGAGGACCTCCCACCCGTCGAGACCCCGCACGAGGACCCGTATGCCGGCCTGCACCCGCCGCGTCCCGCGTGGGACTCGATCCTCGTGTCCCGGCACGAGGGACGCCCCGGGGTCCGGGCCCTGCTCAAGCTCGGCGCCACCGACGTGCTGCGATTGCGGGGCACCGGGCAGGGCGAACACGACCCGGGGATGCTGCTGGCTCTGGCGCGTTTCGGTGGCACCCCGTGCATCGTGCTCGGCCAGGACCGGCATGCCCAGAAGCTCGAAGAGCCCCTGGGTCCGGGAGGCCTTCGGGTGGCGCGCCGGGGCATCCGGCTGGCCGCCGAACTGAATCTGCCCCTGGTCAGCGTCATCGACACGGCCGGTGCGGCGCTGTCACGGGAGGCCGAGGAGGGCGGACTGGCCGGGGAGATCGCACGGTCTCTCGCCGAACTCGTCGTGCTCCCCGCGCCGACCGTCTGCGTCCTGCTCGGCGAAGGCACCGGTGGCGGAGCCCTGGCCATCCTGCCGGCCGACCGGGTCATCTGCGCCGAACATTCCTGGCTGTCCCCGCTGCCGCCCGAGGGCGCGTCGGCCATCCTCTATCGCACCCCCGATCGGGCTCCCGAGCTCGCCGAGGCCCAGCGGGTCCGTTCGGTCGACCTGCGCGCCGACGGGATCGTCGACCGGATCGTGCCCGAACAGCCCGACGCGGCGCTGGAACCCGAGCAGTTCTGCCATCGGATGGCCCAGGCTCTGCACCAGGAACTCGACGCTCTGTGGCGGGCCGACCCGCAGCGGCGGCTTGCTGCCCGCTTGGCCCGGTATCGGAATCTCGGGCTGTGACCGAGGGCAGCGCGGCCCGGTTGGACGAACTGCTGGGGCGCTGGGAGCCGCTGACCTGGGTGTTCACCGGGGACAGCATCACCCAGGGCCTGGTCCACACCCAGGGCTCCCGGTGCTGGGTCGAGCACGTCCACGAGCGGATCCGCGGTGAACTCGGCCGGCGCCTCGACGTCGTCGTCAACACCGGCGTCGCGGGGTGGACTGCGCCCCTCGTCCTCGATGCGCTGGACCACCTGGCCCTACGCTTCGGGCCCGACGTCGTCAGTGTGGCCCTCGGCATGAACGACGCCGGTGCCGGACCATATGGGCTCGACGGGTTCGGCCGCGACCTGCACGCGATCGCCGATCGGGTCCTGGACTCCGGTGCCGTGCTCGTGTTGCACACCCCGTCGCTGGCCGACCCGGCCGTTCCCGGGCACGGGGACCTCCCGGCATACGCGCAGGTCGTGCGGGAGATCGCCGACGCCACGGCCGCGATCCTCGTCGACCACACCGGCCAGTGGAGCCGGCGATTCGGCACCGACCGGCCCCTGGAGTGGCTCGACGACCCGTTCCATCCCAACGCCCGCGGGCACGCTGCGATGGCCGCGCTCACCCTCCAGTCCCTGCGCCTCGGACCGCTCGAGGGCTGACCACCGCGCCCGGTCGGCACCAGGCAACCGCACGAGGTTCCTCCGTTGCGCGAGGAATCTGCCGAGTCCAGTATCGGGAGTGCCGGTCGGCGCCTCCTCGTGCCCAGGGGATGATCGGACGCTCGCGAACGGAAGGCTGCCGTGAAGGTCATCTGCGAGAACTGCGGAGCTACCAACCCTGCCTTGTCGACGTTCTGCGCCAACTGCGACGGCTTCCTCGGCTGGGCCCACGGCCAGGGCCGCGGGGCGGTGCCTTCGCGCCCGACGCCCGAGCCGGAGCGCGGCCCGGGCGGCTCCGTCACGCCCATACCGACGACCGACCGGGCGCCGGTGCGGGGGTGGGTGTCGGCGGATCCCACGACGGTGCCGCTCCCCACCTTGGACGGGCAGCGGCAGACCCCGGCACGCACCGAAGATCCCGAGCCCGAGGTGGCCCCGCGTACCCCGGGGCAGGAGGCGCAGCGGCATACCGGCGCCGTGGCGCCCGAACCCGACCCCCGACCCGTCCTGCCAGGAGCCCCGCGCTGCCCGAACTGCGCGAACCCGCTCGATCCCTCGTGGCGCTTCTGCCACCGGTGTGGCCGGGTGCTGAGCGCCCCGGCGGCTGCCAAGGCGCTCGAGGCCATCCCGACGGAGCCGGCCACGCGGTCGTGGTGGCGCCGCTGGGTCGACTCGGACGAACGAGCGACCCGCCGCGCCTATCGGCGCAGCCTGCCGCCGCTCTACCGTTGGCGCCGAGTCGTGCTCACCCTTGTCGCCGTGGTGGTGGCGGGCCTCGTCCTCAGCATGGTCGGCCGCAACCCCATGGCGTTCGCGGTGTCGATCTGGCACGAGCTGCGCGACGATGTCGTGGAGGTTTCTGCTCGGGCCACGACCCTGCCCACCTCGGCAGACCCCAAGGGCGCCCTGGCGGCCAACGCGGTCGACCACAACCGCAGCACCGCATGGACGGTTCCGTGGCAACAGCCGCCGGCCGGCGCTGCGTGCGGGCGGATCACGAACAGCGCGACCCTGCGTTTGGAGTTCCCGTCGACCCGGGTCCGCAAGATCGCCATCATCAGTGGTGTCAGCGACCCGTCGATCCGCGCGCTGCAGTTGCTGCCCAAGACGGTGTTCGTCAGCACGGCGGCCGGCCCGTGCCTCTCCGTGGCACTCACCCGGGTCGACTCCCCCCAGGTCCTCGACCTGGACAGCGTCGACCCGACGACGACCCTGACCGTCCAGGTCGTCGAAACGTTCCCGGCCACCGACCCGCGAGTCCAGCGGGTCGTGTCGCTCACCGAGGTGGTCGTGCTCGCTCGCCCCTGAGCTTCGCCGATCGGGTCAACCCCGGGGGGCGATCGTCGACAGCGTCGGCCCCCGAGTGGGGATCGTCACCGTCGGCCTGGTCGTGGACGCGGACGGTGACGGCTTCACCGAGGTGCTCGGGGAACTTGTCGGCGAACCGGTGGCCCGCGTCGAAGTTTGTGCCGCATCCGTGCCCGAGACCGCACAGGCCGGTTTCGACGGTGGGCTGGACACGTCCTGGCGCCGGGCGACGAGTTCGAAACAGACCCGAGTGCCCGGCGTCAGGCCCTCGGCCATGAAGGCCCCGAGCGCCGCGTCGAGGTCGTCGGCCTTATCCACCGCGGTGGAGTTCGGGGCCAAGCGCAGCATCTTGTACCCGGTCACGCCGGGCACGGCAGGCCAGGTGAGGCTGACCTGCCCGGGGCCACCCGTCGTCGCGGCGAGCGTCGGTGTGCCCGGAACGCCGGCGTCGAACACGGTCGGGTCGGTGCGGGGGCGAGTCACCGTGAGAGCCACCGCCGCGACGATCGCGGCGAAGACGAGGACCGCGAGCGAGACAAGCCCACGCGAGAGGATCGGCTTCTGAACGAAGGCCCCGTCGACACTCGGGCGGCTCGGGTCCGGCAGTCCGTGATACCGCGGGTCCGGCGCGGGCGCGCCGCCGACCACCGGCTCCCCGCGGACCGTGAACGGCAGTCGCTGGGGTTGGCCGCGCAGTCGCGGCGCGCGGGTACGCACCAGCACCCGAACGGTCGCGGACGCTCCCGCAGCCAGGTCCAGCCGCTCCGGGCGCACGAGGCAGGCCACCGCCTCGTCGGGATCTGCCCCCACGAGGTGCAGGCTGGTCGGGGTGTTTCCCCAGTTCGACAGGGTGACCGTATGCCGGCCACGCCAGCGACCCCTCGACGTCACCGGGACCATCCGCGCCTGGACGCCGACGATGGCGCCGACGTCGACCTGCCCTTCGACGAGATCACTGTCCGCGGGGTTCACCACGGAGCTGACGTGTACCCCGAAGGGGTACTGACCGCCTCGAGTCCCCTGGGCCGGCGGGCGCAGCAGCAGCGTGACGGTCCTGGCCTCCCCCGGGTAGATCGACACTTCCAGGGGTCCTGAGACAGCCGAGGCCTCGGTACCCGCAGGAGCGCCGCCCGCGCCGCCGGGCCCGGCGGCGTCGGCCAGCAACTGGGTCCAGGCGGACACCCCGTTCGGGCTCGCCCCGTCGTCGACGACCGCGATCCGGTAACCCTCGACGATCTCGCTCGTGTTCGTCACGGTGAGGATCGCCGTCGCGACCGCACCTGGCTCGACGGCCAGCGCCGAAGGCGCGAGACGGATCAGTGGAACGGCCATCGCTTGGCCCCCGTCGGTGAGAGCCGCAGCAGTGCGGCGGTTGGACGCCGCCTGTTCCGGCGGGTTAGGCGCACCGTGGCGTGCGGCAGGGCGCTCACCCGCGGGTATGCCGAGCCACCGACACAGCGCTGACCCGTCCACCGCATGCCGGACTCGCCCTCCTCCGTGCCGGACCTCGCCCACGCCGATCAGGCCCGCGATCGTCTCCATGGTGCGAGAACCACGCTAGGCAGCCATGTTTCGCCGGTCCTGCCCTATCGGGCGTCGTTTCGGGCCGCAACGGAAAGCCGTTCGGCGGACGTGGCCGACCGTGTCAGGTCGCGGGCCGCTCGACAACCCCGCACAGGCGGGCTACAGACGCGGGCTGGCCGGCGGATCTCCAGGGGACTTCTGCGCCAGCTTGGCCGCCCCTTCGCGGAAACCCTTGTCGTACAACGGTCGCGCGTACTGCTTCGTGCGGAACGTCTCGCGCCCGAGCCGGTCGGTGAAGATGATCAACTCGCCGGCCTCGACGCCCGCGAGCACCCTGGTGGCGACTTCGTCGGCGGTCGCGGCGGCAGTGCTGATGAGCCGCTTGGCGGTGCGTTCCATCGCCGTGTCGCTGCCCTGGAGCGAGGTGTGCAGATTGGTCTGAAAGAAGGCCGGGCACACCACCGAGACCCCGATCCCGAACGGCTGCAACTCGAAGTTCAGCGTCTCGGACAAGGCGACGACACCCGCCTTGACGGCGTTGTAGGAGGCCATCCCCGGGCCGTGCACCAACCCGGCGAGCGATGCGGTGTTGACGATGTACCCGCTGCCCTGGGTCTTGAACATCGGGGTGAACGTCCGGCAACCCCGGACCACGCCGAGCAGGTTGACCTCGATGACCCGCTGCCAGTTCTCGATGGTCTCGACGTCGATCCGCCCGCCGCTGGCAATTCCGGCGTTGTTGAAGAGCAGGTCGAGCCCGCCCCACTGCTGGCGCACCCAGTCCCGCGCGGCGTCCCAGTCGGCCTGCTCGCGGACGTCCAGGCGCTGGTATGCCGTGCCGTCCGGCAGCGCCTCGGGCCGCGCCTCGCCCAGGTCGCAGGCGAGCACCTGCGCCCCGCGCGCGGCATACTGCGTGGCCAGCGCCAGGCCGAGCCCGGAGGCTCCCCCGGTGACCAGCACCCTCGTCGTCATCCTCGTCCTCCTGGCTCGGGTCAGATCGGCGGGGCCACGAAGACCCCGCGGTCGACGTCGTTGAAGCTCTGCTGGGCGATCATCTCGCTCATCGGGTCGGCGATGCCCCACTGGTCCCGGGTGTTCGGGTCGTCGACGTCGTCGATGCTCGGGCGCCAAGTGTCCTCGTCGAGGCCTCAGGCGGACGTTCGGCCGAGGTGGACGCCCTCGTCAGGGCCGCCCTTCCGCATCGGGTTCGTACGCGCCACCCCAGTCCCTGCGGAAACCAGAGATCGTTGTGGCGCCCGGTTGCCTCTCGGGCGCCTCACCCCAGCATGCCGCGGTCGCGGGCGACGGCGGCTGCCTCGGTGCGGCTGGAGGCCCCGAGTTTGGCGAGCAGGTTCGACACGTGGACGCTGACGGTCTTCGTGGTGATGTACAGGTGTTTGCCGATCTGTCCGTTGCTCAAGCCACGTTCGAGCAGCGCGAGGACTTCGAGCTCGCGGGCGGTGAGACCCGCTCCCGTGTCGCTGGGGCGGGTCCCTAGCCACCGGGCAAGCTCCGCGCGCAAGGGACGGGCACCGAGGCGGCTCGCGACCTCGTCCGCCGCTGCGGCAGTGGCTCGGCTCGCCGCGATGTCGCCCCGCCGCTGCGGCAGTGGCTCGGCTCGCCGCGATGTCGCCGGCGGCGTGCTGCGCCTCGGCGAGTCGAGCCGTGGACCGAGCGGTCTCGAAGACGTGTCCGTAGTCCCGGAAGGCGGCGACGCTGGACGTCCAGGCCGCCACCATCGCGGCAGCCGTCGGCGGATCCGCCGTCCCCGCCAACCAGCGCAGCCGAAGCAACTCCGCCTCCAGGCGCAGGGCCCAGGCCCAGGTCTCCCGGCCGGTGGCCGTGAGGGTGTCGAGAGGGACGGCCCCCTTGACGCTACCGCCGAGCCCTGGCGGCGGCATGGGCGCCGCTGAGGGTCGCCGGCCCCGAGCGTGACCCGGGCCCCGCTCGACGACGCGTTCGGCGCGT
>APMI01007107.1_pt1 | contig 11970 bp, 10 predicted proteins | sample 667938 | NCBI WGS metagenome assembly APMI01 (sample SAMN01084076, study PRJNA167559) | wastewater metagenome | biome: Wastewater | place: Denmark: Ejby Moelle, Odense | collected 2011-11-28 | reverse complement strand
CGCCTCAATCACGCGGGTGTTCAAGTGAAGGGTTTTGTGTTCAACGATTTGAATACGGATCGTCAGCGTTACAGATATGGATATAAAGGATATGTCTACCGGTACTCGTACAGTTCAGGTGAAAAAAATAGATAAAAGCTGCTTGTCAGAATTCGGCGGCAGAGATCTAGCCAGCCGACATTGTTAGTTAAGAAAAATTAATGTCTCTAGAGTATTTTTCGCTGTGCCTTTCGCGTTAACTTGATTGGCCGATGCAGCCAGATATGATAGATAACATCTCAACACGTTCCACATAGTGGGCTTTAATCCAATAGATCAAAATGACCAAAAAAGTTCTTTGCGTATTTGGTACTCGTCCCGAGGCTATTAAAATGGCTCCTCTCGTGACGAGTCTCCAGGCCGATGATCGATTTGACGTAAAAGTGTGTGTAACTGGTCAGCATCGTGAAATGCTGGATAAAGTATTGGATCTTTTTAATATTCAGCCTGATTTTGACTTGAATGTCATGAAGCCGAACCAGGATCTAACAGATATAACATGCGAAATACTGCGTGGGATGAAAGGTGTCTTTGCAAGCTATTCCGCTGACATTGTTTTGGTGCACGGAGACACCGCAACAACGCTAGGAGCTAGCCTCGCTGCTTATTATCATAAAATTCCTGTCGGACACGTAGAGGCTGGGTTAAGAACTGGAGATTTGTTATCTCCGTGGCCAGAAGAAGGCAACAGGAAATTGACGGGCGTACTGGCAGGAGTTCATTTTGCTCCAACTCAGGTGTCTAGGATGAATCTTCTAGCGGAGGGCGTTCCGAGTGAAGCGATTAAGGTCACTGGAAATACGGTTATTGATGCGTTGTTGAGCACCGTTAGAAAAATTGACGACACTCCTGTTCTTCGGAACTCTCTCCAAGAGAAATTCGGATTTCTTTCGTCTGAAAGGCGGATTGTGCTAGTAACGGGCCACCGGCGAGAGAGTTTCGGTGAGGGATTTAGACGAATATGTGAAGCAATCGCAGAGATTGCGACTGCATATCCGGATGTGGATATAGTATATCCCGTTCACATGAATCCGAATGTGAGAACGCCGGTAAATGGCAGATTGTCTGGGATTTCAAACATACATCTGATTGAACCTTTGGATTATTTGCCTTTTGTGTATTTGATGAGTAAATCTTATTTGATCCTTACTGATTCGGGTGGAATTCAGGAGGAGGCTCCTTCGCTTGGTAAGCCGGTCTTGGTAATGCGCGATACGACAGAGCGACCAGAAGCCGTGGAAGCTGGGACTGTGAAACTTGTTGGTACCACGATTAATGGCATTACTGAGAGTTTGCACGAATTGCTAACCGATAGTAAAGCTTATGAGCGCATGAGTATTGCGCACAATCCATATGGTGATGGGGCTGCATGCCAGCGAATAATCGCCGCATTGCTATAGCTGTTTTAATAGCTTGTTGAGCGCTGCTTGCTAAAAACATTCTCTCTCGGTTGGATTAATCGTTTTGTTTGGTTGCTGCGATGAATATTTTATTTCTTCTGCGGGGAGAGGTTTCGGACCTGCCGCCCGTTATCTCACTAATCAACACTGTTGCGAAGCATCATTGTACGATGATGCTATGTAATTCTTGTAGTAAATATGCAGCAGAGTCGCTTGATCCTAGTGTCAGGGTAAAGACTTTTTCAATCAGTAATTTGAAATTTCTCCGCACGATTTCATTTAGAACTAGTGCTTGGCGCCGAGTGGAAGAATCTGGTTTTAAATATGATTTGATTTGGGTGCTTAGCGCGGAAACAGCAATCGCATTAGGTCGTAAGTTGCTTAAAAAGAAGTATTTTATTAGTTCGTATGAATTGTACGATAAGCTGCCTTTTACGAAATTCAGACTGAAAAAATACGTAATAGGCGCCGAAAAGGTCTTTGTTCCAGAGTTTAATAGAGCTTCTATTATTAGATCTTGGTGGGCTTTAAAGGAGCTGCCCGTCATTGTTCCTAATTCTCCGAATATCGCAATTGACAAAATATTAGCTTACGAAAGCGACAAAGAAGTTCGTAGTGCTGTTGAAAAGATCTGTTCGATAAAGAATGTAGGTAATGTCGTTCTGTACCAAGGTGTGATTGACGAGACTCGGCGTAACCTTGATCTTATCGTAAAAGCTATTGATGAAATTAACGGCTGTTATTTCGTGATAATGGGGCGGGACTCGTATGGCTATGTAAAGAAACTTAAACTAATTAGCGAGAAGGTTGTTCACATAGATCATATACCTGCACCAGCTCATCTTCTGGTCACTCGGTGTGCAGATATAGGGATTCTTTCCTATACGTTCGGTAGTTTAAACAGTCTGTACTGCGCACCAAATAAGTTATACGAGTACGCATCATTTGGTATTCCGATGATTGGGAACAATATTCCTGGATTGCGCTATGAATTTTTGTTGAACGGCATCGGAGAGATATACGACGAAGATAGCCTTGAATCTATAAAGGTTAGCATTTTAAAATTACTGCGTGACTTTGAGAATTATAGGGCTAGGTCATTTCAATTTTACGAAAAAATCGATATTGAGGCGGTAGTGGTATCCGCGCTGAATGAAGACCATGTTTAAAATATTACTGAAGCGCGTAGTATTTTACGTTAAATCTTTTGTTTTTTTTCCGCTATACATAATATTCAAGACGCATCCAAGCCGCAATATTATGCTGTACGAGCTTTTACGATATCGTGACCTTGTTTATCACGAGAATTGGGGAGCTTTAAGATCATTCTTTGAAGTAATTACACACAATCAAGACTATCGAAAAGTTTTTTATCTAAGATGCGGATTCGCAGGTGTATTGCTTAATTTCGTATATCCGTCGAGAAAAGACTTTTATTTTTTTATGCCTTCATCTCGTGTCGGGCAAGGTCTTGTTGTGCATCACGCGATTTCTACAAGGGTGTCTTGCAAACGTATAGGGAGTGATTGTCAAATTTGGCAGCTAGTTACGATAGGAAAAGGTCGGCACACAAAAGGGTTGGATAGCACCCCCACTATTGGAAATAACGTAAAGATTTCTGTTGGTGCAATTGTGGTTGGTGATATTGAAATAGGCAACAATGTAACCATTGGGGCTGGAGCTGTTGTGACTAAAAGCGTGCCGAATAATTGTACTGTCGTTGGAAACCCTGCCTTCATAATAGCTAGGGACGGTGTTCGAATTCGTGAGAAGTTATAAGAACTACGTGATTACTTTCATCTAGGTCTATCGCTCTAAAATTGCGCTTTGCCGCATCCGTGAATTTCCCTTGTTATAAAGTCACTAATTAGCCAAGATGCGAGTGCCCAGCCTTAAGATATCCGTCATCACTGTCTGCTTTAATATGGAGAAATATATTGAAGCAACGATACTGTCCATTTTAAATCAAGGTTATGAAAGCCTTGAGTATATTATTGTAGATGGTGGCTCAACAGACGGAACTCTAGAAATTGTAAATAAATACAGGGATAAGATCAGTTTAGTGGTGAGCGAGAAAGACGAGGGTATGTACGATGCTTTGATGAAAGGAATATCGCTTTCTACTGGTGACGTTATATCTTGGCTTAATGCGGACGACGTATATTTTCCTTGGACTCTGAGTACTGTTAACCGCGTTTTTTCGACGTTTGAGGATGTCGATTGGGTGTGTGGTTTACCTTCTTTTATGAATGCAGACGGAACTCTTACGAAAATCTACTCAAAGCCATCTTGTAAGATAAGACAATTAATAGAAAAAGGGTGGTATAGAGAAGAGTTGTTGGGGTATTTGCAACAAGAAAGCATGTTCTGGAGACGAGATTTGTATTTCTCTTCAGGCGGACTTCGCGGTAATTTTAAGCTCGCAGGAGACTTTGATCTATGGGTGCGGTTTGCTAAAAGGGCAGAGCTAACAACCTTGGAATTGCCTTTGGCTGCATTCAGAAAGAGAAGCGATAGCCTTTCGTCCGCAAACGCTCAAAAGTACAAAAATGAAATAGAGCTGTCAGTGGGACGTCCGAATTTGTTCTATCGTCTAGGTTTCAAACTTACTCGCTCGCTCGTTGTGAGACATGTTCTCCGATTAATAGTATTTGGTAGAAGTCGATTAGTATCATTTTCTATTGTAAACGGGCGATTTGTCTCAAGAAGAGTTTTACTATCTTCCGCTTCGAACACAATTTCATCTTTGGTGAATGAGTTTTCCTGTTAAAGCTCTCTGTAATTTGCATTGCCCTATTCATTGTTAATGGCACGGATTGCAGCACAATTTACATTTATGTAGTGACTTTTAAATTATTCTCAATTTAGTTTAGCTGCAACGTAGAAAAATTCTAGGATTTAGCCTGCCGTATTCATGGTATTAGTGCTGGGTGGTGTGTTCGGTAGCTCTACGATGCTTATCGGTAGATCGCTTTGTGAAGTCCTAACAGTTCGATTTTTGAATCGACTTATTGTATGGAATTTTTAAGTAACATATTAGGCCGGGTCGCCAATGCTCTACGTTCTGATATTGGCTCGAAAATTAAGCTAGGAGCCTTTTGGAGCATGGTGGGTGCCGTTCTCTCAAGGGGAAGCGTCCTTGTTGCTTCTATAGCTGTGGCGAGAATTTTGGGCAGCGAGCTATATGGTGAGTTTGGAATTATTCGATCAACCACTAACACGTTTTTGGCGTTTGCGAGTTTCAGCTTGGGTATGACCGCTACACGCCATGTTGCGCAGTTCAAGGTGGTAGATCCTCAGCGTGCTGGGCGAATTATTGCTATTTCATCTATTTTTTCTGTACTTATCGGCTTGGTCGTCGCTACGGCGTTGTATCTGACATCTCCCACTGTTGCTAATTCTTTTTTGAAGGCTCCGCATTTAACACAGTACATTCAAATAAGCGCGATAATAATTTTAATTAGTGCCATTGCGGGCGCGCAAACTGGTGTCCTCGTGGGATTTGAAGCATATAAGTTGCAAGCAAAATTATCAGTAGTATCAGGTTTTTTCTCTTCGTCTTTGCTGGTAGTCTTTTCATATTTTTGGAGTGTAGGTGGTGCCGTAGCATCGATGCTTATTTCCGCATTCTTTCTGCTATTGCTTAATCACTTTGCCGTAAGACGTTTGGCGGCATCATATTCAATTAGAATGAGTTACAAGTCGTGTGCTAGTGAGATGAATGTTCTCTGGGGATTCAGCTTGCCAGCCTCTTTGAGTGGTATATCTGTAAGTCTAGTGACTTGGGTCGCTAGTGCAATGCTTGTTCGCCAGGCAGAAGGTTACAGTCAGATGGGCATACTCGATGCTGCGACTCAATGGCGAATGATGATTTTGTTTGTGCCTGGAGTCGTTAGTCAAATCATCCTTCCTATGTTGACCGGCTATAGCAGCGCCGGTGACGTAAGTAAGTTTAAGACCGCTTTTAAGTATAACGTAGCAATAAATCTTACAGTTACTGCAGTGTTTGCATTGATGGTCAGTATTTTCTCTTCTTGGATTATGGGTAGTTATGGCGAAGAGTTCAGAAGCGGTGCGTTTGCATTAACTTTACTCGCCATAAGTACAGTTTTTTCGGTGTATAACAACCTGATCGGCCAGCTTATCGCTAGCAAAGGTCGAATGTGGATAGGCTTTGTATTTAATTCAATGTGGGCGATTGTCTTTATTCTAACTTCTTACCAAATGATTAGTTTTGGATATGGGGTTGAAGGAATAGCATGGGCGACATTGTTATCTTATTTTGCGCACAGCGTTTGGCAATCTATATACATACATAGGAAAGTTCTTAATTGATTTCTATGTCTTGCTGATTTTTAGCTGGGCGAAGTGCTGTATAGACCACGCTGATTGTTATTGGTGCCATTTTTTAGATGAATGGCTTGTTTAAAGTGTGCGCAAGTGCTGGTTTGACTCGGGGCCTTTGGCGATGCTTCCCTATTACGTTGTTGGCGTACTGCTGCTTGCGATTGCTTTTTTACGGGAAGACTCTCGGCTTTATATTTTGGGCTGCGTTGGATTGTTGTCTTTGAGTTCAGCTCGTGCCCCAACCGTCGGTATAGATTTAAAAAACTATCTTGATTTGTTTTACGGCATCAATTCGACTGGCCAAGATTTTGAGATAGCTTTTATGGCTTTGTTAGATAGCTTGCATGCTGTTAATGAGAGTAGCTTTTTCTTCATTGCATCAATGTCTTTTCTTACGCTGCTTCCTGTTTTTTACGTTGTTTATAGAGCGACGGCATGTAGGCAAAAGGCGTTGTTTTTTTACTATGTAATGCTTTTTTATTTTTTTACGCTCTCGGGCATAAGGCAGGCATTGTCTATTTCTGTAATGCTGCTTGCAATATTTTATTTGGCGCGAAGTAAATATTTTGTATCTGCTTTTTTTGCCATGCTGTCTGTTCTTATTCACACTTCGTCTGCTGTAGTTGCTCTAGTCGTACTGGTTATGGCGACATTTAATATAAAGCGGACGGTGGCTTTGTGGGTTGTTCCGCTTTCATTTGTTCTTGTTTTAGTGCTTGACCAGGCGATTCTCAGTGGGCTGTTAGATTATGCTCCAGAGGTAGTGAAGCTGAGTTTTTATCAATCATATCTAGAAACTACAGATGAATTGGTGGTTCCTTTTAGTCGAATGGTTGTTAGCACGCTTCCGCATACTCTTATATGTTGGTTTCTTGTATACAAGTCAACCGATGTACGAGATTTGTATTTGAAGATTTATATTGGTGGCGTGCTGTTGAATAACGCAATAATTTCCCTTCCAATTGGGTTTCGCATTGGTGCCGGACTGTTGGTAATTTCGGTATTGTTTTTTGGAAATCAGCTTGCGCTCAAGAGGCATCGCTATTTTTTTGTCACGGCCTTGATTTTCTTTGTCTTCCTTTTTAATTATAATTTGTTTGCAAGATTGAGTGCTGGGCTTGAGAATGACATCGTTCCTTATGTATTTAATTTCTAAATAAGGGTGGAGAAATGAAGGTGCTGCAGATCTCTACTTATAAAGAAAATGGCGGTGCAGGTATTGCCGCCTCTCGGTTGCATGATGCATTGATTGAACGCGGCGTCGGTTCGATAATGTTGGTTTCCTATAGCAAGAATTCTGAAATTAACACAGTAACTACCAATTTTTTTAAAAGTGGTTATTGGGCCAAGTTGTCACATGTGATTCGGCATAGATTGGATGATATTCCCCAGAGTATCTTTTATCGAGATAGTTCTGGATATTTTTCTAATAATATTGTGCCAAGTCGGATTCGTGAGTTTATAAATAAGATTGCTCCGGACGTTATTCATTTGCACTGGATTAATGATGGCTTCTTTCCTCTTTCGGCTCTTGAAGGGCTAAATATTCCGATTGTTTGGTCTTTTCATGACATGTGGGGACTTACTGGTGGGTGTCATTACACCGAGGGATGCGAAAAGTGGAGATCTTACTGCGAGAGATGCCACATTCTCCGCTCGGAAAAGGATCACGATCTTTCCTTTGCAAATTTTACGAAAAAATTGAAGTCGATGCGTGGGATTAAGGATTTAACCATAATAGGGTTAAGCAGTTGGATGGAAGATTGTTGTAGAAGTAGTCCAATTTATGAGAGTGCTAAGATAATTCGAATTCCTAATTGTATCGATGTGGCAAGCTATGCTTGTTATGACAAGATAAGTGCTCGGTGTGAACTTGGCTTGGATCCATCGCTACGCTATGTATTTTATGGTGCGCAATCAGCGACAACTGATCCACGAAAGGGATTTGATCTTCTGAGTGAAGCTGTCAACTTGCTTTCGAGCCGTGCGACCGACGTGCGTTATATCGTAGTTGGTGGTGAGGCATCCGGGTGGGATGAGTCAAAAAGGTTTCTTAATATTGGGAAAGTTAGCGACAGCCGCAAAATGAATTTGTTGCTGTCAGCTTCAAATTTAAGTGTTTGTCCATCTCGACAAGAGAATTTGTCAAACATGATAGTGGAGTCTGCTGCCTCCGGAACGCCTGTTGTGGCTTTCGCCATCGGCGGTAATGGCGACATTATTGAGCACAAACGATCAGGGTATCTGGCAAAGCCGTTTGACGTGAATGACTTGGCCGCCGGAATCGAGTGGGTTTTGCAGTCTGGTGAGGCTTTGGGAATTAGGGCGCGAGAATTTGCATTAGCGCAGTTCGATACGACAGTAGTAGCAGACCGCTATATCGACTTATATTCGAGCTTGTCTAATTCTGTTCGCTCTAATAATTAGTGTGCCGTTATTGTCGATTAATTCCCTAGGGCACCTCGAAAAACCTCACTTTCCGAAAACCCGATATCGCTAAATCAAAAACTTACAACAGTAATTTCGGTGAAATCAGGGGTTTTTCGAGCTGCCCCCTAGTCGGTAGGTTTGATGGTTTTGGATTTCTAGATAGTTGGGCGTGCAGTTTACGAATTGTTCGCTGATTGATTGTGCGTTTTGTTAATTGTCGCGATTTTGCGCACCTTGTGAGTTACAGCATGACTGAAGATATTTTAGGGTACAACGTCCAGGCGTCGAGTGCTAGAGATTGTGTTCTCGAAATCGTGGAGTCTGTGCACGAGCGGAAAAAATCTGTTTGGTTGGCTTGTTTAAATCCTCACTCTTATGCAGTTGCGATTAATGATATTTTGTTTCGTAAGGCATTGTGTTCAGCCGATTGGCTTGTGCCGGATGGGATAGGTATTGTTCACGCGTCCATGCTGTTAGGAGGGGTGCTCAAGGAGCGAATAACTGGATCGGACATTTTTTATGGTCTTCACGATCAACTTAGTGCTCAGGGTGGGGCGACTGTGTTTTTTTTGGGATCAACGAATGACACTTTGAGGGCTATTGTGGCTAAAATGGCAATCGACTATCCGCTCCTGCGGGTGGTTGGTTTGTATTCCCCACCATTTTCCGAGTCTTTTAGTTTGGAAGAGCAAGAGAGAATGTGCAGTGCGATTAATATGGTCAAGCCTGACATATTATGGGTTGGGCTGACTGCACCAAAGCAAGAAAAGTGGATTTACGAGAACGTTAAAAAATTAGACGTCGGTTTTGTTGGTGCTGTGGGAGCCGTTTTCGATTTTTATGTTGGAAACGTTCGTCGATCTCATCCGGTTTTTCAGCGCTTTGGGTTGGAATGGCTGCCTCGTTTATTGCAGCAACCTAAACGGCTATGGCGCCGCATGTTTGTTTCAGCTCCAATTTTTGTTTTTCATATTGTTATTGAGAAATTTCGACGGCTTTTTATTGGTTAAGTATTCTTGATTAAGTTTGTGAGGTGATTTGTGAAAAAATGTGCTTTGATTACTGGTGTTACCGGTCAGGATGGTTCTTATCTTGCTGAGTTTTTAATTGAAAAAGGCTATGAGGTGCATGGAATTAAGCGGCGTGCATCGCTGTTTAATACCCAGCGTGTAGATCACATCTATCAGGATCCCCATGTGAACGATCAGAATTTTGTTCTTCATTATGGAGATTTAACTGATTCTTCTAATTTGACTCGTATTCTTCAGCAAGTTCAGCCGGACGAAGTTTATAACCTCGGCGCCCAGAGCCATGTAGCAGTTAGCTTCGAGTCCCCTGAATACACCGCGGATGTGGACGCGATGGGTACTTTGCGCTTGCTCGAAGCCATCCGATTTCTCGGTTTGGAGAAGAAAACCCGTTTCTACCAAGCCTCCACGTCTGAGCTTTATGGCTTGGTTCAAGAGATTCCGCAGCGTGAGACAACGCCCTTCTACCCGCGGTCGCCCTATGCTGTTGCAAAGCTCTACGCATATTGGATTGCCGTGAATTATCGAGAGGCTTACGGCTTGTACGCGTGTAACGGCATTCTGTTTAACCACGAGAGCCCGCGTCGTGGCGAGACTTTTGTGACGCGCAAGATCACTCGCGGCCTTGCCAACATCGCACAGGGCCTGGAGAAAGGTCTTTTCATGGGCAATCTGAATGCACTGCGCGACTGGGGGCATGCCAAAGACTACGTACGCATGCAGTGGATGATGCTGCAGCAGGATACGCCTGAGGACTTCGTAATTGCCACGGGGGTTCAGTATTCTGTACGGCAGTTTATTACTTGGTCCGCCGCAGAGTTGGGCGTCACCCTGCGCTTTGAGGGGGATGGGGTTGATGAGATCGGTATTGTTGCCGCAATTTCGGGCGATAAGGCTCCTGCGCTCAAGGTGGGGGATGTGGTTGTCAGAGTGGATCCCCGTTACTTCCGGCCCGCGGAGGTGGAAACCCTCTTGGGTGATCCTACGAAGGCTAAGGAGAAGCTAGGTTGGGTTCCGGAGATCACTGTTCAGGAGATGTGTTCCGAGATGGTTGCGGAAGATCTAAAGGTGGCTCAGCGGCATGCTTTCCTTCGAGCTCATGGGCATGATGTGCCGGTTTCGGTGGAGAACTGAGCATGCCGCGGAACGTGAATGCGCGTGTTTTTGTAGCAGGTCATCGGGGAATGGTCGGCTCGGCAATCGTTCGTCGACTGCAGAGTCTTGGGTACAAAGATATTGTTACGGCGGGTCGCGATGCGTTGAATTTGTTGGATCAGGCTTCTGTTCAGCGATTCTTCCGTGAGCAGGAGATTGATCAGGTTTATCTGGCGGCTGCCAAGGTTGGCGGGATTCATGCTAACAATACATATCCGGCTGAGTTCATCTATGAAAATTTGATGATAGAGGCCAATGTCGTTCACGCTGCTCACGTTTGCGATGTTCAAAAGCTCCTGTTTCTTGGGTCGTCGTGTATCTATCCGAAGCATGCTGAGCAGCCCATGAAGGAAGAGGCGCTGTTGACTGGGGTTCTCGAGTCAACAAATGAGCCGTACGCCATCGCAAAAATTGCAGGGATCAAGCTTTGTGAGAGCTACAACAGGCAGTATGGTCGGGATTACCGCAGTGTTATGCCGACTAACCTCTTCGGTCCCAATGACAACTACCACCCGGAGAACAGCCATGTGATTCCGGCTTTGTTGCGGCGGTTTCATGAAGCCGTGAAAAGCGGGGACGAAGAGGTAGTTATCTGGGGTAGCGGTACGCCGATGCGAGAGTTTCTGCATGTGGATGATATGGCTGCAGCCAGTGTCCACGTGATGGAACTGGATGACTTGACCTATTCGGAGAACACGCAGCCTATGCTGTCGCATATTAACGTTGGCACGGGGATTGATTGCACGATCCGTGAGCTGGCGGAGGCTGTGGCCCGTGTGACTGGTTTCGGTGGCCGCTTGATATTTGACGCGACAAAGCCGGATGGGACGCCGCGTAAGCTTATGGACGTTTCCCGGCTCAAGTCTTTGGGGTGGCGTTACTCCATTGAGCTTGAAGATGGATTGCGTGATGCATACCATTGGTTTGTAGCCGCTGAAGGTTCGGTACGTGGTTGATTTAATGAGTGATGGCTAAAGCCGTCGTTTGATAGTCTTCAATTGTGGGGTTAGATAGATGACGAAGGGAATGATCCTGGCTGCAGGCCAGGGAACGCGGGTTCGGCCGCTCACGAAGAATATGCCGAAGCCCATGGTGCCGATCTTGGGCAAGCCTTCTTGAATACCTTGTCGAGCATCTGGCGCGTTTTGACATTCACGAAATCATGCTGAACGTGGCTTTCAACCACGGCGTTGTTGCATAACCCTCTGGCCGGCTCCCTCCCAACACCGACGCGTCGCGGTTGGTAGACTGTCTGGATGAACCCGAACAAGACCCGCTACCGCACAACCAATTGGCCTGAGTACAACCGCAGCCTGCAGAGCCGGTGCAGCCTGACGGTCTGGATATCACCGGAAATCCTCTGGCTCGACAGCGTTCGGAGCGGCGCGAAGGAGCGCCCGAAGGTCTACAGGGCACCTCGAAAAACCCCTGATTTCACCGAAATTGCTGTTGTAAGTTGTTGATTTAGCGATATCGGGTTTTCGGAAAGTGAGGTTTTTCGAGGTGCCCTACAGCGATGCGGCCATTCAGGCCATCCTGACGCTGAAGGTCTTGTTCAAGCTCGCATTGCG
>APMI01019702.1_pt1 | contig 11972 bp, 8 predicted proteins | sample 667938 | NCBI WGS metagenome assembly APMI01 (sample SAMN01084076, study PRJNA167559) | wastewater metagenome | biome: Wastewater | place: Denmark: Ejby Moelle, Odense | collected 2011-11-28 | reverse complement strand
TACGACGCTTACGTCGGCGTGGCCAATGAGGCGGGCACCACGGCGCTGCCACCTTATCTGCCCGGCCTGCCGGTGCCGGCCACGGGTGCGTCCGCCGACGCCGCGGTCGCCGCCGCAGCACACGCAACGCTTTCGGCGCTGTTTCCAAGCCAGAAAATGTTTTTCGACACAAAGCATCAACAGGCTGGCCTGAACGGGTCAGGACTTCAGTCTGGCCATGCGTTCGGGCTGCAAGTGGCAGCGGCCATTCTCAAGGACAGGAAGGACGATCCGGGCGCCAGCGACACCGGCTATGCTGCATCCACGCACCGCGGCGGCCATCGTCCTGACCCGGACAATCCGGACCAAGGCTTCTATTCGCCGTTCTACGGCGCACGCTCAAAGTGCTTCGCCGTGTCCACCAGGCATTCGCTGGCAGCGCCGCCCACGGCGGGCTTGGAATATGAAGCGGCGCTGCGACAAGTGCGCGCCAAGGGCATCGCACCCGAACTGATGGGCACGCTGCCTGCCGGCTCCGACTCGCGCACCGCAGAGGAGACGTTGATCGGCATCTACTGGGGCTACGACGGTGCGAAGGGCCTCGGCACGCCGCCGCGACTCTACAACCAGATCATCCGCGAGATCGCCATTGCCAAAGGCAACTCGGTTGCCCGCAACGCACAGCTGTTCGCGCTGGTGAACGTTGCGATGGCCGACGCCGGTATCCTGGCGTGGGAGCAAAAATACTCGCACGATTTGTGGCGGCCAGTGTTGGGCGTTCGCGAGCATGACGTGTCCATGGGCCCGAGCGCTTCGGGCAACGACGCCATCTCCGCCGACTGCGACCCCGCGTGGCTGCCGCTCGGTGCGCCCAAGACCAATGGCGATGCGAGCAAGGGCGACAAAAACTTCACCCCGAACTTTCCCGCCTACCCGTCCGGGCACGCCACCTTCGGCGCCGCAGCCTTCCAAATCACGCGCCTGTTTTACAACGTGACCGCGGTGGGACCCGACAGGCTTTTCGACGACCTCTCCTTCGTCTCCGAGGAGTGCAACGGCATCAACAAGGACGTGAAGGGCACGGTCCGGCCGCGCCACGTGCGCAGCTTCACCGATGGCCTGTGGCAGATGATGGTGGAGAACGGTCGCAGCCGCGTGTACCTTGGCGTGCACTGGTTGTTCGACGCGTTCGCGGTCGACAGCGACGGCAATCCCGATCTCAGCAAGAACATCGGAGGCGTGAAGCTAGGAAAGGACATCGCCGACGACATCTTCGCCGCCGAGTGCGGCAAAGGTCCGAAGAAGTCGAGCGTATAAGGCGCGTGCTGCCTGGCGTCGGCAGCGGCGTCCGGTCTCGTCCCGCATCGACCGTCGTATCGAACGGGATGCAGACCGGGCGACCGCCGCCCTCGGCCACCATTCGGGCACGGCCTGCGGACCGCATGGACTGGCGATCGTCGGGGCACCTGTCTGCAGATCGCCATTTGATGCGGCTCGCCGGGCAAGCGCCAGAACTTGCGCGAGACAACTCGTGCCTGTTCCTCGCCGCAATATTTACCTGCTGGCTGCGTCCAGAGAACTCTGCGGGACGCGCCCCGACGGCATGCTCTGCAAACACCACGGAATGGCGCTCTGCGGGCCGGATGGCTGCGGATCGCCATCTGGTGCGGCTTCCCAGGCGAGGAACGGATCCTTGCGGGAAGATTCGTGCCAGTTCACTTCTCTCGATCGGAATGCTGCATCACCTCATTCCACGACAAGATCCGCGCACGTTGGCGTGACGAAGCCGACCAGGCAATAGCGAAATCTGCCAGCCCAATAGTCCGTTTACACGGTCAAACTGGTCGCATACAATCGCCACATGACCATTTCCGTTACAGAGTTCAAGGCAAAGTGCCTGGAAGTAATCCGGGCAGTCGAGGCTGGCGGCGAGCCCGTCGAGATCATGCGCAGGGGCCGCGTGGTCGCCCGACTCATGCCGGCAGCGCCAGCCGGTAGGGCGGGCGCCAAGGGGTACCAGCGGCTGCATGGAACGGGCACCCTCACAATTGGCCCTGAGGAGTCCGTTCTTCGGTACGCAGACTTCGACGCGCTCAAGTGAGCGTTTGCTCGATACGCCCTTGTGGCTTTGGTGGCTGTTGGGCAGCCGGATCTGCCCCGGAGAGAGCGACAAGCGCTCGATGAGGCGGCCGAGCGAGACCCGCCGCTCATTTCCGCGATCAGTCTCTGGGAGGCGCAGATGCTGCACTCCAAACGGCGGCTCAAGCTTTCCATGCCGTTCGGTCGCTGGCTGAGGGAAGCGGCAGCCCCCGACGTCGTGAAGATCGCACCGCTCGACGTCGAGGTTGTACTTGCCGTGAATGCACTACCCGAGCGATTTCATGGCGACCCGGCAGACCGCCTAATCGTGGCCACCGCACGCGCCCTCGATGTGGCGCTCGCGACTCATGACCACAACATCCGCCGTTCTAGGCTGGTGCGGCTGTGGAATGCATGATCGTGCGGCGGGTATTCGGGCTCCGTCCACATTTGCGTTACTCCCAATGACGAGGTGTTGTTTCTCTTCAGCGGTTGGCTGAGACGATTCGAGATAAGGAGCGTCGCGTGAGTCCAGATCCGCGAGTCCAGATCCTCGACCCCTTTGCTCGACCCCTTTGACTGTACCGTCAGAACAGGTCCGCCTGCCCCTCGGAAACGGCATCGGTCGCCGCAAGCGGCCGGCCCGCCTTGCCCCGCGTCACCCTTCGACCTATCGCGGCCTCGATCTGCGCCTGGAAACGCTTGCCGCCCAAGGCGTAGCCGCCGTTGGTCGCCTCCCGGATGTCATTGAGCAACTGCGGATCGAGTTCGCTCCTGAAAAGCGCGCGGTAGCTCGACCGCCGCTCGGCCGCATCTTTGGCCAGACGCACGTATTCGCGATGTGGCGTGATCAGCCCGGTTGCCTTGCCCTCGGCGTTGGTCAGGTAGCTGCTCCAGCGGTACTCCCGCGGATGGCCAACAATGTCGGCGCGCACCGGGTTGAGCTCGATGTAGCGGTAGCAGGTCAGCACGTACCCATCCGATTGCGCCAAACAGGAGCGGAAGCGGCCTTCCCACAGCGTGCCGCTGCGCCGATACGCGCGATTGACGTACTGAACGTATCGCTGGCCCAGGTGTTTCATCAGCAGCGAGGCGCTGTCCGCCTCCTTGGGCGTCATCAGCAGGTGCACGTGGTTGGTCATCAGCACATAGGCATGCACGGCGCAGCCAAACAGGCCGGCGAGTTCATCGAGGTGGTGCAGGTAGAGCGCGTAGTCCTCGTCGGCGAAAAAGCAGGCGCCGCGGTTGTTGCCGCGCTGGATCACGTGGGTGGCCACACTGGCGAGCGCGAGGCGGGGGCGGCGCGGCACGGGCTGCCCTTCAGTGCGTCTTGGCCTCAAACGCCTCGACCGTCAGTCCGGCCGCCCTGATGGGCCTGCGCAGCGTGCCCTTCGCGACCGTCCTGTGCTCCGGCGCGGACACGGTCGCCGGGTGGTCAGGCTTGACGAGGATGATGCGTCTGCCGTGCGCGCGAGCCACCTGCCAATCAAGGTTGTCAAAGACCTGAACAAACTCGCGCCCGCTGAGAACGGGCCGGCCAGGCGTCAGGCCGCGACATTCCGTGTCTCGATCGTCAGCGGAAGCCCGTGCTCCGCGCGCACTCTCAGGCGGAGCCCGAAGGCTTCCTCGATATTCGAGAGTGCTTCGTCCTTCGTCGCACCCTGGGTTACGCAGCCGGGGATGGCAAGGCACTCGACGGTCCAGATCCGCCGATGCATCGCGTTCAGTCGAGTCGCTTCAGACAAAGGCCCGAGCCGTTTGATCTCCCGGCCGACTGCGTTCAGAGAATCCTGCCGGACCCATCAAGGGGGCACGAGCTGCGAAGCTCATGGAATGGCGTTCTTAGGGGCGGATGGCTGCAGAGCCCCATTTGGTGAGGCTTCCCAGGCGATCGTCCGATCCAAGCGAAGAAGGTCGAACCCGACTCCTTATCGCCTTCACGCAACCTTTCCCCGCCGAGGCCGGGAGGTGAACTATCAGATCCCACCTGCCAAGGTGGGGTCAGGCGTTCATTGGCTCGTTAGCATGGCATTCGAATCGCAATTGAGCCTGAAACGAGGAGATTCGCATGAGTCCTAGAATTGGCATTGGCCCGATCGTCTGCTCTTTCGCAGCGCTTGCGGGCTGCGCTGTGGTGGGTAGCGAGCGCCTCCATGATGGCACACCCGGAGCAGCAGGCGTGGCGTACATGCTGCCGAAGGCGTTGCTTCCGGTGCAACTCGTCGACAAAGGTGGAGCATTCGAGTTGTCGATGCGGGAGCCGGTGGTGGTTGGAGATACGACCCAGCGCTTTGTTTTGAAGCGCAGCGGGAACGTCTTCAGCAGCGACCATGTCGAGATTGCTGTCGATCCTGCGACCGGGCTTTTGAGTTCCGTCAACGTCACAGCGGAAGATCAGACCATTCCGGCCCTGGTCAAGTTGGTCGCCGCCAAGGCTCAACCTGAAAGCGCGGACGTCGTGACTGAGCCTGCCTTGGTGTTCCGCGGACTGCTCGATCCGTCCTGGTCGTCAGATGAGATCGCCAAGTTCAACAAGGAGATCAACGACACAGCGAAGTTCTATGTCGAACGCATCACAAGCGCAGCCGTGTGCTCCGAATCTGATTCGACCGAGAACTGCAAACAAATCAAAAAGCTGAAGCCCTTGGTCGGCGACGGCACCTTCCGTGTCGCTGTGAATGCGACGACGCGTAATGCTACCGCCGCGGGCGTGGACTGCGGCGTTGGGATCTGCTATCGCATCAACGTCCCGCACGGGGTTACGCTGTCCGGACCGGGCGTGTCCAATTCTGCAATCGCGACACTCCCGAACGGTTCACCCACTTTCGCGTTTCCACTGGAGCGCTGGGCGTTCGTCAAAACGACCCATAACGTGATGCTTCAGAGCGGAACATTGAAGTCAGCGACCACCGATCGTCCGAGCTCCGCGCTGGCATTGGCCGCCGCTCCTGTGGATGCAACGAAGGCTGTGCTCGGCGCGGTAGGCGAGATCGTCCAGTTGAAGATCGATCTTAGCGGCAAGGAGAAAGCGCTGGCGGACGCACGCGTTGCAAAGGTCAAAGCCAAGTCTGATCTTGAGAAGGCGCTGGTAGAAAAGTCAAGCGGCAAGGCTGAGGCGGCGATCTTCGGTAGCGAGCGTCGGAGCGACACCTTCCTGTCCATCTCCGTCGGAGAACGCAATATCAGCGACGCGAAGTCCGGCATGACTCGTGGCAAACCCGGCGACTCCCCGCAGCCACCCAATCCTGGGACGGGAACCACAGACGGGAGAATGAACCCCGGAAACCCGGGTACGGGCAAATGAGAACCAGCGATGCCGGCGCGACCGGTCCCACTGCCTCCATCGCGGCATCGCGTTCCGGGCGACTCCGTGAGGCATTTATGGTTCAGACGAACAATGGAGGCCGCATCGAGAGCGTGCCGGGGTTCGACATTGCGAGGGTCATGACGCAAGGATTTCCGCGGCGCGTGCTGCCCAAACGCCTTTCGGCGGAGAGTCTGGGTTCCGCCTCGTGGCTCGAATTCGCGTTTCCGGAGTCAGTGGTAGGCAAGGATGACCGGGTCCCGGTCCCCAACACCACGCAGACGCCGTGGCGTTGCGTGTGCCACCTCGTTGTGGAAGGTCTGCACGAAGAACAGGTGCTCGGCACAGGCTGGTTCGCAGCGCCGCGAACCGTGGTCACCGCCGGCCACAACCTCTTCAGTAGTAGGACCGGTCGTACTGCCACGCGTGTAACCGTAATTCCCGGCCGCAGCGGCAATCAGGCTCCATTCGACTATTTCGAGGCGTCAGCATTTGAAGTACATCCACTCTGGAAAGAAGAGGGCAGTACCTTGCACGACCTCGGCGCGCTATGGCTGGACAAACCTGTCGGGGAACGCGTGGGTTGGTTCGGCTTTGCGTCACAGCCAGATGCCGCGCTCAGGCGGTTGATCGTGAACACGGCGGGTTACCCGGCTGACAAGCGTATCGGCACACAGTGGTTCAACGCAGGGCGCATCGATGATATCGAAGCCCGGGTCTTGCGCTACGGGCTGGACACGGAGGCAGGGCAGAGTGGCAGCCCGATCTTCTTCCTAGGCGACAACAACAGCCGCGTGGTGGTCGCTGTCCATGCCTACGGCGGCGATCAGAGCAACAGCGGTATTCGCGTGAATGACGAGGTGTTCGATCTGCTCAGCGGTTGGCTGAGATAATTGGAGTGAAGGAATGTCGCGTGTGCCGAGCTACTCGACCCAAGCCGCTTCGGGCCCACGGCCTGCGAGGCTCATGGAATGGCGATCTGCAGGATCGCCTGGCTGCAGATCACCGACTGGTGCGGCTCATAGGCGAATCACTGGATCCGCGCACGGCAATTCTTTCCTCTCCCCTTATCGCCCAAGTACTCGACCCTGACCCGTTTGACTCCTGCCACGTGCCCTCAGCGCTCGTACGAGCTAAGGAGATTGACGGATGTTTCGATCGTGCTAGTTCTCGACTATTCTTGTACCAATTCATCCGCCATTCATCCACAGACTGTCGTTTGGGCCTAGATTGAGGGAAAACTCATGTCTGAGAAATCGATGTCAGGAGTCTACCGAGCACAACAAGCTGGCTCGGAGAGCTCAGCAGAACTGCGACTCCGTGATGGGGGAGAGTCCTCGCCGTCCTCGGCGAGCGGTTTTGTCCTTCTGGGTGACAGCGCAGTGTATTGGTATGCGCCTGAGGTGGAACGCGCTGGGCTAGAGTTTGCCGGCCGAATCGAATACGTGACCGATGCTTACGGCGTTCCTCTCGACGCGCCTGAGCCGAAAGAGCTCACTCTCGTCCAGGTAACCGTAGCGCGGCTGGGGAACGGATCACCTGATTCGGCACGAGTTGCATTGTTTGCGGACGGCGTGAAACGAAAGGCGCTTAGTCTTGAGTTCCACCACCCCCACTTCCGCGAGTTTGAGTTACGCATCAAAGTCCAGGAGCAGCTGGAACCAGTACTCAGGTTCGATACTCGCTCAGCTCTGCCGCGGCCAGATGATCTCGCGGACGAACTTAGCATCGACGACGTTTTTCTAAATACAGGCGTCAGGCTTAACCTCGTTGGACCTGCCGAAGTTGCCGATCGTGAGATCAGTGACATCAATCCGCCATCCGAGCCATGGGACAAGGACGAACTGCACACTGCGATGTCGACTTGGCTAAACGACCGTCGGAGCGGCATTCAACAAACCATCTCGTTGTTCTTCGCGACACGCTACAAAGACGAATGGCAAACCGGACTCATGTTTGATTCTCTCACCCGCCGAGGGGCGGCGGTATTCATGGATTCCACCTTGTTCGAGGGTCAACCCGATTCCGAGCGTCGGCGTGAAGTCTTCTTCACGGCATTGCATGAGATTGGACACTGCCTCAATCTGGGACATGTATCGAGCCCATTGCGTGGGGAGAAGCCCTGGCACTGGCAGGAGAGCGCTACCCAGGCGGACGAGTCCCGCTTCTTCAGCTTGATGAACAACGTGCGCTCGGTTCAAGAAGATCCAAACCGCTTCTTCGAAAAATGTAGATTCGAGTTTGCAAAGGAGGATTGCGAGTTCATGCGCCACGCTCCGCACGAACTCGTGCAACCGGGTGCCGTGGCCTTTCGGTGGCGAGACGGAGGCGCTCAACCGATGGTCGCGGAAGGTATGAGACTTCAACTTTGCGGCTTCAGGACTTCGGCTGAGTATGCTTTGCTTGAGCCGCCGGTTCTTCAGCTCCGCCTGAGCAACAATTCCAGTCGTGAGCAGGAGATTCCAGAACGCGTATTCGGCGACGACTCATCAATGAAGATCTTCATCGCTAAGGAGGATCGCGCCACGCCACAGCTTTACAGGCCCTACTTACGCCATTGCTGCCAGCCAAATTGTCGGACGATGAAGAACAATGAAACGATCTCTGAGTCGCTTTGGATAGCTTCGGGGCTCGACGGCTGGTACATCAGAGAGCCGGGAAAGTACCGTGTCTGGGTCGAACTGATCCTGCCAAACGGAATCGCCAAATCAAACGTCTATTCCTTTCTCGTGCGAGAACCGGAGACCGGAGACAACGAAATAACAGAGCGCTGGTTCTCCGACGAGGTCGGTCGGGTGATCAGACTAGGTGGAACGCCAGACTCGAGGCTGACCGAGGAGTTGGCAGACCTGGTCATGCGGTACCCAGAACGACCCTTCGCAGCGCACCTTGCTTTGCCGCTTTCGGAGGCGTTCGCGAAGAAGTACAAAGTTCTGCAGATAACGGACGAGAAGACGCAAGCCGGGAAAGTCGAGGTGAAGAGTATTGGCCCTGATCTTAAGCGAAGCTTGAGTATGGCCGTGAGCAGATTTGATTACGCCAGGCTTAAACGAATTGCTGAGTCGATTGGCTACATGAGGCTCTGGCGACATGTAAGCAGACTCAGTGCAGCCTACGCTCATGAAATGCCGAGCGAAGCGACCAAACTGATAAACGCCTTTCGAAAAGTGGTTCTGCTGACAAAAGACGAAACGCTACTCGATTCCTCTTGGATCAAGGTGGCAATTGAGGGTTTAAGGGATACGGCGATCAAAAGCAAAGGCTGAGATGAAAAGGTGTATGAAGAAGCGACGGCTGCGGAGGAACGCTCCGCAGCCCGCGCCACGGATTCGTTTTTGAATCCGCGCATCCTACTTAACACAGATACGCCGGCCTCCACATTCGACCGGAAAAGTGCCTGGTGGACAAATGATTCCACCCCCGTCATCTTGGTTTACGCACTCCCTTATCATGCGGTCTCGAACATCGCTAAGGTCTTCCACGGCGATCAGAGTGCCCTGCCTGTCATAGTAAGCCGCATAAGACGCGCTAAGGGGTTTGGAAACTATAACGATTTCTCCCATTTTGCCCTCCTGAGATTGGTTGAGACTGCTTGTAGGTACTCCAACGACCTTGTGTTGCTAACAAATACGACGCCACTAGAACGGATTAGGTCTAAAAGAAGATGCTCAGTCTCGCTACGACTTGACGTTGCGAAGCCAGCTGCGGTCGAACGGGATCAGTTTCCTGATAGCGAAAACGCCGGTCAAAGAGATTTCTTCCTTCAATTGACAAAAGCCCGACGCGATTTGGGAGGCGCCAAGTCACGGCCGCATCGACCAGCAGTACGTTGCTCGTGCCGGCGAAGCTGTTTCGATCAATGTCCAAGAAGTGACCTTTCTGATGAACAAGCGTCGCTAAAAGCGAGAACGATAGGCGTGGATTCCAATGAAGCTTCAACGTCACGGGCAGACGGTGAGTCACAACATGATCAAAACTTTCGTCATCGGGTTGCACAAGTTTCTCATAGTGGTAGTCTACGCCGAGCGCAGAAGATCGATTGATCAGCCAATACAAATAGGCGTTGTGCACCCGGTCGCGGCGCTCGAACTCTTCGATTACTCCAGCGGCTGCGTCAATCGTAACGGGATATCTCGAAATCCGTCGTGACGAAGATGCGCCTCCGTAGAGGCTGGCCGATAGGCGCTGATCGATTGCAAGTCCCACCAATCGAAAATCCGTTCCATTTGGCTCATCGAAGAACTGATTGAAACCAGCCATCTGAGTCGGTTCCAGAGTCTGGTTGGCGTAAAACGTGCGCTTCACGCCCCGAAGGGCAGCAACTCTCAATGCCGTCCCTTCAGCAGGGTTCCAAAGCAATCCGAGCTTCGGGCTGGTTTGGTTTCGGCGGATATCCGGTTCGCGCAATCGATCCAAACTGACTCCGATTTGTGCAATCAGCCGAGAAGGGACGAGATCCCATGCGCTGTAAAGGTACGCGTTTCGATGTGATCGGCCCGTATCCTCCACGAATTCAGGCGATAAGAGCTCGGGATATGAAAAAAAAGAGAGTTTCGATCTCCCTCGCAGGGCGCCGACACCTGCTGTCGCCTTTACGCGCCCTAGCTTTAACAAATACTGGATCTCCGCCGATCTTGCGGTTCCTTCCGAATCGACAATGGCGCTTTTGGTAGTCAGAGTTATCGGTACGCGTTCTGAGGCGAGCGAGATCAAGAGCTCTTGCTCGGGGCTAAACTCATGCCGCGCTCCGAGTCGAACCGACGTGTTTCGGGTCTTCTCCCGGACCGACCTGATGAATTCCGGATCGAAGCGGACTTGTAGATCACCGCTTTCTCTCTCGAGAGTTGTAGCTTGTGCTTGAAAAGTTGTAGATGCGGAGAACTGCGCGTTAAGAAATGCTCGAGACAACCTCCTGTCCAGGTCATTGTTCCGTCGAAATCCATCGGTCGACTCGTATTGCTGCTCGAAGCCAAAAGCTAGGTTTTCCCGCAGGGCCGTCAATAGAATACGAGAGCCCTGCACGTCCCCGATCAGGAAGTCTCCGGACAGGCTCCATCCATTGTGGTCAAAAACGCGGGCATATTCGTTTAAGCTTGGGCCGACCAGCCCGGGACTCTTGACGAATGAGAATCTGTCCCCAGTCAGGAATGGCTGCGGAAGTGGAGTTAGTGAAGGTGGTTGGCGCAACTGTGCCTGGAGTGCCTCGCTGGATCGAGCGATTTCATGACGCGGAACCGTGGCATAAGAACTGGCGAGGAACTGATGCGCTGACAGGTCGGACGGATCTCCAATAATCGCTTTTGAGGCTTCCAGTAGAGCGAGTTGCTGAAAGCCAAGGTCTTGATAGGTTCTCGCGAGGTCAACTAGACGAGATGCGAGATCCTGATCGAGCAAGAGGCGAGATCGAAAAACAGCGCGATTATTGTTTAGCTCAATAGATTTCCGCAGATCCTGCAACGCTTCGGCAGGGCGATTGTCGGTCTGCTTCCGAATCGCATCATAGAACCACGGTGTCGGGTCCATCGGATCACGTTCCTTTGCAACATCGAACTGTATGCCAGCGAGGCTATCGCGCTTCTCCTCGTAATACGCCTTCCCGACATAGCTTCTCAGCAGCGAGTTCTCCGGATCGAGACACACGGCAACCTCGAGCTGCTCGCGGCCGGCCGACAGGTCACCCTCTCGAATCATTGCCAATCCCAGGCCGAGACGCGGAAGCGGGTCCGACTGATCCAGATCGACGGCCTTCTGGAAGGCCTGCTTCGCGGCCTGGGTGTCGATGCCCGTCAGGTTGGCGAAACCGAGCACCGATTGGGTCTTGGCGAGTTCGGGGTTCAGGCTCGCTGCGCGCTTTGCGGCTTCGAGCGCCCGGTCCAGGTACCTGGTCGACATGTGCAGCTCGGCCAAGCGTGCCCAGGCGAGCGCGTTCTGCTGGTCCAGGTCTACGGCCTTCTGCACACTAGCCAACGCCTCTTCGATCTTGAAATGCGCCTGCTGAGCGTAGGAGAGTGCCAGCCGCGCCACCGGCGATGCCGGATCGAGTTCGACTGCCTGTGCCGCGAGCTTCAGCGCCTGATCCTTGTCGTTCTGCGTCAGGGCGACGACGGACTTCAGGGCGTGGGCGTTGCTGTTGGCGGCATCCAGGCTCAATGCCCGCTCGATATCCGACCCGGCTTCGTCGGCCCGCCCGACCAGCAGCAGCAGCCCGGCGCGGTAGGTGAGGAAGCGCGGGTTGGCCAGGCCCTCGGGGGCTTTGTCGAGGCGGAAGATGGCTTCGGCCAGCCTGTCTTGCCGGTAGAGCGCGATGGATTCGCGCAGCGCGGCTTCGCCGGGGGTGCCGGCTATCTGCTCGCCGAGGCGATGGTCGAACAGCGTCGGATAGTAGAGTGCCCACTGCACGGCATCGGCGGGGCGCAGCATGCGCTCCTTGCGCAGCGGCGCGCCCTTGGCGGCGTAGGCGATCTCGCCGCCGACCAGCATCAGCGCGCCTTCGGCGCTGGTGGCGCTGACCCTGCCCTCGAACACCGCCAGGCGCGCGCCGGCCTCATCGCTGCCGACGAGGAATTCCGTGCCTTCGACGCCGGCGTTCAGATACGGCGTATTTCCGCGG